>OMKS01004149.1_pt1 | contig 11077 bp, 10 predicted proteins | sample 1674721 | NCBI WGS metagenome assembly OMKS01 (sample SAMN06264996, study PRJEB25208) | sediment metagenome | isolation source: hot spring sediment | place: USA: California | collected 2014-09-02 | reverse complement strand
TATATGGCTTTGTTGCACATGGCCGCTGCGATAATCACCTATAGAAAGGTCGGCATTATTTACGGATAAGCTCTAAATATGTAGCGAAATAGTCATTGCTTATATTTTTTTGCTTTGTATTTTATAATAAATATTTTTTTTTGTTTTTTTTATTTTCTTGCAAGCGACAACAAAGGTTGCTCACGCTTTTTTTTATTGATTCACAACATTTTTATATTTTTTTGGTATTAAACACATTATAATCATTTTTTTTATATTGTGAATATTTTTATTATCAACGAAATTTCATCGTCTTTCCTGCCGACGATTGCAATGACCAACCACAGCAATTGTTTCGGAGGTTTTGGTAACCATACAATAATATAACTCAAAAAACAAAGAGAGTGTATTATTATGCGTGCAGGCAGATTACGTGGTGGCCTTGTGTTATCGTACCCTACAAATGGGCTCGCGAGCCCGTTTGAAGATGTTGCCTCGCCTTCGACGGCTGTCGTGCCTCTCCAACAAGACCAGGGAGGAGCTTGCGCACCTAAGGTCAAAAAAAACGATGACGTGCTCGTCGGTCAAATGATCGGTGAAAGCCAAAACCTGCATGGAGCTTCGATACATGCCCCGATATCAGGGAAAGTCACCGAAATCATCAAAACCTTTCAGAGTATCTCCGGCCAGACCGTACCGGCGGTGGTTATTGAATCCGACGGTCAAGCCCAGTGGATTGACAACCCTGCTGAGAGCGATCCCCTGGTGGCTTTGCAACTTGCGGGGATAGTGGATTATGACCGTCAGACGATTCCTTTGGCGGATAAACTGGAACAAGCCAGGACTCGCAACGTCAATTCCTTGATTGTCAATGCCCTGGACATTGAACCCATCCTCTCCAGTCGAGGCCGGCTGTTGCAGGAACAACCCGCAAAAATTGCCACGGGCATCGACGCCATCAAAAAAATTCTCAATGTGACCCAAGTTTTCATCACTGTCGATGAAAACGCCTTCCAGTCCGTCTCCTCGATCCAGTCGGCTTTGGGCGGTTCAACGCACATACTGCCTCTTTGCAACAAATATCCCCAGGCAGTGGACTACATGCTGGTGAAATACGTCACGCATGTTGAAATCCCCTGTGCGGACGGCGTCTGCATTCCCGATGTCGGCGCGGTGGTGGTCGATGTTGAAAGCCTGGCCGCGGTCGGTCGAAAAAAACCCGTTGTGGAACGTTTTCTTACCGTGACGAACAGCAAGGGCCATGTTAAGAATATTCGGGTGACCATAGGCACACCGATTCGAACTGTCTTGGATCATTGCGGGATCACTCCCGACAAGGGAGGAAAAATTCTGGCCGGCGGCCCCATGAGCGGCATGGCTGTCGCCAGTCCGGATCTGCCGGTGACCAAGGATCTCGTCGGAATCCATGTTCAAAGCCAACGTGAGGTGGTTGCGCCTGCGGACGCGACTTGCATCAAGTGTGGATTGTGCGTGGAGGTCTGTCCCATGCGCTTGATGCCCTTCATGATCTCCGGCTTCTCAGAAAAAGGTATGTATGCAGAGGCGCAACATTATGACATCTCCGCCTGCATCGAATGTGGATGCTGCGAATATCTCTGCCCGGTCAAAATTCCCATGGTGCAATTCATCAAATTCGGGAAGAAGCAAATTTCGGATCAAAGGAGTGGCGCATGAAAACACCGGAACTCGTTGCATCGTCCTGGCCGCATATCCATAGCGGCAATTCAGTGCAAAACATGATGCTCACCTTGATCATCGCGTTGCTTCCCGCAGTGGTTGCCGCGTTTTTGGTCTTTGGCCTGGACACCCTGAAAGTCGTGATCATTGCCATGGCTTCCGCGATCTTTTGGGATGCGGTTTTGCAAAAACTATTCAAAAAAAGCCTCACTGTTTATGACTTGAGCGCCGCGGCGTACGGATTGGTTTTCGCCATGCTCCTGCCTGTGACCATTCCCTGGTGGATCATTGTTCTGGGCACTTTGGTCATGATGCTCTTGGGGAAGCATGTTTACGGCGGTCTGGGATGCAACCCCTTCAACGGCGTCTTGATCGCCTACGTGGCATTGTTGCTGTCTTATCCCGGACATATGGGCAACTGGCCCATGCCCACTTCGGACATGATGATGACCCAATACCCTCCCTTGGTGGAACTCAAGGAGAACGGTCCCTTTCTGCTGGAAGACGCCTTCCCCGTAAAGGATCTTTTTTTGGGAACCAACTTGATCACGGGATCCATTGGTGAAATCTCCAAGTTGGCCTTGCTTTTGGGAGGGCTTTTTTTGATTGTCCGAAAAAAAATCTCCTGGATCATCCCCGCCAGCTTTTTATTCGGCTTAACCGGCTTTGCGACCATTTTTTGGCTTATTGATCCGAACACTTACGCCAGTCCCATTTTTCATCTCCTGGCCGGCGGCAGCCTTCTGGCCGCTTTCTTTCTGGCAACAGACTGGCCGACCTCGCCGGTAACAAAATACGGCATGGTTTTTTTCGGCCTGATGTGCGGGGTGATGACCATGGTCATTCGATCATGGTCACAATGGGCCGAAGGGGCCTACTTCGCGGTGTTCATTGTCAGTATGATCACGCCCTACTTTGACAAAATTCGCCCCAAGGTCTTTGGAGCAAGGTTTACCAGCAAGAGACCGGTGCGGCTCTAGCTTGGATGAACCCGGTTTTCATGGTCCTCAAAAGATGAAACCGTCCATGTCAGATTGTTGTTCATCCCATTTTCCGCTGCATACAGGAGGTTAGTTTCCGGTGTCACTGCGTGAAATCATCCAAATGGTCCTGGTGTTGACGATTGTGGCTGCGGTCTGTGCCGGTGGTTTGGCCGCTGTAAAAATGGTCACCATGGAGCAGATTGAATACCAGCAGATCAAGTTCATCAAGGAACCGGCATTGAAAAAAATCCTCACTGACTATGACAACGATCCCATTTCCGATCGTATTCAGCTTGTCACCGGCAAGGATGCGCGGGGCAGGGACGTGAGCACAACGTTTTTCCTCGCCAAAAAAGGCAGCCAATTGGTCAGTTTGGCCTTTGAAAGCACCGGTTCCGGATACGGCGGTCCTATTGGAGTGATGATCGCCATCGCTCCCGAGGACGATGTTGTCCAGGGCATCGCCGTCACAACACAGTCAGAGACGCCCGGGTTAGGGACAAAAATTATTGACGACCCCTCTTTCTCTGCTCAATTTGCGGACAAGCCGTTGAGTGCGAACTTCAGTCTGTCTGCCGCCGGGGGACAGATCCAGGCCATCACCGGCGCCACTGTTTCCAGCACCGGAGTGAGCAACGCAGTCAACAGGGGTATCGAACTCTATCAAGCCGTCAAGCCTGAACTTGATTTGTAGGAAAGGAGGCTCTCATCATGGCCGCTCGCATTGTCAACGAGTTCACCAAAGGTTTTTGGAAAGAAATCGCGCCGTTGCGTTTTGCACTGGGGATATGCCCGGCGTTGGCCGTGTCCACAAAGGTGGAAAGCGCCCTGGGCATGGGCTTTGCCGTGGTCTTTGTCCTGTGTATGAGCAATGTCCTGGTTTCAGCGGTACGCAACATTGTTCCGGACAAGGTGCGCATCGCCGTATTCATCAGCATCATCGCCACGGGCGTGGTCATCGTGGAACTGGTCATGCAGGCCTATTTCTATCCCCTGTTTCTGGTCCTGGGCATCTGGATTCCGCTGATCGTCGTGAACTGCGTGGTGTTAGGACGCGCCGAGGCTTTTGCCAGAAAAAATCCGGTGCTTCTCTCCCTCTCAGACGGTTTGGGCATGGGACTGGGTTTCACCCTCTCCCTGGTGGTGATTTCCAGCATCAGGGAAATCCTGGGTGATGGAACCTGGCTGGGCATGATGGTTTTGCCTGAGGCCTATCCCGGCTTCGGTTTTCTGCTTCGCCCCCCGGGAGCTTTTGTCATTTTCGGTCTGGTCCTTGGAATCATGAACGTCATTTCGGCCCGTCTTGAAAACAAAACGGCTTAACCACGAGATAAACTCCGTCATCCGAGGATATAACCATGCAAGAATATTTATTGATGATCGTAGCGGCGATGTTCATCAACAACATTGTGCTCATCCGCTTCATGGGCAACTGTCCGGTGGTGGGCGTGACCAGCTCCGTGGACAGCGCCTTGGGCATGGGTGCGGCGGTGGTTTTCGTGACCACCATGGCCGGAACCACCTGCTGGATCATTCAAAAAACCATTCTGGAAGTACTGGGCATTGAGTATTTGCAAACATTGGTTTTTATCCTGGTCATCGCCACGTTGGTACAATTCGTGGAAATCCTGATGCAGAAAGTGGCGCCACCGCTATATCGGGCCTTGGGTATTTTTCTGCCCCTGATTACGACAAACTGCATGGTTTTCGGCGTCTCCGTACTGAACATCAAAGAAGAACACTCCTTTATGGAAACATTGGTTTTTTCCATGGCCTCCGCGGTCGGCTTCGCCATTGTCCTGCTGTTTATGGCCGGGTTGCGGGAACGAATGGATTCCGCGGGTCGAGTGCCCAAACTGTTGCAGGGCGTTCCCATCACCCTGATCACCGCGGGAATGATGGGACTCAGTTTTGCCGGACTCATGGGTTTGGATTAGGATAAACAAAAGGACGCGAAAATGGGACCAGTGCTTACCGCAATCGTTACCGTCGGCGCCATGGGAATGCTGGCCAGCCTCATTTTGGGCGTGGCCGCCAAAGTATTTTACGTCTATGTTGATCCGCGCATCGGCCAAGTGGGAGACCTGCTGCCCGGAGCCAATTGCGGGGGCTGCGGCTACGCCGGCTGCACGGACCTGGCCGCGGCCATTGTCCAGGGCAACGCCCCTGCCAATGGATGCAAGGCCGCAAGTCCTGAAGTTGCCGCAAATATTGCAACCCTGTTGGGCATCTCAGTGGAAGCCGGAGAAAGACAGGTGGCTCAAATCTTTTGCCGAGGCGACGCCGCCCATGCGGAACGCAAGTTCATCTACAAGGGCATTAAGGATTGTCGGGCGGCCCAATTGGTTTCCGGAGGAGACAAAGCCTGCACCTATGGGTGCCTCGGGCTGGGAACATGCGTGGAGGCCTGCATGTTCAACGCCTTGCACATGGGGGCAAACGGACTCCCTGAAGTCAATACGGACTTGTGTACCGGCTGCGGCAATTGCGTAAAAATCTGTCCGCGGCACATTCCACGGTTGATCCCCATTTCCCAAATGGCTGCAACGTATTGTTCCTCACATGATATAGGCAAGGTGGTCAAGGAAATCTGCGAGGTGGGCTGCATTGGGTGCGGACTCTGCAAAAAGGTTTGTCCCGAAAAGGCGATAGAACTGGACAAATTTCTGTCTGTCGTGGACCCGACCAAATGCAACGGCTGCGGCAAATGCTTTGAAAAATGCCCCACCGGGGTTATTCAAGCCGTGGTTTTGACCTCCAAATCATTGAAAATGGCAGCATAATCTGGCAAATTCCCGACGTCGCATGCATGTTTTTTGAAACTGTAACGACATCCCCCCAAACCCCTGGAGGATTGAAATGATTAAAATCTTGATCGCCATGGATGAATCCGATTACGCCATGAGAGCGGTAAAGTATGTGGCGCGGTACTATCGGCCGGATGCCGCTGAAATCACATTATTCCATGTTCTTCAGGATTATATGCCCGCAGGGTATGAAAAGCTCAAAACCGTCCATCCCGTATATCTGCAAAAGCTTCAGGAACTGAAATCGCTGTCAGTCACCCAACGCGACTCCATTCAAAACTTCATGAATATCGCCAAGGATGAGCTTGTCTCCGCTGGATTCCCCGAGAATCATATTTCCTTGATTATTCAGGACAAAAAGATCGGTATCGCCAGGGATGTCATCCTGGAGGCCAGGGGCGGCGACTATGACACCATTGTCGTAGGGCGAAAAGGGACCACGGCGTTTGAAAACTTCATTTTTGGAAGCGTGACCAACAAGATCTTGAACTCCATTAAAAACCGAAGCATCCTGATTGTCGGAACACGCTGATCATTGCTTTAACAATTTTTTAAAAAAGGCGAATGCTTATGCCTACCAAAATATTACTTGCGCTGGACGAGTCGACATACTCCATGAACGTGGTCAAATACGTCGCACGCACCGTCAATCCTAAAGATGTGCACATCACCATTTTAAGCATAGTGCCCGAAACCTCCGCGGCTGGACTGAACAACCTCACCTCAGCGCACGCCGTGCATCCGCTTTTTCAAACCCAGCTGCAGACTCTCAAGGGTGAGAAGGAACAACGGCGCAAGCTTTTGGAATTTGTCCTTAATACCGCGAAAAATATCCTTTTGGAGTCGGGAATCCCCGAAAAAAACATCTCCGTCCAATTGCGGGACAAGAAGATTGGAGTTGCCCGGGACATCATCATGGAAGCCCAGGAAGGCCACTATGACACCCTGGTTCTTGGCCGCAGAGGAGTTTCCGGGGTGGAAAAATTTCTTTTCGGCAGTATTTCCAACAAAGTTTTGAATGCTGTTCAAGACTGCACTGTCTGGATTGTCGATCAGCAATGAGCAGGGAGCGCAGCGAGCTTGGTGAAGTGGTATCGCTGCAAGGTCGTACGGCGCGGGTCAAAATGAAGCGCAGTTCACAATGCTCCTCCTGTTCATGTGCCGGACTTTGCAGCCCTTTTGGCAAAGAGTGGATGGTACTCACCGCGATGAACGACGTGGGAGCTGCCATAGGGCAAAAAGTGCGCATCCGCTACAACGTGGAAGGGGAGGTGAAAGCCTCCTTTATCTTGTATATCATCCCCATGATTGCCCTGCTCATCGGAGCCGGGGTGGGAACATGCATAGGCCTATTCAATAATCCGGATTTTTCAGCGGTCGTGGTAGGGTTGTCATTCATGACCATCTCTTTTCTACTGATCAAAAAATACGCCGCCTGGAAATATGACCGGGAAAAGACCTACCACCCCATGATCACCGAAATCCTCAGTGATCACGAAAAATAATCCTTGACAATGAGTTGTTGGTCTTTCTTATCTGGATGCATGAAAATTCACTTCATGTTCATGCGTTAGTCTGTTCATGTGTCCTGTCCATGGAATCGAGCAAATGCCGCATGGGACTGGGGGACATTTTTTTGATCTGATCGGCAAAGGCGTTGATCATTTCAGAAAGCTTCAGTCCATCGGCCGAAGATATCCAGCCGCACATCAATCGATCCGGATTTATGCCCCGTCTCTTGAGCAATGCCTTGATGGAAGGGACCCTGTTGGCTGCATGGTAATCCCCCTGCCTGTACTTGCATTCTCCCATTCGACAACCAAGAATCATGACCCCGTCAAAGCCTTTTTGCAGCGCTTCCAGGATAATGTTCTGATGAAGGATCCCGGTGCAGTTGATCCTGATGATGATCACGTTCGGGGAATACTGCCGCTTGAGCACGCCGGCCGTGTCCGCGGCCATATATGACCCCCAGTTGCAGCAAAAGGCGACTATCAAGGGCTCGGCTTTCTGCACCTGGGATCTGTAGACGTTCACGATGGACATCAGCTGTGCCCGAATCTTGTCCGGCCTGTACTCGTCAATGATCACTCCTCCGCGGGGACAGGAAGAAACGCAAATGCCACAGCCCTCACACAGGGCCTTGTCGATTTTTATGGGGCAGCTGCCCTGCTGATCATTCTCGGGGTGCTCGATGTACAGTATTGCGCCGAAGGGGCATTTATCTATGCAGATGCCGCATCCGTCGCAGTTTTCCGTAATGTTCGCCTTCAATGGATCCAGAAAAATCTGGTCCTGAAACAAAATCTTTCTGACCCTGGAAACAACTGCATGGGCCTGGGCTATGGATTCCTCGATGGGTTTTGGAAAATGGCAGAGGCCTGCGGCGAATACCCCTTTTGCAGTCAGATCCGTGGGCTTGAGAAAAAAATGCTCCTCAAGCATGAACCCGCTGAAATCAAGTGAACATTTGAATTGATGGATGATCGTCTCAATGTCTTTGTCCGGGACAATGGCCGCCGCCAAAACCAGATAATCGGTTTTTATGACCAAAGGGCGCTTCAGGATATGGTCCTCAATATTCACCACGAGCTCGTTGTTTTGCCTTTCCACCCGGGGCTTTTTATCCCTGGTGTACCTGATAAAAACCACCCCCCTTCTTCTGGCTTCTTCGTAAAGCAACTCTCTGACCCCATAGGTACGGATATCCCTGTTGATAATGAAGACCTGGATATCAGGATTCAACTCTTTCAAGAACAAAGCCGCCTCTACACTGTGGGTGCAGCACACCCGGCTGCAATAGGGATGATCCGGTTCACGTGATCCCACGCACTGAATAAAGACCACTGTTTTGGCTTTTTTGATCTTGTCGGAGTTCGACTTGAGCTCTTTGTCGAAATCCTGATGCGTGAACACACGCTCATCTTGACCGTACAGGTATTCGTGGGGTTTGTGTTCGTTGGCGCCGATGCAAAGGATGGCCGCTCCATAGCGAATGGTCTCAATAATCTCGGAGCCGACCTTTTTCGCCACATGCACTTGGCTGATGAAATTGCCTACGGAGCCCCGGCAGGAAACCACCCGTGAATTTTTCATCAGAATGATCTTGGGGTTGTGTTCCAACCTGGCAATAAGCTCTTCCAGATAGGATGCCACATCCTCACCCTTCCAGGTCGACCTGAGATTCCAGGCATTGCCACCCAAATGATCGGATTTTTCAACCAAAAACACTTCAATTCCCTGTTCCGCCAGGGCCAGGGCGGTAGTCATGCCGGACAACCCCCCCCCCACGACCAGGGCCTTGCAGATAACCTTTTTGAAAATTCCATGCAGGGGTTTGTTCAAGCGCACCTTGGACACGGCCGCTGCGACCTGCAGCTTGGCCTTGTTGGTTGCCTGTTCCGGATAATCCTTGTGTACCCAGCTGTTCTGGTTGCGTATATTGGCGATTTCCAGAAGATAGGGGTTCAAGCCCGCCCCCCTGAGGGTTTTCTGATAGAGCGGTTCGTGGGTCTTGGGTGTGCACGAGGCAATGACGACCCTGTTCAGCTCGTTCTCCACGATCTGTTTGGCGATCTTGTCCTGGGTTATCTGGGGGCAGGTGAAAATGTTGGTGTCCACCAGGACTACATCGGGCAACGTGCAGGCAAACCGGGCCAAGGCGTCGACATCGATCACCTCCGAGATATTGTTCCCGCAACAGCAGATGAAAACCCCAATCCTCGAGTCCTGTCCGGAAACATCAACCTCCATGGGGAAGGATTGCTGTTGAACCATGGTCCCCTTGGCCTCTGCCAAATTCATGGTCGCCGCGTTGGCGACTCCGGCCGCATTTATGATGGATTGACGAATATCACGAGGGGAAATGATACTGCCGGCCACGTATATGCCCGGACGACTGCTCTGAAAGGTGTTGAAGCTCGAAGTGATGGCATAATTGTAAAGATTCATGCCCACGCCCAGCTTGGCGGCCAGGGCCACGGTATCGTCCCCGGGCAGCACACCTACTGAAAGGACCAGCAAGTCGAAGTGCTCCGTTACAATTAGATCATTGTCGTCTAGATAACTGATGCCCACTCCCTTTTCGTTCTTGCCAGGCATAATGGTGTGGGGGAAAGATCGAATAAATCGCACACCTTGGTTTTTCGCATTTTCATAATATCGTTCATATCCCTTGCCGTGCGCCCGGATATCATTGAAAAAAATAATTGATTCCACCATCCGGCTGGTGACGTGCTCCTTGGAAATAACCGCCTGTTTCATGGCGTACATGCAGCAAATGCTGGAACAAAGACTGTTTTTGACCCTGTTGGCCATCCTGGAACCAACGCACTGCAGCCAGGCGACCTTTCCAGGTTCGGCATTATCCGAAGGCCGCCTCAAAATCCCCTTGTTCGGCCCGGATGAGGAAAGAAGTCGTTCATATTCCAGGCTGGTTACTACATCAGGAATGCTCTTGTATCCATAGATGTCGTAGGATGCCGGATTGAACTGGACGAGCCCCGGAGCCAGGATCACGGACCCCACATTGAATGAGATGCATTTTTCTTGATCATTAAAGTCGATGGCCTTGGTGGGACAGACCTTTTCACAGGCGCCGCAAATTCCGCGCGTCAAGCGCAGACAGTTCTGATCATCGATCACGTATTTGGAAGGCACGGACTGCTGGTAGAGAATATAGGCGGCCCTTCGTGAATTCAGGCCCAGATTGAAGTTGTCCGGAACGGATCTGATGCAGGCCTCGGTACATTTGTTACAAGCAATGCATTTACTGGTGTCGATATAGCTGGGATGTTTTTTGATATGCACCAGCATATCTCCTTCCGGCCCTTCAACATCCAAAACCTCGCTTTGGGTATGAATCTCGATGTTCAAATGCCGTGAGCAATCAATAAGCTTGGTGCAGAGGATGCATGGCGAACAGTCATTGGTGGGAAATATATTGTCCAGTTGCGCCATCAAGCCGCCCAAGCCGGACTTTTTCTCAATGAGATAAACGTAATAATCTGCACTGGCCAATTCCAACGCGGCATGAATGCCGAGTATCCCCCCGCCAATGATGGCTACGGAACCTATTTTTTTTGCCATTTTCTGTCTCTGTTGCATGCCTGAAAGGTTCGGTGGTCAGTGGGGAAGGTTCATCTCCCCGGCGCGGCTTTCATCGTCGCGCCGGGATTTTTTGGACAGCCAACGGAATGTGTCAATGAAAGTGAGACAGCCAGGTCCATAAAATTAGTGTAGCGTTTTCATCATGGTTGGAGGGTTGATCCAGACCGCTTCTTGGGGCCGGAGGATTTTAGGCAGTTCAGGATGACGGCCATTCCATCTGATAGGATTAGCAAGGAAAGCCTGTGTTATGGCGTTTGACCGAGTTTCCAGGATTTGCGGGACGATGCAGTAATGAACCTGCTCGGGCGTCATGAATCCGATACCGCTATGCCGATGCTCCTCGTTATACCAAGGGAAAAAGGTTCTGCCGTAGGCCAAAGCGTCTTCCTGTGAACCAAAGTTTCCAGGGAAACAGGGATAATATTTCAAGGTTTTGAACTGAGATTCCGAGAATGGATTGTCATTGCTCGTATACGGCCTGCTATGGGTTTTCGTAATGCC
>OMKS01004148.1_pt1 | contig 11079 bp, 4 predicted proteins | sample 1674721 | NCBI WGS metagenome assembly OMKS01 (sample SAMN06264996, study PRJEB25208) | sediment metagenome | isolation source: hot spring sediment | place: USA: California | collected 2014-09-02 | reverse complement strand
ATTATGAACATCATGCTCGTCTCGGTCACAGAGCGCACGCGCGAAATCGGCCTGCGCAAAGCCGTCGGCGCGCGCAAGGGCGATGTGTTGTTCCAATTTCTAATGGAAGCCGTGATCCTGAGCCTCATCGGCGGCAGCATCGGCATCCTGGTTGGGATTGGGATTGGGCAGTTGGTCAACCTGACCGGCCTGCTCACGTCGGTCGTGACGGTCGAGTCCGTCGCGCTGGCGGTAGGATTCTCGTTCGTCATCGGGCTGTTTTTCGGCATCTACCCCGCCAACCAGGCCGCGGGCCTCAATCCGATTGAAGCGCTGCGGTACGAATAAGAGAAGATGATAGCGATCTGAAAATCAACCATGTTTTTCGTAAAACGGCTATAATGACCCACAATCCGACTAAGGACTATCCGACTAAAGACTATCCGACTAAGGAGACTATCCACAAATGACACGATTAACACGTTACCTGAAACCCTATCTGCTGCTGATCCTGCTCGCCGTCGCGCTGCTGTTCGTGCAGGCCAACGCCGACCTGGCGCTGCCGGATTATCTCTCGCGCATCGTCAACGTGGGCATCCAACAGAACGGCGTGGAGGATGTGCTGCCGGTGGCCGTGCGCCAAAGCACGATGGAACGCCTGACGCTCTTCCTCAGTGACGCCGACGCAGCAACGCTGCTGGCGCAGTACACGCTGGTAACGCAGGATTCACCCGACTACGCCAGCCTGGTCGAAACGTACCCCGCTCTGACCGAAACGCCGGTCTATGTCGCGGGTGACATCGACCCGGCGACCGTCGAGGCGCTGACGCCCGCGTTGAGCCAGGCGTGGCTGGCCGTGTCTGCCATCGAGCAGGTGATGGCCGATCCATCGCAGGCGGCTGCCATGGGCGGCGGCTTCGGCGGGTTCGACATTTCCAAGCTCCCACCGGGGACAGACCTGTTTACGCTGCTCAAGCAGCTTCCGGCGGCGCAGCTCACGCAGATGAAAACCAGGATCGAGGAACAGTTCACCGCCCTGGGCGACAGCATGGTCACGCAGGCCGCCCTCCGCGCGGTCAAGGCGGAATACGAAGCGCTCGGCATGGACACCGGCAAGCTGCAAACCGCCTACATCCTGCGCATCGGCGGACAGATGCTGCTGCTGACGCTGCTCTCGGTGGTTTGTACCATCGCAGTCGGCCTCATCGCGGCGCGGACATCCGCCGGACTGGCCCGCGACCTGCGCGCCGCCGTCTTCGAGAAGGTCGAGCACTTCTCCGGCATCGAGTTCGACAAATTCTCCACTGCCTCGCTCATCACCCGCACCACCAACGACGTGACGCAGGTGCAGATGGTGACGATGATGATGGTGCGCATGGTCATCTACGCGCCCATCATGGGCGTCGGCGGAGTCATCCGCGCGATGGGTAAGGGGTCGGGGATGTGGTGGCTGATCGCCGTGGCCGTCGCCATCCTGCTCAGCCTGATCGCCATCGTCTTCTCCATCGCCCTGCCGAAATTCAAGAGCATCCAAAAGCTGGTGGATCGCCTCAACCTGGTCGCGCGCGAACACCTGACCGGTATGATGGTCATCCGCGCCTTCAACATGCAGGCGTTTGAGGAAGCCCGCTTCGACAAGGCTAACCGCGATTTGACCGCCGTGAGCCTCTTCATCAACCGGGTGATGGTGATTATGATGCCGCTGATGATGTTCATCATGAGCACGCTTATGTTAGCCATCATCTGGGTGGGCGCGCACCAGGTGGCCGCGGCGACGATGCAAGTGGGCGATATGATGGCGTTCATGCAATACGCCATGCAAATCGTGATGTCGTTCCTGATGCTGTCGATGATGTTCATCATGATCCCGCGCGCCGCCGTGTCCGGCGACCGCATCGCCGATGTGCTGGAAACCGAGCCGGTCATCCACGATCCCGAAACGCCGCAGGCATTTGTCAAGCCGGTCCGGGGCGTGGTCGAGTTCCGCGACGTGGGCTTCCGCTATCCCGGCGCGGACGAAAACGTGCTGTGCGGCATCACGTTCACCGCGCAGCCGGGGCAGACGACGGCCATCATCGGCTCGACCGGGTCGGGCAAATCCACCGTCGTCAACCTCATCCCGCGCTTCTACGACGTGACCGAGGGTGCGATTCTGGTGGACGGCATCGACATCCGCGCGGTGTCGCAGCACGACTTGCGCGACCAGATCGGCTACATCCCGCAGCGGGGGACGCTCTTCTCCGGTACCATCGAGAGCAACCTGCGTTACGCCGATGACGACGCGGACGCAGAAACGTTGCGCTGGGCGGCAGATATCGCGCAAGCCAGCGAATTCATCGACGCCAAGCCGGAAGGTATGGACGCCGAAATCGCCCAGGGCGGCGGCAACGTCTCCGGCGGGCAGAAACAGCGGTTAGCGATTGCCCGCGCGCTGGTGAAAAAGCCGCCGATCTACATCTTCGACGACAGCTTCTCCGCGCTGGACTTCAGGACCGACGCCGCGCTGCGCCGCGCGCTCAAGACGCAGACGGGCGACAGCACCATCCTGATCGTGACACAGCGCGTCGCCACCGTCAAAAACGCCGAGCAGATCATCGTCCTCGAAGAGGGACAGATGGTGGGCCGGGGCACGCACCGCGAATTGATGGAGACTTGTGAGACGTACAAAGAAATCGCGCTCTCGCAACTGAGCATGGAGGAATTAGCATGACGCGCCATTCAGAAGTGACGACACAAAACACGCCCACGCCACGCCACGCACCGGTGGGCGGGCGACCCGCCGCAGGAGGACGTCCTCCGACGATGGGTGGCCCCGGCAGACGCGGCCCTGGCGGGCGCGGTCCCGGCGGCCACATGATGATGAAAGGCGAGAAGGCCCGCGACTTCAAGGGGACCATGCGCAAACTCATCATCTATCTAGGCCAATACAAAGTCGCCCTCATCGCAGTGGCGATTGTGGCGGCGCTCTCGACGACGGCCAACATCGCCGGCCCCAAAATCCTCGGCAACGCCACCACCAAGCTCTTCGAAGGCGTGATGGCGCAGCTTGCCGGTACCGGCGAGATCGACTTCAACGCCATCGGGCGCATCGTGCTGAACGTACTGGCGCTGTACGTCGCCTCGGGGCTGTTCAGCTACATCCAGGGCTGGGTGATGGCGAACGTCTCCACGGACATCGCCTACCGCTTCCGCCGGGACATCGCCGCCAAGATCAACCGGATGCCGCTCAAATACTTCGACACGACCACGCACGGCGAAGTGCTTTCGCGCATCACCAACGACGTGGACACGGTCAACCAGACGCTCAGCCAGAGCCTCACGCAGATCATCACCTCGACCTTCACCGTGGTCGGCGTGCTCGTGATGATGCTCTCCATCAGTTGGCTGATGACGCTGGTGGCGCTGCTGATGATCCCGCTGTCGCTGGGCATCGTCGGCCTGATCATCGGCCGGTCGCAGAAATACTTCAAGCAGCAACAAGATTACCTGGGGCACGTCAACGGCCACATCGAAGAGATGTACGGCGGGCACGTGGTGATGAAGGCGTTCAACGGCGAGGCCAAGAGCATCGCCAAATTCGACGAGTCCAACACACCGCTTTACAACGCGGCCTGGAAATCGCAGTTCCTTTCGGGGCTGATGATGCCGCTGATGATGTTCGTCGGCAACCTGGGCTACGTCGCCGTCGCCATCCTCGGCGGGTGGCTGGCGGCGCGCAATGCCATCACCGTGGGCGACATCCAGGCGTTCATCCAGTACGTCCGCTCGTTCACGCAGCCCATCACGCAGCTTGCCAACATCTCCAACGTGCTGCAACAGACGGCGGCGGCGGCGGAGCGCGTCTTCGAATTCCTGGCAGAGCCGGAAGAAATTGTCGAAACCGCCGAGCCGGTCAAGCTGGAAAAAGTGGACGGTCACGTCGAGTTCAGAGACGTCCATTTCGGCTACACGCCGGACAAAGTCGTCATCAACGACTTCTGCGCCGAGGCGCAGCCGGGCCAGAAAATCGCCATCGTCGGGCCGACGGGCGCGGGCAAGACCACGATGGTCAAACTGCTGATGCGCTTCTACGACGTCAACGACGGCGCGATCCTCGTGGACGGGCACGACATCCGCGACTTCACCCGCCACGACCTGCGCAAGCTGTTCGCGATGGTGCTGCAGGACACCTGGCTCTACAACGGCACGATCATGGAGAACATCCGCTATGGCCGGCAAGATGCCACCGACGACGAGGTTATCGCCGCCGCCAAGACCGCGCACGTCGATCACTTCATCCACACACTGCCCGACGGCTACGGGATGGTGCTGAACGAGGAAGCGAGCAACGTCTCCCAGGGGCAGAAGCAGTTGTTGACGATTGCCCGCGCGGTGCTGGCCGATCCCAGAATCCTCATCCTTGACGAGGCCACCAGTTCGGTGGACACGCGCACGGAGGTACTCATCCAGCAGGCGATGGACCAACTGATGCAGGGGCGCACCAGCTTCGTCATCGCGCACCGCCTCTCCACCATCCGCAACGCCGACCTGATTTTGGTGATGAACGAGGGCGACATCGTCGAGCAAGGCACGCACGCGGAGCTACTGGCGCGCGAGGGCTTCTACGCGGAACTGTACAATAGCCAGTTCGAGGGGGCGGTCATTTAGGACATTGTAGGGCGAGTTGGCAACTCGCCCTACAATTATTCCCCAGGCATAATCAGCGCGTAGGCATACTCCCGCTCTGCCCAGGCGAGTTCAAAGTCGCCACGCGGCACAGGATGCGGGTAGTGAGGATAATAGGGCTCATTGAGGTATATCATCGCTTCGTCGCAACCGGCGACAACAAGCGCATGATCTGTGTTGTAGGTCCAATAAGGGAGTTCACCGGTACGCACGAACACAATGACCGGATGATCGAGGCGCAGCATAGACTCAAGGCCAACCATATCCGTCTTGCTGTAGACCACGTCCAGGTTAAGCGTCGCCAACAACCGTATGTTGCCCGCCGGCGCGCCATACGATTTGATTCGCAACAGCTTAAGGAGTTGGGCGTAATTCAACGGATGCTTCAGATAGGCCAAAAGCATCGCAGCGCAAGCCGCCAAACAGTCCCCATCATGGCGTTGCGATTGATATGGGACTTCGAGCAAGACCTTCGGCGCGGGCATTGATCTCCTCAAGCATTTGCGGTGTCACGAGCATTTGACCGGTTTCCACATCCACATCTATCGTTCCCACTTCGCCAACATCGCCCCGCGAAGTGAGCGACAGGACAACGGGCACGCGCCAGTAAACCCGGTCGGATAACACCAGGGTCGCGTCGCCGGCGTGCATCATATAGCTAACATCGTGCAGCACAAAGTCGTTGACCTTTTGCCGGGCCGCATAAGCCGAGATATTGACGTCGGCGGCCACGCGAATATCCACTTCCAGGCGGCCAACCCTGGGCAAAGCCTCGATCACCGTTGCGCCAGCTTGCATTGCGTCACACCTCCATTTTTCGGCCAGTCACGCCTGTGAAAGCGCCAAAGAGAGCAATTCATAACCCATCTTCAGTATATATGAGAGCACAGAAAGCGTCAAGAAGTGCGGAATGGAACCTTTCCCCACCCCAACACGTCATCATGATAGCGGTCAGCCGTCAGCTTTCAGCGATCAGCACAGAAGCGCGCGTCGACGGCTGATAGCTAATTGCTAATCGCTTACCGTATCAATCCTGTTCAAATTGGAGTACAATGGTTACAAAGAAGGCCGATACCACAAAAGCAACACGGCAATATGCTGTGACTACCCGACTAAAGACTATCTGACGAATTCCAGGAGGAGTAAAATGAACCGCAAACCTTGGCTATTGATCCCCTTGAGCCTGTTACTGCTCACCGCCTTCGCGTGCAGCCTTATTCCACAACGAACCACGCCCACACCGGAACCGGTCGCCACTTCCACACCTCGCCCCACCGCGACCGCACTGCCGCCCAAACCTGTCGTTCCTTACACGCCGGTGCCCGCCGATATGCTCTCGCCGATCATCATCCAGCGCAGTCCCAAGCGGGGCGAAAGCCTCAAGCCCGACGATGCGATTGAGATCGTGTTCGACAAGCCGATGAACCAGCCCGCCGTGGCGAGCGCGTTCACGCTGCAACTGGCGGGTGAGAACAAGGCGGTCAAGGGCGAACTCTCGTGGATCGATGCACGCACGCTGCGCTTCCGGCCCGCCGAGGCGCTGCCGCGCGATACCGTCTTCGACGTGATCCTCACGCAGAACGCCAGCGCCGAATCCGGCGAGCTGCTGCGCGAGCCGTACACCTTCCGCTTTGCGACGGCGGGCTACCTCGAAGTCGCTCAGGTGATCCCCGACCCGGACACCGCCGACGTGGAGACCGAGTCGACCATCACGGTGATGTTCAACCGCCCCGTCGTCCCCTTGACTACGCTGGCACAAATGGAAGACTTGCCCGATCCCGTGACCTTCGATCCCGAGATCGAGGGCAGCGGCGAATGGCTCAACACGTCCATCTACGTCTTCACCCCGGAGGAACCGCTGGCAGGTGGCGTCACCTACCGCGCGACGGTGAGCGCCGGTCTGCAAGACATCGCGGGTGCGCTGCTGGCGGAGGATTACGTGTGGCACTTCTCCACCATCCCGCCACAAGTCGTGTGGGTACAACCGCGCACGGGCGCGACGCTGGTCGATATCGAGACCGCCATCACCGTGCAGTTCAACCAGCCGGTGGACCTGGCATCCGTCGAGCGCGCTTTCACCTTGAGCGGCGGGCGCGGTCTGGCAGGCAGCAACGTCAACGGGACGTTCTCGATCAACGAGAATACCGTAGTTTTCACGCCCACCAGAGCATTGGACTTCAACACAACGTATACCGTGAAACTGGATGCCGGAATCACATCCGCCGCAGGCGGTCTGGGGATGAAGGAGGCGTTCACCTGGCAATTCACAACCGTCCCCCTGCCGGAAATCGTCGCCACCCGTCCCGCACATCTGGAACGCAACGTGCCCTCCCACACCAATTTCGAGATCGTGTTCAACACCCCCATCGATCCTGCCACGGTCATGCCCAATCTGACTATGATTCCGCCGCTGTCGCCGACCTTAGTCTACACCTACTTCTCACGCCACAATAACACCTTCGTCCTCAATTTTGGCGCGCAGCCTTCTAAGGACTACATTGTTAGCCTTAGCAACAAGATCGCCGACCCCTACGGCAACACCATCCCGCGCGGGCGCACCGTCCAGTTCCGCACCGGGCCGCTGACGCCGAACTACCGTCTGCGCGTCCCGGATATGACCGGTACGTATGACGCCGCGCTGCCCGCGCAGCTCGTCCTCAGCCACGTCAACGTCAACCGGGTCAACCTGCGCCTCTACAAGCTACCGGTGGACGCGCTGTTCACCACCCGCTGGCAATGGGAAGAGCAATTGCCCGCCGGCAACCAACTGCTCCGCGAGTGGCGGCAAAATCTGGAAAGCCCGCTCAACGAGCAGAGCTACACCGTCATCGACCTGACGGAAACACCGGGCGGAACGCTGGAACCGGGCGTCTATCTGCTGGATACCGATTCGCCGGACGTCGATAAGGAATACGCCCATTACTACAACCGGCGGCATATTATGATCGTATCCAATCTCAACCTGACTTTGAAGAGCGGGCCGCAATTGGCTTTCGTCTGGGCCACCGATTTGCGCACCGGCGCGCCGGTTCCCAATGTGTCCCTAAACGTCATTCAGCAAAACGGCAACAGACTGGGAAGGGGCACGACCGATAACGACGGCATCGCCCGCGTCGGCCTGCCGCGCGAGCGCAACACCGTCATCGTCTACAGCGAGGAGCCTTTCGCCGCCGTCGCCGATGGCTGGGGACGCGGCATCAGCCCGTGGGACTTCGGCGTGGGACAGGGCGAATACTCAGAAGCGTACCGCACCTACGTCTACACCGACCGTCCCATCTACCGTCCCGGGCAAACGGTGCATTTCAAGGGTGCAGTACGCTCCGAGGACGATGCGGCCTACAACCTGCCAGGTGTGCGACAGGTCCAGGTCTCCATCCGCGACGCGGCCTACGAGGAAATTTACAACGAACAACTCACGCTCGGTGAACTGGGAACGTTCGATGGGACGCTCGATCTGGCGGAAGGCGCCAGTCTGGGCGATTACCAGGTTTACGTCTCCTTTGGCGACTACGGAGGCTACACCAGCTTCCAGGTGGCGGCCTATCGCGCGCCGGAGTTCGAGATCCTCGTGGAAACCACCGAGGCTGAGGTTCAACGCGGCGATGACGTGGCAGCGACGATTGCCGCGCGCTACTTCTTCGGCGGCCCGCTGGCGGATACCGATGTGACGTGGAACGTAATGGCCGAGACCTACCGCTTCCAGCCGCCGTGGGGCGGGCGCTACAGCTTCAGTGACGTAGACGATCCCTACACCTGCTTCGATTGCTGGTGGTGGTGGCGCGAACCGCCCGCCCGCGAAGCCATCCTCAGCGGCACCGGTACCACCGATGCCAACGGCGTCCTTTCTATCACACTGAACGGGACCGAATTGGAAGAGGCGCTGCGTGAATGGCACAAGAAACCAGCTTCCAGCAACCAGCTTCCAGCTTCACGCATCACGCTCGAAGCCACCGCCACCGGCCCCGACAACCAGGCCATCTCCGGGCGCACGAACGTCGTCGTGCATCCCGGCCCCTACTACATCGGCCTGAGCGCGCAGAAATACGTGGGCGAAGCCGGGAAGCCGAGCAACATCGACCTCGTGGTCGTAGACTGGGAAGGCGCGCGCCTGCCCGACAAGGCCATCGCCGCTTCGCTTACAGTCGAATTCTACCGGCGCGAGTGGATCAACACCTTCGTTGAGAACGAATTCGGCGGCGGTTCCTGGAAATGGGAGACCAAAGAAACGCTGGTGGACGAAACCACTGTCACCACAGACAACCTCGGCGAGGCCGTGGCGACCTTCACCCCGGCAGAGGGCGGCTCTTACCACATCGTCGCCTCTCCCGCCTCCCCCCCTTCCGTCCCCCCCAGTGGGGGGGAGACAGGGGGGATGGGGATTCGTTCCTCCATCTTCATCTGGGTTTCCGGCAAGGACTACGTCTCCTGGCGGCGCGAGAACAACGACCGCATCACCCTCATCAGCGACAAAAACACCTACCAGGTCGGCGAGACCGCCGAAATCCTCATCCCCTCGCCGTTCGAGGGACCGCACATGGCTCTCGTCAGCGTCGAGCGCGCGAGCGTCCGCCGCTACGAGGTCATCCAGCTCACGAACAACAGCACCATCTACCGCCTGCCCATCACCCAGGGCGACATCCCTAATATCTACGTCTCTGTCGTGCTGATCAACAAGCAGCACGATGGCAAACCGGCGGACTTCAAAATGGGCTTGCTCCCTCTCGACGTTGACGTAGAACCTGTAACTCTGAACTTGAAACTTGAAACTGACATCGAACAAGCGCAACCGGGCGAAGAGGTTGATTACACCCTCCGCGCGACGCTGCCCAACGGCGCACCGGCGGCGGGTGTAGAATTCTCGCTCGACGTGGTCGACAAGGCCGTCCTTAGCCTCAAGCCGCGCACCAGCGACATCGTCCAGGGTTTCTATGCCCGGCGGATGCTACAAGTGAACACGGGCAGTGCGCTCAGCCTCTCCGTGAACCGCTACCTTGAGGAACTCGCTGAAGATTTGGATCTCCAACTGGCGGCCGGCGAAATACGCCAAAGGTACGCGGTAGCCGAGGATGCAGCGATGGAAGCGCCTGCCGCCGCACCAGAGGCGATGGCAACGGTCGTTGTGGAAAAGGAAGTGGAGTACGCCGGAGCCGTCGCCCCGCCGGAAGGCGTGGAGATCCGCCAGGAATTCGCCGACACCGCCTACTGGAATCCGCGCATCACGACCGACCGCGAAGGCCGCGCCGTTGTCACGCTCAAACTGCCCGACAACCTCACCACCTGGACGTTGCGCGCCGTCGGCCTCACCGCCGATACGCGCGTAGGCGAGGGCAGCGCCGACCTCGTCGCCACGAAGCCGCTGCTGGTGCGCCCCGTCGCGCCGCGCTTCTTCGTCGTCGATGACCGCGCGCAGCTCGCCGCCAACGTCAGCAACAACACCGGGCAAGACCTCACCGTCGAAGTAAGCTTGAGCGCCGAAGGCGTGGGAATTCACACCGAGACGCCGCCGCGCCAAACCGTCGTCGTCCCCGCGCGCAGCGAGCGCAAGGTGACGTGGTGGGTGACGGTGCAGGACGTGGTCAACGCGCAGCTTATCTTCAGTGCAGTTGCCGGCGAATACGCCGACGCGAGCAAACCGCGCCTCAGCACCGGCCCGGATGGCTCGCTCCTGGTCTTCCGCTATACCACGCCCGACATCGTGGGGACGGCGGGACAGCTCGTCGAGGGCGGCTCGCGCACCGAGGCCATCGCGCTGCCGCCGGAGTTTGATGAGAGACGTGGAAATCTCACCGTGCAGCTTGATCCGAGCCTTGCCGCCGGGATGCAGGACGGCCTGCGCTACCTCGAACACTTCGAGTACGAATGCACCGAGCAGACCGTCAGCCGCTTCCTGCCCAACGTGCTCACCTACCACGCGCTGAAAACGCTGGGCGTCGAGAACCCGGAACTTGCCAAACGCTTGCCCGGCCTGGTCGATGAGGGCCTGAAAAAGCTGTACCTCCAGCAGCACCCCGACGGCGGGTGGGGTTGGTGGTACAACATCGAGCGGCAGGTTAGCAACCCGTATGTGAGCGCCTACGTCGTCTTCGCGCTGCTCAAAACGCAGCAGAGCGACATCAGCGTCGACCAGAACGTGCTCGACCAGGGCATTGCCTACCTGCAAGGGCAGATCAGAGCGGTGCGCGACTACCGCCATTTCCGCAATGCCAACCATCAGGCGTGGCTCCTCTACGTCCTCGCCGAAGGCAACGCCGCGCCCCAAAACACGCTCGATGAACTCTACGAGAACCGCGAAAAACTGAGCTATTACGCCCGCGCGTACCTGGCGCAGGCGCTCTGGCTCAACAATCGTGGCGACGGACGCCTCGCCACGCTCCTCTCCGACCTGAACAACGCCGCTATCCTTAGCGCCACCGGCGCACACTGGGAGGAAGCCAA
>OMKS01004147.1_pt1 | contig 11084 bp, 11 predicted proteins | sample 1674721 | NCBI WGS metagenome assembly OMKS01 (sample SAMN06264996, study PRJEB25208) | sediment metagenome | isolation source: hot spring sediment | place: USA: California | collected 2014-09-02 | reverse complement strand
CTTCAAGGATGAACAGGTGTTCAATCCCAATTATCTTCCCGACACCCTGCTGTTCCGCGACAAGGAACTCCAGGCACTCGTCTCGCTCGTGCGCCCCGGCCTTCGGGGCGGGAAGCCGCACAACACGCTCGTTATCGGCCCCCCTGGCACGGGAAAGACGACGACGGTGCACTTCCTATTCGACGAGATCCAGAACGCCTCTGACAAGATGGTGCCCGTCCACATCAACTGCAAGCTCTCGAACACGAAGTTCACCGTCATGTCCGAGGTGCACAAGAAGATCTTTGGCCATCGCCCGCCCGAGACGGGCGTCCCTTACACACGCGTTTACGAGAAAGTGATGAATCATCTCGACCGCAAGGGGCTCAGCCTCCTCGTGGCGCTTGACGATATCGACTTCCTCTTCGAACAAAAGTATGCAAACGACATCATGTACGACATACTGCGCGCCTACGAGCAGTATCCGCGCGTGCGCACCGGCGTCGTCGCCATCCTGTCCCGCGAGGACTTCAAGGAGGTGATTGCAACGAAGCTCTACAGCATCTTCATGCCGCAGGAGGTCACGTTCCCTCCATACTCACTCTCAGAAACATATGAGATACTGCTCAAGCGGGCCCAAGCGGGATTTTTCCCGGGCGTCATATCAAAGGAACTCGTTGAACACATCGCGGAGCTCACCGCCTCGCAGGGCGACCTTCGTGTCGGCATAACGCTTCTCTCATCGAGCGGCATCATCGCTGAATCGCATGCGAAACGAAAGATCGAACGCGAGGACATCGATGCCGCATATGAGAAAAAGGCCCGATTCGTCACGCTCCACGAGAAGGTAGCGGTGCTTTCCGCCGCCGAGCGGCAGATGCTGCGTGAGATAGCAACGGACAAGGATGTGCGTTCAGGGGCGCTCTTCGAGCGCATGAAGGGATTGTTCAACAAGAAGTCGTTCTCGCAGGCGCTCACCAAGCTCGAGTCCTACGGGCTCATCGATAGCAATGTCGTTATGATGGGTCGTGGAAGGAGCAGGGTATTCACGCCACGATTCCCCTCCGAGGACATATTGGCGGTGCTCAAGGACGTTTCTTAGATGCCGGCTTTGCACACAAAACCCTAGATACCCACGAACTCTTTCTTTTCTTCAGGAGCCTGCTTCTCGCCCTCGTCGAAGACCATCTCGAGGTCGATGTCCTCGCCGGATTTCTTTGCTTGCTTGGCTTCCATCTTCCATACATAGAGGCGCATGGCCTTTTCCATGAGCGAATCCAAGGATTCCTTTGAAGAAAGTTCGATATCGCCTATTTTCACGTAATTGCTCGTTGCTTGAGGCATACACCTAATGGCATTATAGAAAGAAAAAGGTTTTCATGAAGTGAGCTTAGTATTCGCCGAGAATATGGTCCACTAGGTCGGTGATCGACTCGAACGATGCATCGGCAGCCTCGCGAAGCTCGTTGTGCTTGGCCTTGAGGGCAAACCTCCCTCCCACGCCGTGAAACATCGAGATGTCGTACTTCGTGTCGCCCACACAGGCGATCTCATCGGGCGATACACCCTCCTCGCACGCGATCCGGTGGACGATCTCGTGCTTGCGCAGGGGGTCGACGCTGCACTCGCCGCGTCCGGTGAGGCGTCCGTCCTCGTCGCAGTCAAGCGCATTGGCATAGGCGCCATCTACTCCGAGCTCCTCACCGATGCGCCGTGCGAGGACATCGATGCCAGAGGAAACGATAAAGACCTTGATGCCGTGCTCCTTGAGCCGGTCGATGGCCACGCGGGTCTCGTCACACGGCACATGGTCCTTGAACGCATCGTCGACGTCGCTTGACGTCGGCTCCCTGTGGCGCCAGAGCGCGATGTCGCGCTCCATCCACTCCTTGTAGTCGATCTCGCCCGCAAGGAATGCATCCATGTTCGCGCGCACGTCGCGGGGCAGTGCCTCGAAGTGGTCATGCAGCGTCTCCCACGACGATCCGTAATGGATAAGCGTGCCGTCGAGGTCGAAGATGACGATCTTGTAGAGGGAACGCATATGCATCAGATGAGGCCTATCGATGTGCCGACCCTCTCGAACGCGGTGATCGCCTCGTCAAGGTCGTCCTTCGTGAGTCCGGCGTTCATGATGGTGCGGATGCGCGCCTTTCCCTGTGCGACCATGGGGAAGACGATGGGAAGCGCGAAGACACCGTTTTTGTAGAGACCATCGGAGAGGTCCTTTGCCATCTTGGACTCGCCGCACATCACGGGGGTGATGGGCGTCACCGACTCGCCGGTGTCGAATCCGAGCGACTGGAGCTCCTTCTTGAAGTAGTTGGTGTTGTCCCAGAGGCGCTTGTGGTGCTCGGGCTCACGTGAGAGCACGCGGATCGCCTCGAGCTGCGCCGCAGCCACACACGGGGGATGCGACCCCGAGAGCAGCCACGTCCTCGATGTGTTGTATGCGTAGTTGACCAGGTCCTGGCTTCCCGCCACGAGCCCGCCGACGACGCCATACGCCTTCGAGAACGTACCGACCTCCACGTCGATCTCTCCCTCGATGCCGTAGTGGGCCGATATGCCCTCGCCGTGCGGACCGAGCACGCCCTCGCCGTGGGCATCGTCGAAGTATGTCATGGCACCGACCTCCTTGCAGAGCTTCACGATCGTGTCGGCCTGCGCAACATCGCCGTCCATGGAGAAGACTCCGTCGGTGATGACGAGGATGCGCCGGTATCCCTTCTTGTCGGCCTCCTGCAGCTGGTCCTCGAGCTGCCCCATGTCCTGGTGGGCGTATATCGCCTTGTCGGCGCGCGAGAGACGCACGCCGTCGATGATGCTGCCGTGGTTGAGCTCATCGGAGATGATGATGTCACCCTTGTCGGCAAGCTGGGGTATGAGGCCCGCATTGGTGGCGAACCCCGTCTGGTAGACGAGCGCCGATTCGCTTCCCTTGAATTTGGCAAGCTCGCGCTCCACCTCAGTGTGGAGCTCCATGTTCCCTGCTATCGGCCGCACGGATCCCGAGCCCGCGCCGAGTCGCCTGGCCGCCTCGCTGGCCGCCTCGATGATCTTCGGATGATTCGATAAGTTGAGATAGTTGTTGGAACAGAGCATGATGACGGGCTTTCCATCCACCACGGTCCGTGGTGCGGAGGGGCCCTCGAGCACGCGCAGGTTCCAGTTGAGATTCTGTTCCTTGAGCTTTTCGTATTCTTCCCTTAGAAATGCGGTCGAGTCGCGTTCCATGCTTACCACCTTCAAAACGTCAAGACAATCTTTCCCGAGTTGCCAGAGGCCATGACTTCCATGCCCTCTAAAATGTCATCGAACTTAAATGTATGTGTGATGATCGTATCGAGGTCGAGCTTGCCCGATTTGAGCAGGCCGGTCGACGTGAGCCACGTGTCCCATATCCTCCTGCCGTAGATGCCCTTCATGTCGACGCACTTGAAGACGATGTCATCGGTGAGATTGATCGTGACGGGGTCGTTGAATACGCCAAGCAGCGCGAGCGTGCCTCCGCCGCGTACCATACCAAGCCCGGTGTTAACGGCGTTTGGATTGCCCGTTATCTCGTAGACGGCGTCCATGCCAAGCCCGTCGGTGAGGTCGCGTGCCACCTTGCCGAAGTCGTCGCCCTTCTTGAGCACGACGTCGGCGCCAAGCTTCTTTGCGAGGTCGATGCGGTACTCGTTCGTGTGTCCCACGGCAACGACCTGCGCTGCGCCGGCGGCCTTGGCAACGGTGATGGCCAAAAGACCGATGGGGCCGCACCCGAGCACTGCGACGTTCTTGCCGGTGATGTCGCCGGCTGAAAAAACGGTGTGCACCGCGTTGCCCAATGGGTCCTGCAGCGTGGTGTACTTCGCGGGGATCGTGGGGTCGTTGACCCACAGGTTCTGTGCGGGCAGCGCCTGATACTCGCAGAAGATGCCCTCCGAGCTCACACCGAACGCGGACATATTCATGCAGATGTGCATGTTCCCCCTCATGCACTGTGGGCAGTGTCCGCAGTAGACATGGCACTCGCCTGAGACCTTGTCTCCCACCTTGACCGAGTAGACGTTCTTGCCGACCTCGACCACCGTGCCGGCGAACTCATGGCCGTAGATGCGCGGGATGTCTATGTTTTTTTGCGCCCAGGCGTCCCACTCGTAAATATGCATGTCGGTGCCGCATATGGAGACGGCATCCATCTTGATGAGCGCGTCATCCGGCCCTGGCTCGGGAGTGGGTACGTCACGCACCTCGGTACCCCCGTATTCGGGCCTGACCTTCACAGCTGCTTTCATGGTACTAAAAACAATATGTTCATTATTTAAAGGTTTTGTATTCCAATATTCTTTAATGTAGACGTTCTGTAACCAATAATGACAGGCAGATACCGTTTTTCCATAAACTTTTTGTCAAGGTTGGCATCCCCTGTGTCCACCAGAAGGTGACGTATTGTCTTCAATTTCGCCGGTGTCGATACAATTAGTATGTTTCCAATGCCAATGCGTTCGAGCACCGCTGGTGAGATCTGGAGATTGCCGCGCCCGATGACGAACCCCTGTGCGCCGATGGGCGAGAGGATGAGCATGACGGTTTGTTCGCCCTCGATGAGCTCGAGTATGCGCTCCTCGTTGAGGTCGCGCCCCACGAGTTCCTTGCCCTTCACTGCGTCGATGCCAAGGAGCGTATTGTCGATGCCAAGCCGTTCGGCTATGGAGCGCACCGTGCTCCCGGGACCCAGCAAATAGAGCGTCCCGTCGTCCATGTCCTCGATGACGGTGCGTGCGATGTCGTCCTTGATGTCGTCCTCGTGGGCACCGCGGATGAGCATCTTCGACGACTGGACGTAATTGCCCTCAAAAAGCGTCAGGGCCGTGCCAAAGACCTTGAACGAGAAGCGGTCATGACGGTATTCCTCCTCGTCGAGGTCGACCACCTCGGCCTCCTGCGTCTCGGCCGACCCGGCGATGCAGAGCTCGAGCAGCTCGGCTCCTGCCGACGGATTGATGGCAAATACGCCGGAGAGCATCTTGACACCGCTTGGGATGCCGAGGATCGGCACCGACCGCCCAACGACCGCGTTGACGTCGCGGGCCGTCCCGTCACCACCGCAGAACACGATGAGGTCACATCCGCGCTCAAGGAACAGCTCACAGGCATGCCGCGTATCCGCTCCGCTCGAGCCGCCCTTTGGCGCGTAGACGGTATCGTACTCGAACCCGGCATCTTTCATGATGTCTGCTCCCATCAGCCCCCCACATGTGAGCCAGCGGGCTTGTGCCGCTACGTCGCGATCGAGCGAATCGAAGAACCGTGCCGCACGTTGCGGGGTAACAGGTGTGGCACCCCTGCGCCGTGCCTCCTCGAGCATGCCGTCAGTGCCCTTGAGGCCGACCCGCCCACCCATGCCAGCGATGGGATTGACCAAAAATCCTACCGTCTTCATACATATATGTATGCGGGTCGCACTAAAAAACGATTGGTCGCTTCCGCGGCGGCACCATAATGAAAGTCAATTATTTAAAGGGGGAACTCGAAGAGCACAACGATGAACAAGTATTCCTACGGACTGCTCATAATCGGCGTGATCCTTCTCTTTGGATCCGAGTTCGTGAACTATCCCCTTCAATATGTTGCGTTTGCCGTCATCATGCTGTCATTCCTCCTTCCGATGATCGTGACGAAGGCGACGGGGGAACAGTTCAAGGGCAATTAAAATTTGAGGAAAAAAAGAAAGGAGGAACAGTTAGTTCCTCTTCCTCTTGGCAATACCGAGGGCAAGCACCGCGGCGCACGCCATGATCGCGCCTATTGCGAGAAAGCCGGGCCGTTTTGGGCCATCCTCTTCCTTCTCATCGTCTTCCTCGTCAATGCCGATGGTAGTGTCGTTCTCTGCAAGGGGGTTGTCGGCGGGGCATCCATCGTCGGTGTCCGCCCAAACGGTCGGACAGGCATCCTGTTCGTTTGGTATGCCATCGCCATCCCAGTCCTCATCGCTTACCGCATTTGGATTGGGGGCGATAAGTGGCTCCTCATCCCCGTTGGGATTCGGCGCGATGAGTGGTAGCTCATCACCTTCTGAATCATCTCGGTCACCCGCTTCGTCGGGGTCGCCCAGTATGAACACATCGCCTTCAGATGTCGAAGGCCTGACGAGATTGTCGTATTCCTCGACATTGCTCGTATCTTCATCCGCTGCGAGAGGGGAAGCTATCGCACAAAGCATTCCCAGCACGAGCAGAAGGGTTACAATCTTTTTCATCTCACTCAACTCCTTTGTTGAATTCCATTTTCATGATACTGAGTGGGGTTGATTTCCCTACGAGAAGAGATGCATTGCAATTTATTTAAACGTTTTGAGATAGTTCAATTCATGCTGAAGTTAAAAAAAATTGGATACGTATCGTGGAAATAGGCTAAAATTATAGGTTTTTCCCCCTTACTGAGTTGAATTTGTGTAAAAAAGGTTGGTGGTGCGGCCGCCGGGATTTGAACCCGGGTTACAAGCGTGGCAGGCTTATGTGCTGGGCCACTACACTACGGCCGCATCAAAAAGAACGGACAGGTCGCGCCGGTTCGCTCCTTTTCCTCATGAGTACCGTGATTTATAAACTTTTCTATTTTTTTGGCTTTGCACATAAAGGCAACTTTGAACATGCGGGCCCTGTCGACTGAACATAAAGTTTCTATCCTTCCTTCCCCAATTGTTATAGGCTATTCCTTACCTATTTTCTTTATGCGCTCCCCTCATAGTCTATGCCGTGTACGCGTATCGAACGCGCCAGGTGGCGCCCTATGGGGCGGCGCGTCAGCAGGGGCCAATTCGTGGCCGGTGACGGCAGCGTTGTCAACGCTGACGCGAACGCCACATACACCATACTGAGAAAAGCATTCCCCAATGCGCTTGCGGAGTGGATAGAGGATGCCAGTGTGCATCCGGTGCGCATGCCGCTTGGCACTGCGCGCGAATGCACATGAAAAGATACGACTTTATGTACAAAGCCTATTTTTTAAATGATCGTCGTGGCAAGCGGCACATATTTTTTATGTGTTCTCGATGCCTGCACAGTATGGAAGATGAATACACGAAGAAACTAAGGGACTACATACGTGGCAACGCTGTGGACTGCACCCTTGTTACCTTCCACGAGTCATGTCATTCTGTCCAGGCGGCCTGCAAGGCCACGGGCGCGACGCCCGAGGAGTTCGTCAAGTCGATCTGCTTCATGGCGGAGGATGGCATCGTCGTGGCCATCGTTCGCGGGTGCGACCGCGTCTCGCCGCGGCGCATCGGCGATGCGCTGGATGTCTCCGTCCCCCGCATCGCGCGTGCATGCGAGGTGCTTTCCCACACTGGATTTCCCGCAGGTGGCGTGCCCCCCATTGGCTTCGATGCATGCTTTCTGATCGACGAGGCGGTGCTCGAGCTCCCGTGCGTGTGGGCAGGAGGGGGAAGCGATAGCGGCCTTATAAAGATCGCACCCGACGAGATCATCCGCCACACGGGCGCGCGCAAGACGCGTCTCACGTGATGTTTCCTTTTACCTGATGAGTCGCCTGCTTACCACGACGACGAAGAACGCGATGATGAATGCACCCAAAAACGCCTCGCTTATCGCCACGAGCTGGATTGAAGACTTGGGGTGGAAGTCACCGTATCCGAGCGTCGTGAACGTCACCACGCTGAAGTAGAGGGACTCGGCAAACGTCGGCACGAACGTCTCCGGACCGGTCGTGATGCCTCCAGACAGCCAGTAGATGAACGTATAGGAAAAGATGATCGTAAGCGACGTGAGCAAAACGCGCATGGGGCTTTGCCCGTAGTTTGAGATAAGATAGAAGAGCCTGTTCGTGATCCACTTCGTCCACCCCTCGATTTGCAGTATCGATGCGAACAGCCTGTTCGATCGGTACTTGAACGAGAGCGGGAAGTGGTATGGCACGAACTTGTTCGCCTTGAGCTGGTCCTCGTCCAACCGGAGCGCAGTACGTTCGAGCTTGCTGCGCACCATCCATTCATGGATATAGTATTCGCTCGACTTATCGTAGAGTCCGGCCGCGTTGAAGTGATTCTTAAGGTCAAGATAGGTCGCTATCGCCTCGTCGTAGCGCTTGAGCGCGGCGATGTGCTCGCCTTTTCTCACATTCTCGTCGGCGAGGCGTTCGGTGATGGATACATCATCGAGGGCCGCATATCTGAGATTTTGTATGCCCTCTATCTTCGCATTGAAGAGGTCCGCGTCGGTGAGAATCGCGTCGTCAAAGTTGGCTCCCTTGAGATTGGCTCCGCGAAGATTTGCCTTGTCGAGATTCGCATCCGAGAAGTCGGCGTTCTCAAGGTTGCATTCCCTGAAGTTGGCACGCTGTGCGGTCGAGCTCTGGATGAGCACGTTCTTGAGCTGTGCCCGGGCGAAATCAGCGCGCTGCAGATTACTGTTGGCAAGTATCGCCCCTTCGAGATTGGCATACTTGAGGTCTGTTCCCCTCAGGTCCGCGCCGCGCATGTTGCAGCCGTCAAGTGTCGCACCCCTCAGGTCCGCGCCGCGCATGTCGGCGACCTGCATGTCCGCCCCCTTGAGGTCGACGCCGCGCATCGTGGCGTTTTCAAGCATGGCGTGGAGCAGCACAGCGTTGACAAGCGACGCATCGAGCAGCGTTGCGTAGGGAAGGCGCGCCCCGGTGAGGATTGCCTCCCGCATTACCGCCCACGAGAGGTCGGCGTTTTGCATATTGCTGTTTGCCAGTATCGTGCCCTCGGCCTTGCAGTACTTGAGCTTGGCGTTCTCGAGGTCGACGCCGCGCATCTGGGACTTTGATATGTCGGCATCGGATAGGTCTGCATTCACGAGCGTCGACCCTTCAAGCACGGCACCGAAGAGGTTCGCACCGACGAGGCGCGCCTCAGAGAGGTTCGACGAGGAGAGGTCGGCCCCCTTGAGATAGGCTTCCTCCAGGTCCATCTTCGTCAGGTCCCTGCCGGAGAGGCCTTTGCCGGACCGCTGCACGTGCCACTGGCACAGCTCGCCCCCCTCCTCCGCATCGTAGGGGCACTTCTTCCCCGCGGTCCTGTACTCGTGGGCGCACCTCATCCATGACGGCCTCCGTTTCCGTTCGTCTGCTCGTCAACGGAAAGGAATCGTGCATTGACGGCGACGATCACGGTGCTAAGCGACATGAGCACGGCGCCGACGGCCGGACTGAGCAGGATGCCGAACGGATAGAGCACGCCTGCTGCAAGCGGTATCGTCACTGCGTTGTAGCCGGTCGCCCAGAAGAGGTTTTGCTTCATCTTCGAGTACGTCGCCTTCGAAAGGAGGTAGCTGCTCAGGGCTGCTGTGGGCTCGCTTCGCACCAGTATCACGTCGGCCGACTCGATGGCGACGTCGGTGCCTGCGCCGATGGCGATTCCGACGTCCGCCTGAGCGAGGGCGGGCGCATCGTTGACGCCGTCGCCCACCATGCCGACGCGATGTCCCTCGTCCTGGATCCGCTTGATCGTCTCGGACTTCTGTTCGGGAAGCACCTCTGCGAAGTAGTCGTCGAGGCCCACCTCGCGTGCCACCCATGCCGCCACCTTCCCGTTGTCGCCTGTCAGCATCAAGCAGCGTATGCCCTCGGCCTGGAGCGATGCTATCGCATCGCGAGACTCGGGCCTGATGATGTCGGCAAGCGCCAGGACGCCGGCGAGCGTGTCGTCCCTGTAGACGAACGCCAGTGTCTTTCCCTGTTCGAGGAGCGTCTCGATGCGTTCTTCGTCTGGCATGTCGCCCCGCTCCTTGACGTAGTTCTGGCTCACGACGCGTATGTTCGTGCCGTTTACCACGCCCTCGATGCCACGCCCCGTGATCGAGGAAAACGACGATACCTCCCCTGGCTCGAGCGACATCTCCTCGGCCTTCTTTACGATGCCCACTCCGATGGGGTGCTCCGAGCGGGATTCAAGCGATGCAGCGTCGCGGACGAGCGACCCCTCGTCGCCGTCGAGGGCCACCACGTCGGTCACGCCGAACTCGCCCTTGGTGAGCGTGCCCGTCTTGTCGAAGACGATGGTGTCAAGCAGGCGCATCTGCTCAAACGCTCGTCTGTCGCGGACAAGGACACCCCTTTTCACCGAAAGCGATATGGAGACGGCAACGACGAGCGGTATCGCGAGCCCGAGGGCATGCGGACAGGTGATCACCATCACCGTTACCATCCTCTCGATTGAAAAGACCGCGTCCCTTCCTGCCAGATGCCATGCAGTGAACGTGGTGATGCCCACTGATATCGAGATGACGGTCAGCCACAGCGCGGCCCTGTCAGCAAGGTTTTGCGTCTTTGAGCGGGACTGCTGCGCCTGCTTGACAAGCGAGATGACCTGCGAGATGTAGGAGTCCTTGCCGGTGTGGGTGATCTCCACCGTTATCGAGCCCTCCCCATTGATCGAGGCGCCGATGACCTTATCGCCCTCGCCCTTGGTCACAGGCGTCGATTCCCCCGTGAGGAGCGATTCGTTGACGCTCGTGGTCCCGTCGACGATCGTCCCGTCGGAAGGCACCTTCTCCCCCGGCTTGACGAGCACGCGGTCGCCGGCCCCAAGCGACGAGATCGCCACGTCTTCGGTGGACCCGTCCTCCGATATCCTGTGGGCGGTGGAGGGCATGAGCCTTGCGAGCTCCTCGAGCGCGCGCGAGGCGCCCATGACCGAGCGCATCTCCACCCAGTGGCCGAGGAGCATGATGTCGATCAGTGTCACGAGCTCCCAGAAGAAGAACTTTCCCGGAAGGCCGAAGACGACCGCGCTGCTGTAAAAGAACGCAACGCTTATGGCAAGCCCTATCAGCGTCATCATGCCTGGAGCTCGCGAGCTGAGCTCCTTGTAGAGCCCCTTCGTGAACGGATAGCCCCCGTAGGCATAGACGAACGCTGAGAGCGCAAAGAGCAGATAGCTGTCGCCCACAAACGAGAACTCTATTGAAAGGAATTCCTGCACGAGGGGCGAGAGCGCGAGCACGGGAGCTGTGACGATCATGGAAACGAAGAATCGCCGCTTGAAGTCCTCGACCATCATCTTGTGATGGGACGTGTGGCCCCTGTCTCTTATACACATCTCCGAGCCCACGAGACCGTACTAGATCTCG
>OMKS01004146.1_pt1 | contig 11087 bp, 7 predicted proteins | sample 1674721 | NCBI WGS metagenome assembly OMKS01 (sample SAMN06264996, study PRJEB25208) | sediment metagenome | isolation source: hot spring sediment | place: USA: California | collected 2014-09-02 | reverse complement strand
CCGGATCTCGACCTCGTCCCCCGGTCTCGGCATATCACAGGACTCAATGACCCGGCCTTCGCGGAGCACGCGGCGGATCGTGTCGATCTCCTCCTCGCGGACCACCGCCGGACGGTCACCGAATCGCACGAATCCGACCGTCCCGTGCGTCTGCACGGCCCGGTACCGCTGTCCGGCGTCGCCGAATACGAACACATAACTGCGGAACAACGGCTCCTCGACCCATTTCTTCCGGTCGCTCCACTGTCTCTGGGTGCGCACGAGCGGAAGATAATGTTCCACCCCGTTTTCGGAGAGCTGTTCCGCGACCCGTTTCTCATGCCGCGGCCGCGTATACAGCGCCATCCAGCAGGAATGATTCATATGGATTTACGCCCCCCCCCGGCAGATCAGGCGTGTCTCTGTTTTTCGAAAATCATCCGAATCCCTTCCCGGCCCGGCCTCCCTTTTTGTCGCGCGATTCGGACGCATAGTAATACTCGTAATACTGGTAATAGGAACCGTACATGTGGCTGGTCTTCACGCCGTTGACCAGCACGCCGAGCAGATGGGCGGCGACCTTATCGAGGAGCCCGCGCGCACGGACCAGCACATCGCGGCCGGTTTTGCCCGACAGGGTGACGAGCACCACCCCGTCCACCTTGGTGGAGAGGACCGCGGCATCGGTCACGGCGATCACGGGCGGCGTATCCAGGAGCACCATGTCGAATTGCGCCTTGCTTTCTTCCAGAAACTCTTCCATCATCTTCGAGTTGAGCAGCTCGGAGGGATTCGGAGGCAGGGTGCCGGACGTAAGCAGGAAGAGATCGTCGATCCGGGTCGGTTTCATCGCGTCCTTCAGCGAGGTGCGTCCGACCAGGATGTTGGTGAGCCCCTCGTTGCGCGTCTGGCCGAAAATGCCGTGCAGCACCGGCCGCCTGAGATCGGTGTCGATGAGCAGCGTCCGGGCGCCCATCTGGGCGAATGTGATCGCCAGGTTCGCCACCGTGGTGGACTTGCCTTCGCCCGGCCCGGAACTCGTGACCAGCACCGTGCGCACCTGGCTCCCGGCCTTGGCATACTGGATGTTGGTGCGCACCGTCCGGTACGCCTCCGAGATGGGCGATTTCGGCGCGAAATGGGTCACGAGGCGCGACTCGATCCGGCGGGCCTCTCCGTTATGCCCGTTCGCCTTCGTGCCGGCCTTCTGGGACGAAATGAAGGGAATCGATCCGAGCACGGCGAATCCCAGCCGCTCCACGTCTTCGAGGGATTTTAGTGACGTGTCGAGATATTCGCGCAGGAACGTGATGCCGACCCCGAGGCCCAGCCCGGCCATGATCCCGAGCATGAGATTCATCTTCTTCTTCGGCTTGATCGGCTTCTTGGGCGGTTTGGCCCAGTCGACGATCCGCACGGATCCCAGCTGTCCGGCCTCGACGATGCGGTTCTCCTCATATTTCTCGCGGAGCATGACGAAAATCTTGTTGTTCACCTCGGCCTCGCGCTGCAGCCGGGCGAGCTGGAGGCTCTTCCCGGGGAGCCGGTTGAGCATGCGGTCGTACTGCCGGACGATTTTCTGCAATTCCTGCGTCTTGATCGACAGCGCCTTGTTCTCGGATTCGACATCGATGATCTGGGACAGCAGTTTCTCGGTCGCCCCCATGGGATTCATCATGCCCGCCCCGCCCGCGACCATCCTGCGGATTTCTTCGGAAATCTTCTCCTGGAGCCCTTTCAGGCGCTGATCCATCTGGGCCAGTTTCGGATCATCCTTGGTGTACCAGTCGGTGCTCTTGAGCTGCTGTTCGTAGGAGGCTTTCTGCGCGATGAGATCGGCCATCTGCGTCTGAAGCTGCAGAATCACGGAACTCGTCAGGCTGGTGGCCTCATCGACCAGGACGCGCTGGTTGGCGTCGAGCTGTTTTCGCAGGAATTCAAGCCGTTTTTCATTGGCCTCGAGTCCCGTGCGGGCCTCCTGGAACTGGGCCTGGAAATTGGCGGCCTGCTGAATCAGCTGCTGGGTCTCGGCGTCGAGTTCGACCACCTGATTGGTCTGTTTGAATTCGGTCAGTGCGTTCTCGGCGTCTCTCAGTTCGGCCATGAGGCCTTCGAGTTTCTCGTCGAGAAACATGCGCACCTCCATCACCTCGCCACGGCTGACCTCGATATCCTGTTCCCGGTATGCCGCGGCCCACGTATTGACGAGCAGGCTGGCCTCGAACGGACTGAAAGAGGTCGCCTTCAGTTCGATCATGTCCGTGTCGCGTTTGGGTGCCACGGAGACGCTTCTCTCCCGGAAATGGTCGGCGAGGTCTTCCAGCGTGGGTTCCTTCTCTTCTTCAGGTTTGAGGCCCAGCAATGACAGGATCCGGCTCTTGATGGAATGCCCCGCCGCCTCGTCGTTCCGCCTGCCCAGAATCCACAGGGAATCGGCATGCTCCGAGGCCTTAAGCCGTCTCATTACCTCTTCGGCGAGCGTGTAACTCTTGAGAATCTCCACGTTGTTGTTGATCCGGGTCTCCTGCTTCATGAAGCTGGAAACCTCGAAGATCTGCCGCTGCACGCCCCCGTCCTGTTTGAGCTGGACCAGGACAGAGGCCTCAAAAACCGGCTGGGTGGTGAACGTGATGTACGCCGTGGCCGCGACCACGACGATGAAGGAAAACAGTATGATCCATCGCCCGCGGTACAGCATCCGCATGTAATCGTTGAGCGACACCTGTTGTTCGGTCATCTCATCCAAGTTCGCCTCCTCCTTCCCGATCCCGGGATCAGGTTCCGCCGTATCCGGCGAAACGATTCCATCCTGAATCCGATCTCTTGAATCTTAATCTCTTTTTTGATCCCCCTTGTTAAAGGAGAGATAGGATTGAACATTTTTCAAAATCGTTTTTGCGATTCCCGGATCGACCCAAATCGCGAAGCGCCGTCCCATCGCGTGGTCATGCGCTTTTCGTATAATAATCGTAATAATGCCCGTATTTCCGGCTCTGCGTGATCCCGTTGATCCCGACGCCGCAGATACGCCCCTTCACCTTCTCCAGTTGCTGCCTGGCCAGGATCAGCGCCTCCCGATCGGTCTTCCCGGCACGGACAACAAGAATCGTGCCGTCGACCCGCGTGGACAGGACAGCCGCATCGGTGACGGAAATCACGGGCGGGCTGTCGATCAGGATCATGTCGTAAGCGGCCGATAACCGTTCGATCAGCCTCCCCATGACCTTCGAAGAGAGAAACTCGGAGGGATTGCGCGGCAGCGAGCCGGCCGGCAGGAAGGACAGATTCTTGATTCCGGTCTTCTGGATGGCCTGTCCGGGTTTCACCTTGCCGACCAAAATTTGCGTCAGGCCGGGACCGCGTTTCGCCGAGAGATAGGCGTGGAGAATAGGCCGCCTCAGATCGGCGTCGATCAGCAGCGTGCGCGCGCCCAACTGGGCGAAGGTGATGGCGAGATTGGTCGCGGTCGTGGATTTGCCGTCCCCGGGGCCCGGGCTGGTGACGAGCAGGGTCTTGAACGGATTGTCGAGATCGGCGTATTTCACGTTGGTGCGCAGCGCCCGGTACGCCTCGGATACCGGCGAATTGTTCGGCAACCGCGTGATCAGCCGCGGATGGATGACGCCGTTCCCGCCCGCATGGGTTGCGTAGGCCCGCATGCCGGACTGATGAATCACCGGGATGCCCGCCAGCACGGTGAATCCGAGCCGTTCGAGTTCCTCGGCGGTCCGGATGGAGGTGTCCAGATACTCGCGCAGAAATGTCAGGCCGGCGCCGAGTCCGAGACCGATCATCAGGCCCAGCATCAGATTCATCTTCTTTTTGGGCCGGACGGGGATTTCCGGGGGATCGGCGTAATCGACGATGCGTACCGACCCGGCCTGGCCGGCCTCGACGATCCGGCTTTCCTCGTATTTTTCACGGAGCATGAGAAATATTTTGTTGTTGACTTCCGCCTCGCGCTGCAGCCTGGCCAGCCGCAGACTCTTCTCGGGAAGCGCGTCGAGACCGGCGTTGTACTGCGCCACGATCCGCTCGAGCGCTTCCACCTTCGCGGTCAGCGACTTGTTTTCCGTCTCGATCGTCAGGATGCTGCCGAGCAGGCTCTCCGAGAAGGCGAGGGGGTTCCGCGCCGCCGCGCCGCTGGTGGCGAGCCGGCGGGTCTCCTCCGCAATGCGTTCCTGCAGTCCCTGAATCCGGGAATTCATGTTGGTCAGTTTCGGATCGCTCTCCGTGGCGTAGCCGGCTCCCCGCAGCTGCTGCTGGTAAGACGCCATCTCGCCGATCAGCTGGGCGAGTTGTTTCTGGAGTTCCGCGATCACCGGGCTGGTGAGATTCGCACCCTCGATCATGGCCCGCTGGCTCTCGTCGAGCTGCGTTTTGAGGAAATTGAGCCGCCTCTGATTGGCTTCGAGCTGGGTGGTGGCGGCCTGATATTCCGATTCGAAGCCGGCCAGCTGGGTGATCATCTGTTGCGTCTCGGTGTTGAGTTCGGCGACGCCGCTGGTCTGCTGATAATCCCTGAGATTGTCTTCCGAGCGGGCGAGCGAGGACTGGACATCCCCCAGCTTGTTCTCGAGAAATGAACGCACTTCGCTCACCTCGCCCCGGCTGGCCTCCATGTCCTGGTCCTGATAGGCTTCCATCCAGGTGTTCGCGACGAGGCGCGCCTCGAGGGGGCTCCCGGCCTCGACCTTGAGCTGGATGAGATCCGTATCGCGCCTGGGCATCACGGCGATCATGTCGGCGAAACGCTTGAGCGCCGCGTCCTGCTCGGCCGGGCCTCCCCGGCCCCCCGCGCTCCCGAAGAGGCCTTTCACCCATCCCGACGGCGAAAACCGGGACGCCTTCGGCCCGTTCCCCAGCACGCCGAGCGTGTCGGCATACGCCGTTTCTTCCAGACGGCGGATCACCTCGCGCGCCAGTGACCGGCTCTTGAGTATCTCCACATGGTTGTTGATCATGGTATCGCGTTTCAGGTATCCGGGGATATCCAGGATCCTGGACTGGACGCCCCCGTCCTGTTTCAGCATGATCAAGGCCGATGCCTCATAGGTCGGCGGGGTGGTGAAAGTGACATACACCGTCGCGGCCATCACGGCCAAGAACGAAAGCATGATGAGCCATTTGCCCCTGCCGAGGATGGCCAGATAATCCTGCAATGTCAGTTGTTGTTCTTCCATCGGCTCCAAAAGATCCCCCCGTGATCAGGCGAAACACCGTTCAATGCATCTGAATGACTTCGGCGCCCTGCGGAATCTTGAAACGAAACGCGTCTGCGGGCACCTTTTCATCCCTCCGGATGGGATGAATGAGGTAGACGCTCGTGTTGCCCCCGACATCCTTCTGTTCGATCTGGACGGGCAGCCATGATGATTCATCCACCCAGATGCGCACGAACGGCACGAAGACGGATTTGTCATCCGCCTCGAGATTTAAAAGATAACATTTTTTATCCCCGATTTCAACCTTTCCCTCGAGACGGGCGGAGAAATCCCGGGTATAGCGGAAAAAAATCTGCCTGGGCAGCAACGCCTCGCCTGAAACCGCGGCCTTGTCGACCAGGACCCGGTGATCGGGCTTGCTGTAGGTCCACAGGGTCTCGCCGTCCGAGACGATGATCTGATCCTCCGTGGTGATGCGGAACCGGTCGCCCTTTCCGAGTATGATCGTCCCCGACAGCACATGCTCTTCGCCCGTCAGCGCCCAATGGTAGGATTCCTCGAAGGCAAACATCAAAATCCTGTCCGAATCGAGATTCTTCTCGACATTCTGGATGATTCTCCTTGCGGACACATCCGAACCCTGCCCGGCGACCGCGCACAGGAAAAGGAACAGGACGGCATGACAGGATATCTTTTTCATGAAACGATTCCCCCACTCTTAAAATTCCGGATTTCGGATTTCATTCTTGAATCCCGCCCGCCTGCTGCTTTCTGCTTTCTGCTTTCTGCTTTCTGCTTTCTGCTTTCTGCTTTCTGTCCGTCAATCCCCCTCCCCCTCCTCCTGCTGCCGGATCAGTTCCAGTCCCTCCTCGTCCACCAGCACCTCCCTGGCCTTGCTGCCGTCGAACGGTCCGACGATGCCCCTGTCCTCGAGTTCGTCGATCAGCCGTCCCGCACGCGCATACCCCACACGCAGCCGCCGCTGAAGGAGCGAGGCGCTTCCCTGCTGGTGGCGGACCACCAGTTTGGCCGCCTCCCACAACAGATCGTCCCGCTCGCCGTCTTCGATCTCGCGGGAACCGCCTCCGCCGGATCTCACGCCCGGAAGCAGCCACGGCGCCTCATGGGGCTGTTTGTGGATATGCTGGACCACGCGCTGGACCTCGTCCGTGCCCATGTATGCGCCGTGCACGCGGATCGGTTCCGCCTCACGCGGATGGAGAAAGAGCATGTCCCCGCGACCGAGCAGTTTCTCCGCCCCGTTCCGATCGAGTATGGTACGCGAGTCGGTCTTCGCCGTCACCTGGAAGGCGATCCGGGCCGGGAAATTGGCCTTGATGACGCCGGTGATGACATCGACCGAGGGGCGCTGCGTCGCCAGGATAAGATGGATTCCCACGGCGCGTGACATCTGGGCGAGCCGGGCGATCGGCTCTTCGACCTCGCGTGCGCCGGTCATCATCAGATCCGCCAGTTCGTCGACCACGAGGATCACATAGGGAAGATGTTCCAGCGCGAACCCCTCCTCTTCCGGCGGTTTCATATGATGCGTCTCCAATGCCGTATTGAAATCATCGATGTTCCGGACCCCGACCCGGGCCAGGATCCGGTAGCGGCGTTCCATCTCGCGCTCCGCGCTTCGCAGCACGGCCACGGCGTTGTCCACCGTGGTGATGACGTCCTCCCCGAGATGTTCTCCGGTCGTCAGGTGATGATGCTTCAGTTTCTTGTACAGGCTCAGCTCGAGCTTCTTGGGATCGATCAGCACGAGTTTCACCTCGTGCGGTTTCGCCCGGTACAAAATGGAGGCGATGATCGTGTTGAGACAGACGGACTTGCCCGAACCGGTCGCGCCCGCGACCAGCAGATGGGGGAGCCGGGCGAGATCCGTCACGTAGGGTTTTCCATCGGTCGTCTTGCCCAGTGCGATGGCCAGCTTGGAGGTGGAATCCCGGAACGTTTCCGAGTTCAGGATTTCACGGATCGACACGGTCGCGGGGTCGTCGTTGGGAATCTCGATGCCGACCGCGGCCTTGCCGGGTATCGGCGCCACCACACGCACGCGGGAGGCACGCATCACCAGCGCCAGATCATCCTGCACGCCCACGAACCGGCTCACCTTCACGCCCGGCGCCGGACTGATTTCGAACCGGGTGATCACGGGTCCGGGCTGCACGCCCGTCACCGTTCCCTGCACCCCGAATTCGCTCAGCTTTTCTTCGAGGAACCGTGCCTTGCTCTCGAGCTGTCCCGGATCCCCGGACCAGGCATCTCCCAGCGGCGGATTCAAAAGTTCCAGCGGCGGAAAGACATAAGTGCCCTGCTCCGCGGGCGTTTCATGGCGGGATACGGTTCCGGAAGAAGCCTCATGCGTGGACGCTCCGGGACGCGTCTCCGCCTGTCTCGGCGGTGCAGGCGGTCTGGCGGCCGATACGGGCGGCCGGAGATCCTTCACCGGTGCCGGTTGCGTATCGGGCCGGAGAATCTGAATCGGCGGTCTTTGTGCCGCGGGTGGGGACGGGGTTACGGGTTTCGCCCCGGCCCGGGATCGGGGACGGCGTTTCCTGAGGCCCGCGAGCAGACCGGCCAGCTCGTCCCGGAAACCCAGCACCGCCTCGCGCATGCTCCAGGATGTGGCCGAAACGAGAAACAGGAGCAGGAAAGTGAGGAGCACCACCACGCTGCCGACTGCGCCGAGATACCTGGCCAGCTGCTCGGCGAAAAATCCGCCTAAAAGGCCGCTGAGCCGGTATCCGTACTGGCTTGTTTCCTCTGACACGGCCTCCCGCAGGGCCAGCGCGGTGGACAGGAATAGGCCGAGAGCCAGGATATAGGCGCTGATCCGGAAATAGGGCCGGAATCCTTTCTGCAGGAAGAGATTCCACCCCAAAAGGAAGATCAGAAACGGGAAGATCAGACAGGGATATCCGATCGTATACACATAGAGGAAATGGCTCAGGAAGGCGCCGGCCAGTCCGAGCCAGTTGCGGACATGGTCGGATGACCCGCTGTTCGGATAATCCCCAGGATGATAGGAGATCAATCCGATCAGGACGAGCACGCCCAGGGCCATCAACAGGATGCCCAGAATTTCCCGATTCTGGCTGTCAGTCTGTTTGGGTTTCGCCATGCACTGTGTCTGTCTGTAAATATCCGTCTTTCAGAATCGGGACGATCCCGTACCGGTCGATCGCCGCACAGACCGCCAGGTCCCGTCCCATGCCGATGGATCTCAAATATCGTCCGTGAACCGATATCCTGATCATCTCCCCGATCCTGCCGGCATAATGCCGGTACAGGATGTGCACGGTCCGAGCCTCATCATCCGGTTCGGAACCGGAATCCCGGAGTCCTTCGTCGATCACGATAACGACCGGATCATGGCGCCGTTTTTCACCCCATGTAAAGGGCACCAGCGCCACCTGGATCTGCATCATACCCGTAAAAGGTTACAGGAAGAGGTCCATCTTCTTCCGGCATGTCTGAGGCACGAAGGGGATGGGACTGATTTCCCCCGCTAAGGCGTCCGGCCGTCCCTCCTGCCTGAAAGAGAGGACGGCGCCCGGTTCGAGCCGGGTGTCTGTTTCCAAAAAACCGATCGGGATATTTCCGAGTGAAGGCGCGATGACCCCGCTCAGCACGCGACCCGCCGGGCGTCGACCGATCCGTACCTCCCAGCCGGGCATGGCCTTGCGCCGGCCCTGCATGCGGAAGGCATAGACGAACGGCCCCGTACCGGACTCCATCTTGTCGCGCACCGCAGCCTTCCCGATGAATTCCCTGTCCCACGCAAAAACAAATTCCCACGGATGCCCGATTGCCGTGAGGTCGGGCCTGAGTTCGTGGCCGTGCAGCGGCAGCCCGGCCTCGATGCGCAGCGAATCGCGCGCGCCGAGACCGCACGGCAGGATGCCGAGATCCGCGCCGGTGTCCAGGAGCAGGTTCCACAGCTCCTCGGCGCAGTCCGTGCGGGTGTAGAGTTCGAATCCGACCTCACCCGTATAGCCGGTCCGTGAGACCAGGACCTCCATCCCGCCGACATCCGCTTCGGGAATGAACCGGAAGAAACCCAGGCCGGCGAGCCGTTCGGGTGCGATAAAGCGGGAAATCAGTCTCGGGGCACCCGGCCCCTGAAGGTCGATCTTCGCAATCCGGCCGCTGATGTCTTCGAGACGGACACCGGAGGGCGCATGCCGGGTCAGCCAGTCGAAATCGGTTTGGATGTTCCCGGCATTGACCACCAGCATCCAGTCTTCCGCGCCGAACCGGTACAGGATGCAGTCGTCGATCACCCCCCCCTCGGGATTCAGCATCAAGTGATACATGGCCCGGCCGTCCTGCATCCGGCCGACATCGTTGGTCAGCAGGGAGGACAGGAAAGACAGGGATCCCGCCCCACGGATTCTGAATTCGCCCATGTGACAGATATCGAAGAGCCCGCAGGCCTTCCGCGTCGCATGGTGTTCGGCGGACTGCCCGGCCGGATACCATAACGGCAGTTCCCATCCGGCGAATTCGGCTATTTTGGCACCCTGTCTCTGATGCGCCGCATACAGGGGTGTTTTCTGGGACACGGGAAACCTGTTCAATGATTTTCAAACAATTAAATTTACTGAAAATGACGTGGATTGTCAAACTGTTTTTGAAACCGTTTGACGGGGAGGATCAAATTGGATCTTCTTGTTTTTGTTGGACAGCTCCCGGTTTTCCGTCGATATGCCGGGAATAATCCCCCCGTTTATCCCGGGGAAAAGTGCCGTTCGACATACCCGTTCATGAGGCGGACCGCCTCGTCCTTGCACTGGCCGCAGACCGTGCCGAGTTTTGTGTGTTCCTGGAGTTCGAGATAGGTGCGTACGCCTTCGAGGACCGCCTCCTCGATCTCGTGATCGGTCACATTCATACACTGGCAGACGATCCGCGCCTTTTCGGTGCGGACCTTCTCTGTCAGGCCTTTCCGGGTATAATAGTCGTTGATTGCGGCGCGCAGGGCCTTGTCGCCCAGCACGGAGCAATGGATCTTGTTCTCCGGCAGCCCGCCGAGCCGCTCGGCGATGTCTTTCGGGGTCACGTCGAAGGCCTCGTCGAGCGTCATCCCCTTCACCGCTTCGGATAACAGGGAGGTCGACGCGATCGCGCTCGCGCAGCCGTAAGTCTTCCAGCGCACCTCCTCGATGACGCCCTTTTCATCGTCGACCTGGATCACGAAGCGCATCTCATCGCCGCATTTCACGTTCCCCACCCTGCCCTCGCCGTCGATGCGGATGTCGCCGTCCTGCGTGAGCACATTCCGCGGATTCATGAAATGATCCTTCACCACATCGCTGTATGCCCAGTCCGTCATGCCGCACGCTCCATCCAAAGGGTGATTCGGTGAATCAGGATTTCGGATTCCTGCTTTCTGCTTTCCGCTTTCCGCTTTCTGCTTCCCCGCTTTGCGGGATCCGCACCGTCAGGCGGTTTCATAGACGGTGGACATCTCCCTCAGCCTGCGGATGATCCCGGTCAGCCTGTCGAGCACCTCATCCACATCCGCCCCGGTGTTGTCCCGTCCGAGGCTGAACCGGATGGAACCATGCGCCAGTTCGGGGGAGGCGCCCGTGGCGAGGAGGACGTGGGAGGGGTCGAGCGACCCGGACGAACAGGCCGATCCGGTCGACACGGCGATGCCCTCCAGATCGAGATAGAGCAGGATGGACTCGCCTTCGACCCCGGCGAACGACACGTTCAGGGTGCCGGGCAGCACGTCTTCGGGGTGGCCGTTGATGTGGGTGTCGGGTATGCGGGACGTGATCCCCTCCATGAGCCGTTTTCTCAGGCTGGCCAGCCGGACGGCCTCCGCCCCCATCTCTTCCCTGCGGAATTCGATCGCCCGGGCCAGGCCGATGATGCCCAATGTGTTCTCCGTGCCCGCCCTGCGCCCCTTCTCCTGATGCCCGCCGT
>OMKS01004144.1_pt1 | contig 11092 bp, 9 predicted proteins | sample 1674721 | NCBI WGS metagenome assembly OMKS01 (sample SAMN06264996, study PRJEB25208) | sediment metagenome | isolation source: hot spring sediment | place: USA: California | collected 2014-09-02 | reverse complement strand
GGTATCCGGCTTCATGGGCCTCGGCCCAAAGATTACGCCCGTCGTTTCGCTCCCCCTCCGGGTCCGATTTGGGAAGCCACTGCTTGCGCCCGCCGCCGAAAAGAACGTGCGCCCCGGCCTCGAGCATCTGGACGGCAATCTCCGCCTCGTCGCCCCGGCTGCGAATCGCCGCGATCAGGCCGGCCGGTGTGGCGTGGGTGATAACGGATGTTGAAACCAATCCTGTGGATTTACCGTGCTGATCAGCTATTTTTAAGATGGATACCAGGTTGTTTCCGGCTGTATCCATACCTATATAACCATTGTTTGTTTTTTGTCCGCACGCCATGGCTGTTCCGCTTGCCGCACTGTCTGTGATATAGTTATCCGCCGATTGGGTCTTCTGCAGTCCTGCATGCGTACACCCTTCCAGATGTAAAGCACCCCCGTTTACCGTCATGGCAGCAAGGATTTGATTTAGCCCCATTCCGTCTCCAATAAGGAAAATGATGCTTTTTGCATGTTCAACATCACCGGAGTTCACTTTTATCTGGCTCTTACAGGATGATGTAATCAAGAATAAACCCGCCAGAAGAAACAATCCCAAAATTCTTTTTATCATATTTTTAGAATTTAAACTTTAAAATTAATATCTCTGATTAAACGATAAACCACCTGGTATTATTTTTTTATTAAAAACCACAATCTGGAAAGAAGCAAATATAAAACCCGCAGGATGATGATGGCCAGGTAAAAAATAATTGCGAGGATCAGCACCACGTGAAGTTGGGTGACCAACTCTATTGCAGGGCTTTTATAGTAAATGATACCAACCACATTAAGTATGTAAGCCGCAACAAAACAAATGATGAAGACCACAATCTCGCGTTTCTTAATTTTGGAGGTAATCAGTGTATCTTTCATAACATGCCCCGAATTTCCATACTTTTTTTGGTTATTCAAAGAATTTTCAGTTGTTCTCAATCCCGGTCAGTTCAATATCTGTAATAAACCGGCCTGTTCATATACGATTATTGATTCCGTTTACTAAATTGCCATGAAATTGAATATACAATGGTTCCCGTTAAAACAGCATTATGCTCATATGGCATGTCGGGTATGGTATTTCACGGACCTCTGCTCGCATCCAATCCACATTTCGAAATTACAAAGATATTGGAAAGGAAGAAGCAGTTATCAAAAGAAAAGCACCCGATGTCAAGGATTGTAAGATATTATGATGAGATACTTGACGATCCCGGCATTGAACTGGTTATTGTAAACACACCGGACCAATATCACTATAATATGGCCTTTCAGGCTATTGAAAGCGGCAAACATGTGGTTGTGGAAAAGCCTTTCACATTACGTTCCAGGGATGCCGATGAATTGATTCATCATGCCCGTCATAAGGGGGTCCTACTTACTGTTTTTCAGAACAGGCGATGGGACGGTGATTTCCTCACGGTTCAGAAAGTGTTGAATGAAAAACTGCTTGGCCGGCCGGTTGAGTTTGAATCCCAATTCAACCGTTACAGGAATTATATCCAGAATTCCTGGAAGGATCAGCGTGCCTCCGGATCGGGAACACTGTATAATCTCGGCAGTCATCTTATTGACCAGGCGCTTTTACTGTTTGGCATGCCGGAAAGGATCTTCTGCGACGTCAGGAAGCTCAGAACCGGGGCAGAGGTAGATGACAGTTTTGATCTGTTTATGCAGTACAGGGATATTAAATGCCTGCTAAAGGCAAGTTACCTGGTGCGGGAACCCGGACCAAGATTCACCCTTCACGGAACACACGGAAGTTATATAAAATGGAACCTGGATCCCCAGGAGGAAAAACTCAAAAACGGTGTTATGCCGTTTAAGGCGGGATGGGGAAAAGAGCCCAAATCAGACTGGGGAATATTGCATACTGAAATGGATGGCAATCCTGTCCGGGAAAAATTTAAAACCATACCGGGAAATTACAGCATATTTTACGACAATCTTTTCAATGCAATCAGGAACGGGGAACCCTTACTTGTGAAACCCGAAGAGGCCAGGAATGTGATACAGATTATCGAGGCCGCTTATAAAAGCGGTCAGAACGGAGAAGTTATACAGTTGAAGGATTAACATCAGGTCCCTGTATTAATAAAGACCGATAAATTCTTCATAAAACCTCTCAACGGCCTCATCAGACGGAAAGCCGTCAACAATCATCAGGCGATGTTTGAAAACTGCGGTCTCCCCCTTTCTCAACATCAGATTTAATTCCTCCCTGCCCTCACTGTAGATTTTCTGCCCCAGGTTATTGATGGCAAAAAGCCCATATCCGCGGGACATCCAGTAAGCCGGGAACCCTGGATTTCCGGGATGATCAAAGATAATTACGGCAATCTGCCTGCCATTCTTCTCACCGTCAAGCCTCACCCATCGTGCCCGTTTCCCCCAGCAATCCAGTCCCCCGATTCCTTCACTGTTCCTGTATCTCCCTGTAACCCCGCTGTTATACAATTCATATTCCTCAACCAGGTTACCCTGTTCATCCAGATACTTCACGGCACTTTCCGATGGGAATTCGAAGGCCCGTTCGAGCCGGATGGCAAAAAGTCCCTCCTTGCTGTCTGAGAACAAAACATCCCGTGACAGAGCCGTTAAGGTGCTTATATGGTCAATGGTTCTGCTGTTTTTGTCCCCTGAAAAACGGTATTCTTTTTTTTCTGAAAGCAGGTGTTCCGAATCATCATTGTCCGGTGCCGTCCAGAGGGTTTTGACTATTAATATGCCGGTCGTTTCAACTACTTCTGTGCTTAAGGTTTCAATATGCCGGATTCTGCCGTAACCTGCTTTTCTCTCAGGCGGAACGGCATCGGAATTGTTCCAGAAATCGAATCCGTTCACTGCCCCGTAATTGAACCATATCCCGACATGGTGGGGATGATCCACCCTGTCCATGGCCCTCGGCTCCAGGGGATAACCCCGTGTAATGACCTCTCCTCCTGCAGACATAACGGGAAATAAAAAAGGCTTTTCCTGGTGCGGGGAGCAGAGATAGGAAGTGAACAGTTTCCCGTCCATGATAACATCCACCCTATGCTCCTCCCGGTTCACTCCGAACGCCACTTCGGCAGGCCGGGTCTTTTCTCTGCACCCTGCAATTAACAGGGGTAATAACCATAATGATAGTTTCAGCAAAAAATATCTATTCAAGGTACAGCTGATATATATTGATCCATTAATACTTAAATACTTCATCACCTGCCATAACTTCCCTGCTCTTCTCGTCGTAGCGGGTTTTTAATCCGGTCATCAGGGCGGCCGTAACCATTACGTTGGCAACAGAGTGGTTATATCCTGTTTCCACCGGGGCATTTGTCTCTTTTCCGGAACGGATCGACTCCATCCAGTTTTTCATGTGTGCACTGGTTAAGGGATCAGAGCCCATGCTGGCAGCTGTTGACACACTCAGCGTCGGGAGTTTGAATTCTTCGAGCTGAAACGGCTCCATCCCCATGGCAGAAGCATATCTTTCGGTCAGTCCTCCTTCCGAATTAACCACATTTGCAGCCAGGTCAAGTTTTCCCCCGTTAGAGAAATACCACTCTTTAACACCGCCGGCCGAATTGTGCATTCTTGAACTGTACAGGACCTGGAATCCTGAAGCGGGATCGTCTACCGGACCATAATCAAAAACAGCCGTCATGGTATCATAATTGGTACGGCCGTCGTTCCACATATAAATACCGCCATTGGCAGCCACACTGCGCGGATAGGAAAGCCCGGAAAACCAGTGTACCGTATCTATCTGGTGCGACATCCACTGACCGGGGATGCCCGAGGAATATGGCCAGAAAAGCCTGTATTCGAGGTATTTTCTCGGGTCCCACTCCTCATAGGGTCTGTTCATCAGGTACCTTGTCCAGTCGGTATCCTCTTTCCGTACAGATGCCACCAGGGCGGGTCTTCTCCATCGCCCGGGCTGATTCACGTTCCAGGTCATCTCAACCATGGTAATCTTTCCAAACCTGCCCGAGTTAATGAATTCATGAGCCGCATGATAATTGGAACCGCTCCGTCTCTGGGATCCTATCTGTATAATCCGGCCTGTATCTTTAACCGCATCCATACCGAGCCTGGCATCTTCCATGGTTTCGGCAAATGGTTTTTCCACATAAGCATCACATCCCGCCCTTACCGCTTCAACGGTATGCAGGGCATGCTGAAAGTCTGCAGTGCTGATAATGACAGCATCCACATCGCCCTTTTCATACATCTCTTCATTGTTCCTCATCGCCATGGCTTTTAATCCATACCTCTGCTGAAGAAAAGCCACTCCCTCTTCCCGTCTCCTTTTCCAGATGTCTGAAACCGAAACCAGTTCAAAGTTCAATGAACCGGCATGGTTCTGAAATGACGGAATCAGGCTCTCTTTTGCCCGGTCCGAAAATCCTACAAGTCCGACCCTTACCCGGTTATTTGCCCCGATGATACGCCTGTAACTTCCTGCAGAAAAAGCAGTGACCCCAAGAGTCATCCCTGCGGTTCCCAATAAAGATTTCCTGATAAATGTCCTGCGATTTTCCATGTCTGAATAAATTTTATGCCATGTCAGATTTAAAAATTCTAAACCTGCCAAGCCCGGTTTTTTGAATTAAATACTGCAATGAAACCTTAATAACACCCACGCCATAAACCACACTTTCAGTAAAGTTTATGGATGATGCTTCCTCAAAATATTTTGTCGGACAGGTGATCTCTGCCACATCAAATCCGGCATAAAAAATCTGGGCAAGCATCTGGTTGTCAAAAATAAAATCGTCAGAGTTCTTATTAAAACTGATCGATTTAAGAACGTTTGCCGAAAAAGCACGGTACCCGGTATGGTATTCCGATAGTTTCTGGTTCATCAGTAAATTCTGAACCAGTGTGAGTACCCTGTTGGCAATATATTTATAGATGGGCATTCCTCCCTTTAAAGCTCCCCTCCCAAGAATTCTGGATCCGAGTACGACCTCATAAACCCCGTTGGCTATCAGGTAACACATGGAATGAATTAAGGCGGGTGTATACTGGTAATCCGGATGCAGCATCACGATGATATCAGAATGCAGCTCCAGGGCTCTGTTGTAACAACTTTTCTGGTTGCCTCCGTAACCCAGGTTGATTTCATGTTTTATGATATGCCGGATGCCAAGATTCTCTGCAACCTTCACCGTGTCATCACTGCTGAGATCGTCAACAAGAATCACATGATCCACTATGTCAAAGGGAATTTCATGATAGGTCTGTTCAAGCGTTTTCTCTGCATTGTAGGCAGGTAAAACAACGGTTATCGTTTTGTTATTGATCATTCTTTTCCACTGCTCTTCTTACGGTAAAAACGAAGCCATTTTTCTCATATAAAACTTCCAGTTCAGGATATCTTTCAAGATAGGCATCCCTTTTGTTAACCTTGATGACAAAATAGGCATCTTTATCGAGCTCATCACTCATCAGCCAATCCATGTTATCCGACTCAGGATTGTCAGGAGGCATCTTTTCTGTATAGAAAAGATGTGCATAGCTTTTGAATCCGAGGGTATTGACATACACATCTTCATCCTTCAGACTTTCATAGAATTTTATGGCCGCTCTCTGCGAATAAGCTTCAATGCGCGACGTGAATATGTACAATGTTGCGGAGATAAAAAGCACTGAAATAATATGGAGGATCAACATGCCTTTCGTTTCACGTTTAATGATCTGGATGGATGCATAGGCCACCCCGACCATCAGGAACAAACCAACCACCCAATCAAACCTGCTCCAGTGAACCTGTGCGGTAAGTGCCCCGAGGGTAAACGGATCCAGGAAACTGAAATTCCTTTCAATGACCCAGTCGGCATTGTTTGCCAGGACAGGAATACCTATTGTAACACCGGCATACATCAACGCAATGATAAGTATCAGAATCACCTGCCATCTGGAAATTTCTATTTTGCGATCGATCCATTTTTCCCAGACCCATGCCGCAAGGAATGTCATCGGAAAATAGGTCAGTGAGCTGTAGTGCAAAATCTTTGTCCTGACAATGGAAAAGAGGATGATCACAACCCAGAACATGATGAGCATCCATTGCCTGAAAAGTTTCTGCAATTCAGTATTCTCAGCTTTCCTGGTGAAGCTTTTAAGAAACAGGACGGATGCGGGAAAGACGCCAAAAAACACAACCACGAAGTGGTAACCGAAAAACCCGCTGTGCCCGGCATCACCCGTAGAAAAAAGTCTTACCTGGTATTCAATGAAATCCTTCAATATACTGATGTTTCCATTCAGGATCTGCAAAAGGAACCAGGTCCCCCCCACCACGATCAAAACGGCTGCAAACAATGCCGCATGGGCAAACCTGATTGGTACCCTGAACCTTTTTATTATCAGGAAAATCAATAAACAAAACAATAACACCAACACGGCAACGGGGCCTTTGGTCAATACAGCAAGACCAAAAAACAGGGCCGACAGGGATACATTCAGCGCCTGCTTCTTCTTCTGGGCGGGATCAAAATAAAACACCAGCCAGGCCAGTCCCATCACAATAAACAGGTTGAACCACGGATCAATAATTCCGGATTTGAAGTAAAAGAAGGGCAGAATAGCTGCTCCGTAAGTCAGCACCCATAATACTCCGAACCGGTGATTATATATGCGTTTACCCAGATAATACAACATCATCAGCGAAACTATCCCGCAGATAAAATTGGGGAAACGTGCTGCAAATGCATTGATGCCGAATAGCTTCATCGATAACACCTGCATCCAGAAAAACAGGGGCGGCTTCTCCCAGAAGGGAGCATAATTTATCTGGACGGTGATGTAGTCGCCTGTTACGATCATCTCGCGTGCCGACTCTGCAAAGTTTATCTCATCCCAGTCAAACAGATTTACCGAACCGAGCCCGGGAAGAAAAAATAATACGGCAAATAATACAATTCCCGGGTAAACAAATATGGATTGTCTGTTCATGCAAATATATTTTTCATCTGTGTCTTATCATTTACATAATCTGGTCACCGGCTTATCCATCCATTCGTTTTTATAAATGGTGATCCACCGGAAGCACAAATAAGCCATCACCATCCCAAGGATTGCCCCCCCGGTTACGTCCATCAGAAAATGCTGTGACAGGTAGACACGGGAATAGCCTACTCCTGCTGCAAGCACCAGGCACGCGAACTGTAATATCTCAGATCTTAAAAATAGTGATATTCCAAAGAAAACAGCAAATGCGGTCACTGTATGCCCCGAAGGGAAGGCATGCCAGGAATGGATATCAACCCCCGGGACAAGATATAAATCATGATCGATGTTGTGAATTTCAAAATACTTACCCGGCCGGGGCATCCCGTTAAAGATGGTCCGCTTCAGCAACTGGCTGGCAATACCCGACACCGCATAACCTGCGAAGAGAATAAAAAATAACCTCAGCTTAACAAACAAAAACAAACCAATCACGATAAGAATGAATGTGCCGTCACCCAGCAAGGTCCAACCCTTCATCAGTGCATCCATAAAAGGCGAATGAAACCTGTTTATGAAAATATGGGTATCCTCCCGTGAAAAAATAAACGAACAGATTACCGCCACCACCAGTATCAGTGTTCCGGGAATGAGAAATCCTTTCCCGGGTATTTTCCTGAAACCTCTCTGTGCATTTTCCGGCATAGCCATTAAATTGATTTGCTCAGCAAATATGTATCAAAGATAGATTTAAAAGTTAGAAAAATGAATCATTAATGCATGTTACAAAGAAGATCTGTTTTGCCAGTCAGGTTAAATTTATCTACATTTGGCTAACCAAAATTTTAAGCATATATTATGAATTTAGAAGAATTAACAAACAGGTTCATCGCGCTCTACGGCAGTTCTGATGAATCCCTGAGGATTTACTTCTCTCCGGGGCGTGTGAATTTAATCGGTGAACATACCGATTATAACGGCGGATTTGTATTTCCCTGTGCACTGTCATTCGGGACCTATCTGCTGGCCCGTAAGAATAACGGAAGAAAGCTGGCGCTGGCAACAACCAATTTCGATCATCGCATGGAAATCAATCTCGATAAACCATTTGAGAAAGAAGGAAACGCATGGATCAATTACCCTGTCGGCGTGGTTAACGAATTCAGAAAACTGGCCCGGGAAATCACAGGGCTGGATCTGCTGTTCTCCGGAGACATTCCCAACGGTGCGGGTCTGTCCTCCTCAGCATCGATCGAGATGGTAACCGCGTATGCGTTAAACGATATGTTTGGATTCGGTTTCGACAAGTGGGAACTTGTCAAGCTCGGGCAGCGGGCAGAAAACCTGTTTGTAGGGGTTAATTGCGGCATCATGGATCAGTTTGCCTCATGCATGGGTAAAAAGGATCATGCATTGTTTTTGAACTGCGATACCCTCGATTATCAAACCGTTCCGCTGGAGCTGGACGGGATGAAGATTGTCATCGCCAATACCAATAAACGAAGGGGTCTCGCCGACTCAAAATACAATGAGCGAAGAGCACAGTGTGATGCAGCAGTTGAATCCCTTCGCAAGGTCCGGAATATAAGGTTTTTGAGCGATCTGAACCTGGATGAATTCAATGAATACGCCTCCCATATCACCGATGAAACCATTAGAAGAAGAGCCCGGCATGTTATCTCGGAAAACGACAGGACCCTGAGGGCAATCGATGAATTGAATGCCGGGAACATTGAAGCATTCGGCCGGCTCATGAACCAGTCGCACGACTCGCTCCGGGATGACTACGAGGTTACCGGAAGGGAATTGGATACCCTGGTCGAAGAGGCCAGGAAAATTGAAGGAACCATTGGCAGCAGGATGACAGGAGCCGGTTTCGGGGGATGTACGGTAAGCATCGTTAAAGAAGATGCCATTGAAGAGTTTACCGTAAAGGTTGGCAAAGGATACCATGATAAAACAGGTCTGAAAGCCGATTTCTATATTGCCGAAATCGGGGACGGGTCAAAGAGGATACAGTAAGTAAGCAGTGGGCAGAAAATTAATTTGTTTAAATATTATACTATGAGAATTTTATCCATTAGTCTGATCCTGGGGTTGGCATTCGTTGCCTTCTCCTGCAGAGATTCAAAAACCCCGGTATATAAAAATCCAAAGTACACTTCTGAGGAACGGGCCGCTGATCTGGTTGCCCGGATGACCCTTGAGGAAAAAGTCAGTCAGCTGACCAATTCTGCCGGGGCCATTGAAAGGCTTGATGTCCCGGAATATGACTGGTGGAACGAATGTCTTCACGGTGTGGCAAGGTCCGGTAAAGCAACCGTCTTTCCGCAGGCCATTGGCATGGCAGCCACATTCGACAGGGATATGATGTACCGGATGGCTGATATAACCTCAACAGAGGCAAGGGCAAAGTACCACAATTACATACGTAACAACAGCCGGGGGAAATACCAGGGGCTCACATTCTGGTCCCCCAATATCAATATATTCAGGGATCCGCGCTGGGGCCGGGGACATGAAACATACGGAGAGGATCCCTATCTGACCGGGGAGCTGGGAGTTCAGTTTATCAAAGGATTACAGGGAGATCACCCGGATTACCTGAAAGTGGTTGCCACTTCAAAACATTATGCGGTGCACAGCGGACCCGAACCGCTGAGGCACCGGTTTGACGCCGTGGTAAGTGACAGGGATCTCAGGGACACCTACCTGCCCGCTTTTAAGAAGACCGTGGAGGAAGGAGCGGTTTATTCCGTCATGTGCGCCTATAACAGGTACTTGGGAGAGCCCTGCTGCGGAAGTTCATTCCTTCAGGAAGAATTGCTCCGGGGAGAATGGGGATTTCAGGGTTATATCGTATCCGATTGCGGGGCGATCCGGGATTTCTTCAGAGGGCATGATGTGGTCGCCACCCCTGAAGAAGCCTCCGCACTGGGAATTCAATCCGGGACCGACCTGAATTGCGGGAGTGTTTATCGCAGTCTTGTAAAAGCGGTCGAACAGGGGCTTATCACAGAAGAAGAAATAGACGTATCGGTTAAAAGACTGATGACGGCACGCATGAAACTGGGGATGTTCGATCCTGACGAAAAGGTGCCCTGGTCGGGTTATCCGCCGGATACCATCGCTCATAAAGCACACAACCAGGTGGCACTCGAAATGGCAAAGAAGTCAATTGTTTTGCTGAAAAATGAGAAAAACGCTCTGCCGCTTTCCAAAAATCTGAAAAAGGTTGCCGTGATAGGTCCCAATGCCCACAACCGGCATGTCCTGTACGGAAATTATAACGGAACACCTGTTGACCCGGTGACAGTTTACGAGGGTATAAAAAATAAGCTCGGGGACCATGCCGAGGTCAGGTATGCATTGGGTTCACCGCTTCATGAACAGCTTCCCTATCTTGAACCGGTGCCGTCATCCGTGCTGTTTGCCGACAGTGAGCGGATAACCAGAGGCCTGAAAGGGGAATACTTTAATAACCTGACGGGAGAGGGATCCCCGGTATTCGAAAGGATTGATCCCTCAATCGATTTTCTCTGGTTTGATGATTCCCCTCCGGATGGCCTGGAAAATGATAACTTCTTCATCAGGTGGACCGGATTCCTGGTACCTGAAAAATCAGGCGACTATTATATCGGGGTTGAAGGCAAATATGTAGAATTTGAATTGGATGGTCAGAAGCTTATCACGTTCGACAATGTTCATCACCCCGACCAGATGTCGAGGACAGTCCGTCTTGTGGCCGGAAAATCCTATCCCATTAAGATATCCATGAAGGACAGGCACGTGGATGCCCCCTGTGTCCTGCATTGGGAGGAACCCGGACGGTCCCCTGCCCGCGAAGCCCTTATGACCGCCCTGTGGGCCGATCATGTGGTTCTTGTCGTGGGACTGAGCGCAAAACTGGAGGCTGAAGAGATGCGGGGCTTTAAGCTGGAGGGTTTTGAGGGCGGCGACAGGATATCGCTTGATCTTCCGGAAGTACAGCAAAGACTCATAAAACAAATCTATTATACCGGGAAACCCGTCACACTGGTATTAATGACCGGTTCTGCCTGTCTCTTATACACATCTCCGAGCCCACGAGACCGTACTAGATCTCGTATGCCGTCTTCTGCTTGAAAAA
>OMKS01004141.1_pt1 | contig 11093 bp, 11 predicted proteins | sample 1674721 | NCBI WGS metagenome assembly OMKS01 (sample SAMN06264996, study PRJEB25208) | sediment metagenome | isolation source: hot spring sediment | place: USA: California | collected 2014-09-02 | reverse complement strand
GAAAGAAGGGAAGCGGGTGCTCATCGCCGCCCACGGCAACAGCATCAGGGCGCTCGTCAAGCACCTGGACAATATCCCCGACGACGCCATCGCCGAGGTGAACATCCCGACCGGCATCCCCCTGGTCTATGAACTCGACGACGACCTCCGCCCGATCCGTCACTATTACCTTGCCGACGAGGCGACGGTGCGGGCGGCGATCGAGGGCGTTAAAAAGCAGGGGAAAGCTGAAAAATAATTTTTTTTGCCTGATCAGGCCTTCGTCACCGGCCCGAGGGGGAAGATGTACGGGATTTCGCCACGGTGCTCGATCACCGCGTCCACCCCGTAGACCTCTGCGATCACTTCCGGGGTGAGGACGTCGGCCGGCTGGCCCTGCACAGCAATCGTCCCGCCGGAGAGCACGATGATCCCGGTGCAGTAGCGGGCGGCCAGGCTGAGGTCGTGGATCGCCATGATCGCAAGCCGCCCCTCATCGACGGCGAGGCGGTGGATCAACTCCATCACCTCCATGGCATTCCTGAGGTCCAGGGCGCTCGTGGGTTCGTCGAGGAGGAGAAGCGGCGACTCCTGCGCCAGCGCCCGGGCGATCATCACGCGCTGGCGCTCCCCGCCCGAGAGGGTGCGCAGTTGCCTGAAGGCCAGGTCCTCGACACCGAGCAGCTCCAGCGCACGGACGACCTCTTCCTCGTCTTTTTTCCCGATGCTCCACGAGAGATGGGGGCGGCGGCCCATCAGCACCGCATCAAAGACGGTCGCGGACGAGTTGTTCCTGATCCCCTGCGGGACATAGGCCACGCGCCGTGCCACCTCCATCCGCGGGAGGAGAGAGAGATCGGCGTCATCGAGGAGGATGCTCCCCTCCGGCCTGATGATGCCGTCGATGCACCGGATCAGGGTGGTCTTGCCCGAGCCGTTCGGGCCCACGAGCCCGACCAGCGCCGGCGCCCCGGCGTCGAAGGAGATGTCGGAGAGAATCCGACGGTCCCTGATCGTATAGGAGAGGTTCCTGACCATAAGCCCGGCCATCACTCACCCCTCCCGCGCAGGAACAGGGCGATGAAGAACGGCACGCCAAGGAACGCCGTCATGATCCCGACCGGCAGGATCGTCGGGGCGAGGACGGTCCTGGCCAGGCTGTCGGCGCCGAGGAGGAGGAGCGCCCCGACAAGCCCGGACGCCGGCAGGAGGAAACGGTGATCGGTGCCGACGACCATGCGCGTGATATGGGGTGCAACAAGCCCGATGAACCCGATCGTCCCGGTGAAGCAGATGATCGAGGCGGTGACCAGGGAGGAGATGAGCATGAAGATCGTCATCGAGCGCCGCACCGGGATGCCCAGGCTCTCGGCGATATCGTCCCCCTCGGCGAGGGCGTTGAGGTCCCAGGCGCGGTAGACCAGGTAGAGGGTGGACACCACCAGTATGGCGGCGATGATCCCGACCTTCGACCAGTCTGAACGGCCGAGGGACCCGAACATCCAGAAGACGACCTCCTGGACCTGCTCTGAGGAGCCGACATACTGGAGGAGGGAGGTCACGGCCGAGAAGAGGTACATGAGTGCGATGCCGGCGAGGATCATCGATTCTGCCCCCATGCCCCTGAACCGCGCCATGCCGTAGATGAGCGCGGCGGCAAGGAGAGCGAAGAGAAAGGCGTTGCCGACGACGAGGTACTCCCCGCCGACGACCCCGACGCCGAGCACGATGGCGATCGAGGCGCCGGTCGCCGCTGCGGAGGAGATGCCCAGGGTAAAGGGACTTGCCAGGGGGTTTCTGAGGATCCCCTGCATCACCGCCCCGGCAATCGCCAGCCCGAACCCGGCGGCGATCGCCATCAGGACGCGGTGCAGGCGGTAGTCCCAGACGATGGTCATCGCCGTATCGGTCGCCGTGAAATGGTCGGGGAAGAGACCGGCAAGGACGGCCAGGTAGACCTCGGCCACTGAGAGGTCGGCGCTGCCGAGGGTGACCGCCACCCCGGCCAGAAGAATGATGAACAGTGTCATGCCGCCGAGGAAGAGGGCCCTCTTCCGTCGCGCGGCGGCAAACGCTGATCGCAGGTCTGGGTCAGGCATGGCATCACGGATAGGTGAAGATATCGCCGGAAAAGTCGATTGCGAGGCGCTGGTATTCGGTCAGGTAGCGCCGGTGGATCTCCGCGGGATCGATGTCGGCGAAGACCTCAGGATAACACCATTTCGCCATATAGACAACACCGATGAAGTGCTCGGGCCCGCCGAAGATGTCGTTGTGGAGGAGGTGCACGTTCCCGTTCTTCACGGCAGAGAGAGCCTTCCAGCCGGAGCGTTCGGTCAGGCCGGTATAATACCCGGGGATCGCCCCGACATCCTCGTTGTCGTAGCCGCCGGCGTCATAGGAGCCGGCGCCGATCAGTTTGACGATCACGTCGGGGCCGGTGCCGATCACCGCCTCGGGATCGATCTCCGGGTACTCGGTCTGCAGGGCGGAGAAGACGTTTCTGCCGCCGGCCATCCTGATCTTCTCTTCATATCCTGAACCGGATGAACCGGTCTTGTAGTCCTTCCAGTTCTCCAGGTATACGCGCGTCCGGTCTGCCTCTGCAACCCCTGAGAGCCGCGCCGGGATTATATCGAGGGTGCCGGTGTAGAATGCCGCGAACGCTGCTGCTTCGGCCTTCCTATCGAAGATGGTGCCGAGGGCGCGGATCTCCGGGGCATACGTTCCTGGATGGTAGCAGTCGAACCTGAAGACCTGGACTCCGGGGATGGTGTCCTCCAGTTTTTTCTGGATCTCGTCGCAGGCGTCCTTGCTCGTCGTCGCATACAGGAAGACGGCGTCGGGGCGGAGGGAGACGATCGCCTCGTAGTCGGGCGACCAGATGCTCCCGACGACCGCCGTGCCGGCATACTCCGGGAAGAAAGAGGGTCTTTCAGCCGAATATTTGTCGATCCCAATTACTATCGAGGGATCGACCCCGAGGGATCGCAATGTCTCCAGGGTCTCCCCGTTCATGACGACGATGCGCGAGGGTGCCGCATTGATGGCATGTGTCCGACCCGATGAGTCGGTGACGATCCCTGCGGCAGGACGGTACGCAGCGGCGGCGTCCTGCACCGCGGCAAGGTCAGGCGCTCCAGAACCGCCCGAGAGGAAGGCGAGGACCATGGCGACGAGTTCATCTTCGCCGACCTGGACGTTCCCGTCGGTTTCGGCGGCGATGGCCGGGGCGATGAGCATCAGGATGAGGAAGATGAGAAGGGCGATCTGCTTCACCGGCGCCACCTCCGCAGGGCCGGGACGGCGAGGAGGGCGAGAAGGCTCAGAAAGACGCCCGGTCCGGGCGCAGCGGGCGTCTCAACCCCTCCAGACGGTATCGCTGACGAGGGAATGGTGCCATTTGTCCGGGCGGTAAAGTCCCACCACGTACCGACGATCTCGCCGCTTCCCTGATCAGGTGCACGCAGGCGATAGGTGACGGTCGATTCGTTTATGACGCAGAAGCAGACCTGATCGTCCTGGACCATCACCCTGGACGACGGCAGGGAGGAGTCGACATAGGTGAACCCTTCTGGAAGCGTTTCGGTGAGGCCGCCCACCTCCATGCCGCTAAAAGACAGCGTCACGGTGATCAGCCCCCCGGCATCGGCGGGGCCCACCTCCCGCACAACGGTCCCGGCGGCCAGAACGGGCATGCAGAGGATGATGGAGACGCACAGAAACAGCAGCGCTGTTCGTCTTACGATCGCCCGGTCAGGTATTACAGTCAGCATTATTTGTCTTATGAGGTTCTAAGGTTTTAGATATTTTTGCATAGACAGTGAGACATTTCGACTCCATGGCCAGGGATCAAACGCCGGTTCCCCAGCACAATGCAGAGAAAAAAATACAATCATCGGCGCTGTTGAATCGCACATGAGTCCGGGAGGGGGACTCAAGCATACCCCATGAAATGTTTTTCATGGTAAACCCTCGTGCCGGGTTTGATATCTCTCCTGTAATCGCAGGGAGAGAGCGCGGATCCCCTGCCTTCCCCATACTGCCGCCGGGGGTTTCACCCCCGGACCCCCATTGCGATGGGCCCCGGGAAGAGCGAACAGGACGTCCAGGGGGGAGCGTGCCGTATCCCCACCTATCCTGCGCGGGGGTCCGGGGGCAGCAGTCCCCCGGTTCAAGTACACCAGAATAGGATTACCATGAAAAAAATTTCATGGGGTATGCTTGAGGCCCCTTCCCGGACTCATGTGCGATTCAACAGAGCCAAAAAAAGAAATTAATCCTGTTTTATCGCCGAAATATACGCGATCCCGACCTTTGCCCGGCGGATCCGCGTCGTATCCAGGAGGTGGCGCATATCGACGAACTCCCCCTCGGCAAGACACCGCTCGATCCCTCTCACCAGGTCGGTCTCCGCGTCCCACGGGACGCCCCTGAAGACGACGCCGTGGTTGTGGAGGGAGAGACCGGACGGTCCCGCGTGCCCGGCGTCGATGGCCTCGAGCGCCGCAGGGTCGTAGCCCGAGAGGTCGGCCGAGAGATCGATCCCGATGCCGAAGGTGACGATGCTGTACCCGTCGTATTTCATCTCGGTGCACACATCCATCCACTCGTCGTAGTTCTCCGGGTCCAGGATCGAACCGCCGTTTGCGGGTGCGTCCTGTGCGATCGGCGACCGTTTGATCCCGGTGCTCTGGACGCCGGCGACGACGCCCCAGATCGCCGTCGCCAGAACGCCGCGGCACTCCTTCCTCCTCTCCTTCGCCAGGGCGAAGATGGCGCGGTACAGGGCGTCGAGGGAGATCCCGTCTTCGCCGGTCGCCTCCACGACGGCGACCTCGTTGAACGCCCCTTCCAGCGAGAGGTTGAACGCCGTATAGGCCCTGACCGCCCCGGTATCCCCGGCCGGCACGAAAAAGTCGGGTGTGTCGTGACCGTCGGTCGGGAGCCAGATCATCGATCCGTGCAGGGTCATCATCTCGCCCAGGAAGGGCATCGTGTCCTCGACCCCTCCCCCGAGGGCGCCGAGGCCGAGCGAATACGTGATCCCGGAGAGGCGCTCGGCGCTGAGGTCCTCCTCCCTGATGCGGGCATGGAGAAGAGTGGCGAGGCTCCCCTTCACCCGCAGGGAGGCGGGAGCGCGGGAAGCGGTTTCGAACCCGAACCGCGCCCCTCCCCGCTCGACCATCGGATTTTTCAGGTCGGCGATCAGGGAGAGGGAGTCCTCGCGCTTCTGCACCTCCCTCAGGGCGTCATCCCGGGAGGAAAAGATCGGGAGGATCCGGTCGAACCCGGCCATCGAGAGGACGTTCCTCGGGTACTCCCCCACGTTGCAGAGGGCGATCCCGCCGTTTCTCGCCTTCACCTTCTTATGGAGCGCCAGCAGGATCCTGATCCCGGCGCTGCTCATATAGGTCAGACCGTCCAGATCGAAGACGACCGAGCGGTCGTCGTCCCGCAGACTGCGCTCGATCTCGGGCGCCGCCTGCGTCGCCGCGTAGCCGTCGAGCCGCCCTTTCAACCCGATGACGAGGACGCCATCCATTCGTTCCGTTGCAATCTCCATCTCTCTCCCTCCGTTCACAGACATTTTCCAAGGACCAGAATATTCCGTCCGTCCCGGCGTTCGTATCGCAGTTCATCGGTCATCCGCCTGATCAGGTGGATGCCGAGGCCGCCGATGGGCCGTTCATCGGCGTCGCCCTCAAGGTCGGGCTCAGGCGCCACCGTGGGATCGAAGGGCACCCCCTCGTCCTCGATCCGCACCCTGACCATCCTGCCCTCGACCCCGCAGGAGATCCAGATCCGGCCGTTTGAAGAGGGGTAACCATGCAGGATGATGTTGGTCACCGCCTCGTCCACTGCGAGTTCAAGCGCCTGGACGGCCTCTCCGGGCACGCCGAGGCGTTCGAGGGTTTCGGTCACCGCGGCGAGCGCCCCGGGCAGGGACGAGATGACCGCATCGAAGACGATCTCCTCGATCGTTCACACCCCCCTGAGCACCATCAGGGTGATATCGTCAAACTGGGGCTCGTCACCCGCGTGATCCCGGATCCCATCCCTGATCTCCCTGATAATCTCCTGCGACGAACGGCCGCGCACCTTCAGCACCGTCTCCATCAGTCTTGCCTCGCTGAACTCTTCGTTTTTGCTGTTGATCGCCTCGGTCACGCCGTCGGTGTAGAGGACCAGGAGGTCGCCCGGCAGGAGGGTGACCTGTGCCTCCCCGTACTCCTGGTCGCTGGCGGCGCCGAGCGCCACACCCGTCGGCATCAGGCGGACAAAATCGTTCGACCCCGCCCGAAGGAGGAGGGGCGGGTTGTGACCGGCATTGGCGTAGGTGAGCGTCCGGTTCTGTTCATTGAGCACGCCATAGAAGAGGGTGACGAACATGCCCGAATCCGACTGCTCCTCGATCATCGTGTTCGCATCGGCAAGAGCGAGCGAGACCTCGGGGTGCCAGCTCGCCATCGCCCTGATGATCGTGCGGGAGAGCGCCATGTACAGGGCCGCAGAGACGCTCTTGCCCGAGACGTCCGCGATGACAAGTCCGGTATGGTCCTGCCTTAAGCGGATCGCATCGTAGAAATCGCCGCCGACCTCCCGTGCCGGGCAGCTGACGGCGAAGAGGTCGAATCCCTTCAGCGGCGGGATGGACTTCGGCAGGAATGTCTGCTGGATATCTGCGGCAATCTGGAGTTCGGCCTTTTTGCGCTGGAGTTCGTCGTGGTACGAGTCGCGCTCGGCCTTTGTCTGCCGCTCGGCAAGGAGGTTGGCGATCAGCTTCGCAAAGATGAACATCCCGACGGCGTTGGCAAGGGTCATCGGCAGGGCCACCCCGTTCACGAGGGCCAGGGCCTGGTCGAAGGGTTGCGCCAGGGCGAGGACGATCCCCATGTGCAGCACCTCCATGCCCACGGCGAACCCGACGGCGGTTTTGACGGCGACCGGGCGCCCCCGGTGGGCGTAATAGATCGCCCCGCCGAGAAGGCCGGCAAGGAGCGTCGAGAGCGAACAGGGGACGGCGGTGAAACCCCCCATTCCCATCCTGAAGGCGCCGCCGATGAGCCCGGCGCCGAGACCGACCACCGGCCCGCAGAAGATGCCGGCGACCATCGGGCCGAGGTCCCGCACATTGATCGGTGCGCCGAGCACTTCAACGCCGCTCAGGGTCCCGTATATCGAAAGGATACCGAAAAACAGGATCAGGTACACCCGGTTCCTGATCGAAAGCCGGCGTTCAAGTACTTCGGTGAAGATCCCGGTCCTGGTGATGAAATAGGCTGCGACGATGATGACGCAGATCATCTGCAGGAGAACGAGCAGATCCTGTATTTCGGCGTTCATCCTGTCGGTCCCTTTCTGCGAGCGGCCTCCTCGACAGTGTCATGGACGGAAAAGATCCTCAGAAAACCGGATATCTCAAAGACTTCCCGCACAAACGGCTTCAGGGCGGCGATCGCGAGGTCCCCGCCCACCTTTTTCAGGTTTTTCTTTGCCGCGAGGAGCACCCGGAGACCGGAACTGCTGATATACTCGAGCCCCCCCATGTCGACGATGATCGTGCGTTCGCCGCCTTCGATGAGCCCGGAAAGTTCCGTATCAAGGAGGCTGGCCGAAGCGGCATCGATCCTTCCTGTTACCGATACGACGGCACCATCCTCGCCCATATGCACTGATATGCCGATGGCATTCGTCATTGCTATTCGCGTGTCATGTACGACCATAAGTAGATTGTTTTTCTGCGCACGGCGTATGCTCACCGATCGGCCGGCTATTTCCGGAAGATCCCCTCGATCTCCGCGCGCAGGTGCGCCGTCCCCCTGACCCTGAGTGGCCACGTCCGGGTCAGGAGACGCACCGGGGCGAGGGTGGAGAAGAGGGCGGCGACCTCCTCTTCGGTAAAATAATGCGTGAGTATCCCGTCGCCCCGCCGGTACGAGGCGGGCTCCGTCTCCACCCCCTTCCCATAGCGCATGTCCGCAGTGGAAAAACCCCGGAAAAAGAGGCGGCCGCCGTCGCGGAGCACCCGGCTCAACGCCCCTGCCGCACGCCTGCGGTCTGCCTCTTCCATGTGGCCCAGCACATGGAAGGCGCAGACGGCGTCATAACTCCCGTCCCTGAACGGGAGGGCACGCACGTCGGCGACGAGGAGGTGGGCGGCATCGCGGACCGATCTGCGGGCAAGGGCGATCGCCGCGGCAGAACAATCCATCCCGACAACATCGGCATTGTTTGCGGCGATCGCGGCGAGCGTCTTGCCGTTGCCGCACCCGACTTCAAGGAGGCGCCCGCACCCTCCGATCGCGGGAAGATCGTGGACCGCCCCGCCCCAGCGCTCTCCCCTGGCCAGGTAGTCCTGCTCCCATTCTTCCCCGGCCATAAAAAAAGAGGTTACCGGTGTTTCTCGATCGAGAGCAGTTTGATCGTAAACGTGAGGTCCTGCCCGGCGAGAGGCGAGTTTGCGTCCAGGGTGACGGTCGTCTCGTTCACCGCCACCACCCGGAACTGCGCCGAGTTCTGCAGGAACACCTGCCCGACCGCCGTATCGGCCGGCAGGTCGGTGCTGTTTATGTAAAAGACCAGGTCGTCCCGGTGCTGTCCATATGCCTCGTCGACCGGGATGGTCACCTCTTTCGTCTCGTCCACGGCCATGCCGATGACCGCATCGTTAAACCCGGGGATCACCCGGCCCCCGCCGATCATGAAGGTGAGAGGGGCCCTGCCGACCGAGGTGTCGAACACGGTGCCGTTCAGGTACATTCCGGTATATTCTACCGTGACATTATCCCCTGTTGCAGCCGTCTCCTGCCCGGGTGTCCCGGTGCACCCTGCAGCGAGGATCAGTGCCGCCAGTATGGCGCATCCCGCCAGTGCGATCCTTGATGCCATCTCCACGTTTCTGGGAGGTGAAGAGATAAAAGGTAGGTGGTGGTCAGGCCGCCTCGCGCCGCACCCGGCCCCGCGCCAGGGAGAAGTAGATCCCGGCGACGCAGAGGGCGGCAAAAAGGGCGAATGCGATCTGCACGCTCGAGAGGAGGGCGGCATGGTACTCCGGGGTGATCTGGACGCGTCCGATGATCACCGAGAAGATCATCATGGCGATCCCCATCGAGAGCATCATCCCGACCTGGCGGGAGGTCCCGAGGGTGGCCGAGGCGACGCCGAGGTAGCGCCGCTCCACCGAACTCATGATGGCGTTGGTGTTCGGCGAGGAGAAGAGGGCGAACCCGAGGCCGAGAAGGGCGAGGGCCCCGACGATAAAGACGGGCGGCGTCTCCGCGGTGAGGAGGGCGAGCATGGCAAGCCCAATCACCGTCACGCCCATCCCGGCCGAAGCGACGATCCCGGGCTCGATCCGGTCTGAGATCCGCCCGGCCGCCGGGGAGAGCACCGCCTGGACAAGGGGCTGGGCGACCAGGACGAGCCCGGCGGCCTGGGGGTCCAGACCCCTGTTGTACTGGAGGTAGAGGGAGAGGAGGAAGGTGACCGCAAAGGTGGCGCTGTAATTGATAAGGGCGGCAAGGTTCGAGAAGGCGAAGACGTGGTTCTCCAGGAAGAGCCGCACCTGCAGGACCGGGCTCTCCACGCGCATCTCCCGGCGGATGAAGAGGGCGAGCATGAGGAGGCCGAAGAAGATATAGCCCCATCCCGCCGTCTCCGGGAGGACCGAGAGGCCGTACATCAGGGAGAGGAGCATCAGGCCGTAGAGGACCGAACCATAAAGGTCGAAGTGATCGGGATTGCGCTCGGTCCACTCCTCCCTGTTCCTGAGGAGGAGAAAGATGACGACGGCGCTGATCGGGAGGACCGCAAGGAAAATGCTCCGCCAGCCGAAGGCATGGGTCAGCACCCCGCCCAGAAACGGACCCGTGGCGAGGCCGATATAGACCGAGGCGACATTGATCCCGAGCACCCGGCCGCGTTCGCCCGGCGGGTACACGGCCGTGAGGGCGGCGACCGCCGTCGAGAAGATCATGGCGCTCCCGAACCCCTGGACCAGGCGGAAAGCGATGAGCATGGCGGTCGAATCTGAGAGGGCGCAGAGCAGCGTCGCGATCGTGAAGATGACAAAGCCGGGGAAGAAGATCCGCCGCATGCCGTGGATGTCGGCAAGCCTGCCCATCGGGATCATGAATATCGCCGAGGCGAGGATGAATGAGGTCGGGATCCAGCCGAGAAGAACGGCGTTGGCCCCGAACTCCTCTCCGATGAGCGGGAGGGCGATGTTGACCGACGAACTCATGAAGGGCGTTAAAAACGAGGCGAGGGTTGCGATCACCAGGATGCACCGCCGGTCTACCGGGGCGCTCCTGCAAGAAATAGAATCGGTCATGAATGGTCTGAGCAGGTTTCGGCGGGAAAATATTTAGTCCTCTTCACCGGCCCGCATCCCGGCCGCAGCGCAGTAGATGACGAAGATCTCCTCCCCGTCGAGGCCCAGGAGGGCGTTGAGGGCGTCGTCGTCGAAGGCCCCGATCGCACAGACACCGCAATCGACCGCTTCGGCGGCGAGGTAGAGGTTCTGGCAGGCGTGACCGGCGTCGATGAAGATGTAGCGGTAGCCGCGCTCGCCGTAGCGCCAGGTCATCCGGTAGATATCGGCCGCCCAGATGAAGAAGGCAGCCGCGTCGGTGATCATCGGCTGGTCCAGGCAGGCGTCCCTGATCCTGTCGGCCACATCCGCGGGGGCCTGGAGCCGGAAGAGGCGGTTGGACAGGGCCGCATAATGGTAGAGGCCGGGCTCGACGCCATCGACCCGGTTGGCGAGGACGTAGGTCTCAAGGGCATGACGGGCGCCGGCCGACGGGACCGACCTGATCGTCCAGTCCTGTCCGACGACCGACTGCACGCCCTGCGAGCACCAGAGCAGATAGGAGAGCGTGGCGAGCGGCATCTTTGCCGTGGCATAGGTGCGCACGCTCCGCCGCCGTGCGATCGCATCGGTGAGGTCGATTGCTCCGGGGCAGGCCTCGCCCGGGAGCGGGAGCGGAAGACCTGCGCCGCTATCTTTTCTCTCCAGCGGGGGCTGTGCTCTGCCGAGATACTGGTCAGAGGGGCCGAGGTACGGGAACCTCGTCTTCTCGATGAACTCCTGTCCTGTTCCCATCAGA
>OMKS01004140.1_pt1 | contig 11093 bp, 8 predicted proteins | sample 1674721 | NCBI WGS metagenome assembly OMKS01 (sample SAMN06264996, study PRJEB25208) | sediment metagenome | isolation source: hot spring sediment | place: USA: California | collected 2014-09-02 | reverse complement strand
TATTATTGTTATACTGTATGATAATTATTATAAGTTTCCCGCTTAGGGCCTCTTACCTGAAAAAATCTACATTTATTGTAGATGAATCTACAATAAATGTAGATTTTTAATCTCTCCTATATCTATGTCGTATTTCCTGATCCGGTGCCATAAACTTCTTTGATTTATCCCCAAAAGATCAGCCGCTTTCTTCTGCACTCCTCCCGCTGTTTTTAATGCCTTGATTATTATTTCCTTTTCCATGATATTTAACCGCTCATCCAGAGAAACTCCGTTATTATCATCATTATCGATTGCCAAACTAAAATGATGGCTGATTATTTCCGGTAAATGATGCGGCTCAATTACATCCTTTTCCGCCAGCACCGACGCCTGCTCCAGTATATTTTTTAATTCACGCACGTTTCCCGGCCAGGAATAACCAATCAGAAACTGCAATGCCGCTGACGACAGGCTAACTTTTTTTCGAAATGTTCCCAGGAAATAATTTGCCAAAAGAGATATGTCCTCGATCCTTTCGCGCAACGGAGGCAAAGAAATGGCAAAAACGTTCAGACGGTAATACAAATCCTCCCTGAACAAACCCTCTCTTATTAATTTCGACAAATCCTTATTTGTAGCCGCGATAAAACGGACATCAATTTTAATGGAAGCGGAACCTCCGACCCGTTCAAATTCTTTTTCCTGCAGCACACGCAGAAGCTTGGCCTGAGTCGCCAGCGGCATGTCTCCTATTTCATCAAGAAAAACTGTTCCGCCGTCGGCTATTTCAAATTTTCCCTTCTTTCGCGAAACAGCTCCGGTAAAAGCGCCCTTCTCATGTCCGAATAGTTCGCTTTCCAAAAGGCCTTCCGGTATAGCCACGCAATTAATTTTTACAAAGGGCATCCCTTTTCTTTTAGAGTGTTCATAAATGCTATCGGCAATCAGCTCTTTGCCCGTGCCGCTTTCTCCGCAAATGAGCACGGTGGAATCGGCAGGAGCGACCTTGGTAATCTGCGTGAAAACGTTGCGCATCGCCGGGCTGGAACCGATAATATGGGGAAACAATTCTCTGGCTTTTACACTGCTGAGAATATCGGCTACAGTGCCGAATACTTTTTCTATTTCTTTTACATCGTCAATTATGCTTTTTGACTTTGCGGGAGATTCTTTGCTCATAATCGGAAGTTTCTGGGTCTTTTTAATAAATTCAACCACCGGTTTCATTATTTTTCTAATAATTAAGAGGCTAACGAAAAAAGTCAAAGCCGCGATAAGAACCAGTAAATGAGTTAAGGTAAAAACGGCTGACTGGTTGTTTTTGATTATCTGGCCGGAAAGTTGGTAGGTCATAATAACACCGATAACGGCAATTCCGGCATAAATAAACGGAACCAGTATGTAGAGATTAATATAATATTTCTTCTGATTCTTTTCTTTCATATCACTATTGTGATGCCAGTTTGGTCAAATCCCACATGGGCATAAAAATCGCTAAAGCAAAGAAACCGACAACCACGGCCAACCCCACGATTAATATCGGGCCTATGGCGTCAGACATTCCCTTAACCGCGTATTCAACCTCATCATCATAATGCTTGGAAATTTCGCGCAGCATTTCATCAAGGTTTCCGGATTCTTCCCCGATGGCAATCATATCCACAACCATTGGCGTAAAATACTTTGATGATTTAAGAGGCGCGGATATACCCGCCCCTTCTTCAATGCGTTCCCGCAGATTTTCAAAAGCGCGCGCTATCGCCTCGTTGCCGATTGTTTCTGACAAGATGGAAAGCGCTTGCATGACAGGAACACCGCTCGACTGCAAAATCGCGAAAATACTGGCAAAGCGCGACAAAGCCGCTTTTTTAAACACCTGTCCGATAATGGGCAATTCCAGGAAAAATGAGTCTCTGACAAATCGGCCCTGCGGCGTGCGGAAATAAAGAACCATGGCGGTAATGATCAGCAGCACGACGGCAAGAATAAAAAACCAGTAGTTAACTAAAAAAGCGTGCAGAAGCATGGCAATTTGTGTGGGCAGCGGTAATTCCAAACCGGTGCTTTTGAAAAGGCCGACAAACTTCGGCACGACAAAAGTAAGTAGAATGATAAAAGCAATGCTCAGAGCAATTACCACAATAAATGGATACCTGAGGGCGGCTTTGATATCTGATTTTACTTTTGTTTCATGCTCGATGATGTAAATCAGTCTGTCGAGCACGCCCGGAACATTACCGCTCATTTCTCCCGCTTTGATCATCGCGCAGTAAAGCGGTGAAAATATTTTGGGGTATTTTTCCATGGATTCGGATAACGTCGCCCCCTGCCTTATTTCAATGATAATATTTGCTATTGCTTTTCTCAGAACTCGGCTTTCCGTCTGCGCCTCCAGGACCTGCAAAAGCCTCAATATCGGCACGCCTGCTGAGAGCATGGAACGGAATTGCTTGGTGAAAATTATCAAATCAGCCACTTTCACCCGGTCGAATAACGCCATAATTGCAGACGCGGAACCTTCCCCGCCTCTTTCCGACAAACTGATTTTTTCCGGAATTAATCCGCGCGCCACCAGTATGGAGGTGGCCTCTTCAACAGTCTGCGCATCAAGAGTACCGGATACTTTATTCCCGCTTTCATTGAGGGCTCGGTAATTGAATAACGGCATATATTTATATCCTTCTTATGTCATAACCGCGGAAGCCGCTTCTTCCAGCGTGGTAATTCCCCGCATAACCTTTTGAGCAGCGTCTTCGCGCAGCGTTCTTAATTTTCCCGCTTCCACCGCCGTACGCGTAATTTCCTGGCTGGTTTTTCTTTTTAAAATCATGTCCTGAACCATTTCATCGTTAACCAACACTTCAAAAAGGCCGGTTCTTCCCTTGTAACCGGTGTTCTTGCACTGGTAGCAACCCCTGCCGTGCTGAAAATTTGCCTTTTTCGCCTCTTCGGCAGTTATTCCAAAGGAAGCCAGCGCGCTCGCCGGCGGCTGATATTTCTCCTTGCAGTAAGGACACACGGTGCGCACCAGCCTCTGAGCAAAGGAAACAAGCATTACCGAAGAAATCAGAAACGGCTCAATGCCCATGTCAATGAACCTGGTTATGGCGCCCGCGGCATCGTTGGTATGCACCGTGCTCAAAACCCTGTGCCCTGTCTGCGCCGCCTGCACGGCTATCGCCGCCGTTTCCGCGTCGCGGATTTCTCCCACCATAATAACATCCGGATCCTGACGTAAAATAGAACGCAGTCCGCTGGCAAAAGTCATCCCCGCCTTGCGGTTTAGCTGCGTCTGGCGGATATTGTTAATTCTGTATTCAACCGGATCTTCCAGAGTAATAATATTGATGTCCGGTTTGTTGATGGAACTCAATATAGCGTAAAGACTGGTGCTTTTACCGCTTCCCGTGGGCCCCGTGCTCAAAATCAAACCATAAGGCTTGAGGCTCATAATTTGAATTTTGTCCATGTCTTCGGCAACCATGCCAAGACGGTCAAGTGTGTAAATTCCACCGCTCATGTCCAGAAGGCGTAAAACGAGATTCTCGCCGTAAATCGTGGGAATAGAAGAAACCCTGACGTTGATTTCTTTTTTTCCCAACTTCAGGGTAAAACGACCGTCCTGGGGTATCCGCGATATCGTGATGTCCATGTTGGCCAGAATTTTCATGCGGGCGATAATGGGTAAAAAAAGCGACTTGGGCGGAGAAGGCACATCCAGCAGCTTTCCGTCAATGCGGAAACGCAGCTGAACCGTATTTTGCTGCGGACTTATATGAATATCGCTCGCTCCGTCACGTATTGCCTGCGCGAAAATGGAATTGACCAGACGTATCACCGGCGCTTCACCCGCCATGTCCTGCAATGTGGCGACCTGAACTTCTTCCTTGGCCTGATCTTCTTCCGTCTGACCATCCTGGCCTATCTCCATTGTTTCCATGATCCCGCCCAGGCCGGACTGCATCCCATATAAGCTGTTGATAATCTGGTTTACTTCCCTTTCCGTGCAGATGACAGGTTCAACTTCCGCATTGGCAGCCAGCTCAATTGCGTCCAGAGTGTTTATATCCAGCGGGTCAACAATGGCCACGGTAAGCAGACGGCCTTTTTTTCTTAAAGGCGCCACCTGATTTTTCTGAGCAATTTCGATGGATATGTAATTTGTCAGCGTCACATCCAGAGGATAGTTATCAGGATGATATTTTTGGATGCCCAACTGCTGGCTCAAAAGATCCATTATCTGCTGCTCGTTTACAATTCCCATGTGCGTTAAATACTGGCCGAGCTTTAACCCGGCTTTTCTTTGCTGAACTAATGCCTCTTTTAATTTTTCTTCGGATAAAAGCCCGGCGTCCACCAGCATTTCACCCAAACGTTTCTTTTCTTTCATTCAAGCCTCCCCGATAATACCTTCTTCATGTGCGCAGGGCCCGGCGGTTAAAAATAACGGTATCGCTGTTCCATTGGGAAATGATTTGAGTGTGTTTCGCAATTTCGGGCGGCAATCGCTTGATTGTCCGCTCTGCTTCACTACCAGAATCAAAATGCCTGTCGATGATTACAGCATACTTTACTGAATTTTCTTCCCTGCTCCAATGGGGCAGAAAAATCAGATCAGGCATGTTCCTTATCTTCCTCAGCCCGGTAAAGAAGTCATATATGGTTTCTATATTTGTCCCTTCCTTCAAAAGCACAATACACTTGCCCTCCGGCAAAAACGTTCCCTGAGCGGGAATAGCGGGCAGAGCGATGAAATAACCTTCTTCAATTAAATCCCTGTTTCTAATTTCCGGGTTAACTTCTACAACCGCATCGATTATTTCATGTCCTGTCTCCCCGTAGATATTATACAGAGTCCACCAGAGATTCATGCCTTTTCTAATTTTCAGCACGCCGATATAAGAAGGCATTTTATATTCCGGCCTTTTTTCCTGCTCCAATACGGGAGCATCCGGAGCATCAAGCGCGCTTAATTCATCAGTCTGTTCGGAATTCAAAATATTTATTTCGGCCTGTGCCGTGACAGCATCAACCTGAACATCAGGTACATTCGCAGGCGCTTCAGTCTTATATTCATGAATGAGTGCCTTTACGGGGAAAATAAGCGCGATAAGTATCAGAGCGCTCACCACGGACCACCTGAGCCGCCGGAAAAAAAGTACAGTCATGTTGTTGACGCAGCTGCGGACGAGAAACCAGCCCGCCTTGTGCCTGTTGCGGATAATCATCTTCAGAATAACTTCATGACAAAGTGAAACAACCTTGCGCGGATAACCGCCGGTAGCCAGGTATATCGCGACGTACGCGCCATAACCGAAGACGGACGGCGCAATTTCAAAATTCCTTGCCACGGCCAGGCGATATTTAATCATCGCCCTCATCTGCTTGAAATTCAGAGGCTTTAAATAATACAGCACGTCAATACGGTCGGAAAGATTAGGGCGTTTCTTCAGCGCAGCTTTAAATTCTTTCTGCGCAAAGATGATTATTTGCAGCAGTTTATAATCATTTGTTTCATAATTTAGAAATTCCCGTAATATTTCCAGGCATTCTCCGGATATCTTCTGTCCTTCATCAATGACCAGAACGACGATTTTATCCTCATCTACCCCTTTGACAAACAGATAATCTTTTATTCTTTCTTTCAATTGCCATTCGCTGTCTTCGTTACGCGCGTCCTTAATTCCCAGCATCGCGGAAAAAGTGCGCAGAAATTCCAGCGCGCTGTCGAAAGAAGGATCCAGCAACAGGTGTGATTCAATTTCCGCCTGCTGAGCCCCGCCCGGCGTGAAATTCTGCAAGAGCTTCCGGCATAGAGTTGTTTTCCCCGTGCCGATGTCGCCAATGACCACATTGAGCCCCCGGCGCAACCTTACCGCTAATTCCAGTCTCTGCAGGCAACCGGTGTGCTGCGGCGACTGAAAAAGAAACTCCGGCTCGGGCGAGTTGGAGAAAGGTTCTTTCTTGAAATTTAGAATACTGTAATATTCCATATCAGCGCTGCTTTATCTTTTTGTTACGCCTTTACCGGGCTGTCTCCGGTTCAGTTTTTTCTTCCGGCACGACTGCGCTTTCTTCTTCTTTCTTTGTATCTTCCATCCTTACCGGTTCCGCCGCGTCATTCTCATTAACGGGTGCCGTGCTCACATGCGGCGCGGGAGGCAATATGCGCGGCGTAATGAAAATCAAAACTTCTTCCATGGCATCGCTCTTGCCATGCGCCTTAAACAGGTATCCCATAAGAGGAATGTCCTGAAGCAGCGGTAATCCGGCGTCACCTTGAGCAAGCCGCTGCTTGGTTAAACCGGAAATAACTATTGTTTCCCCATCTTCCACAATCAAAACCGTCTCCGTTTGCTTTTTTATGATGAACGGGTTTCCTTCGACATTGCGCAAGGGATCCACCTCGTCTTTTTTTACCAGAATAGTCATCTTCAAATGATTATCATCAATAACATGCGGCGTAATTTCCAGACGCAGGACAACATCTTCAAATTTAACCGTGCGCGTTTCCCTTCCTTCTGCATCTATCTCTCTGGAAACATAAGGAACCCTCTCGCCGCTTTCCGTATAAGCTTTTTGATTATCCAGCGTGGTAATGGAAGGGCTGGAAAGAATATTGAGCAAGTTATCCTGCTGCAATGCCTGTAACTGAATCTCTAATATGTTGCCGCCGATTTTTCCGAAAAGCAGACCCAAAGAACCAAGAGGCGTTGCTGAATCCAAAGCAGCAGGAAAATTCAGCCCCAGACTCTCACCGGATATACCAAGCGGAGCGCTGCCGCCGCCCGTAGCGGTAAAATCCTTTCTGTTATAAAAGCCGCCCCACATAATGCCCAAATCGCGGGCGACATTTTTTGTTGTCTCGACAATATTTGCTCTTATCAGTATCTGCGGTGTCGGTTTATCAATCTGCTCTATAATCCCCAGCATTCTCACCAGGTCTTCGTGTATGGCGGAAATAATAAGCGAATTTGAGTGCTCGTCATACCGGACGGAGCCACGCAATTTCCCGTCTTTATCCCTGGTCAGAAATTCCTGCAGTGTTTCGACCATGTTCTTCGCGTTCGCGTAATTGATCTTTATGACCACCGGCTGCAGAAGAGGTTCCACCCAACGGATATCACGCAATTGAATTTTTCGTTTCAAATCCTGCTCGATATCATCAACGGTTTTGACCAGCAGTACCTTACCCTCCCACACATAAGACAAAGCATGAGTGCGCAGCAATCCGGTAAAGGCCTGATCCCACGGAACTCCGCGGAAATCCACGCTGACCACGCCTTCTAAATCATCTTTTATCAGAATGTTTAAATCCACTGATTTGGCCATCGCCCTCAGAACGCTGCGCAGCTGCGCCTGGCGCATGGAAAGATTTATCGGCTTGGTCGGCAATGATTTCATTTCGGCTGAAGCCAGCACATCCGAAGCTTGCTGCTTTTCAGTTATACTATCCATATCAATCTTTTTTGCTTCAGCCGAGGGAGAATGCCCCTTGGAATCTTCTGCCATTGTTGACCATTTTTCAAGGAAAGCCTGCTGCCGCGCGTTTTTTGAGGCGCCCGCGCAGCTGATGAAAAATACCAGCCCCAAAGTAACAAGCAACGCTGCCGCGAATTTTCTATTTATTGCCGAGGATTTCAAGATAATACCTCCATTGCTCGATTTTATTCCTGGATGGGAACTTCTATTTCGTTTCCCGTGTTTTTATTAAAAATCACGACCATGGAAGGCGTAATGCTTTTCAATAGGTAACCTTCCATTTCCAATTCTTCGCCTACCCGATATTCGTAGCCGTTAATAATAGCCAATTTCCTCTTTCCGGAATCAACGTAACCGGAATAGACCATTCCCGCAGAAGCTCTTCTGGCCGCTACCGCGTCTCTGGCTACCCAATCCCGGTATGAACGACTGTCCCAAAACAAATTTTTGTCCCAATTTTTTTCCGCCCGCGCGATAACATAGGAATCGACGCCCGCGGCGATATCTCTTAACAAGTCTGCCTGTAAATCGCCCACAAAGTTGTTCAGTTCATCAGGCTTGACAATGCTTGCGGATCTTTTCTCGGCGGGAGAGGCAATTAAAAACACATACGCCGCATACAAAACGAAAAGGCCGGCTATAGATAAAACGATAATCTGTCTCTTGTTTAACTTATTCATAATTACTTTTTTTCTAAGCGCCGATCGCCAGCCGTATTTTTATTTTTAGTTCCACCGAGCCGGCCAACTGCTGCATACTGATTTCCTCTATACCATCCATGTACGGCACAGCGCCCAATTCAATAAGCATTTTGCGGAAATCCGCGATGTCCCCTCTTAAAACGGCGCTTTGCAAAAGAAAGGGCGTTCCATCCGATAACCGGCTCAGGTCAGGGGTGATGGATACCATTCTTAAATTCGATTTTTGGGCAATCTGCTTAAATGCTTCGGGAAATTTTGTGGCTTCTTCGCGGGAGAGCTTTGTCCTTTTTGGATTGGGCAGTAAATGCTCTTTCTTGTTTTCCTTTGCCTTTATTAGCGCTGCGTAAATGGGCGCAAGCTCTTTTTGCGCCAACAACTGATTTTCCAGTCCGGCAACCTCTCGGGCAATACCGGAATTGTATTTATATAATGGAAAAAAAACCACCAGCAGCAATATCAGGATAATCGCGCCGCATACAAACAAATACCAAATACTTTTTTCCGGTATATCAAACTTCGGTTTTTTCATTTGGCTATCCTACCCTGACATTGAGCGTGAAATGAAGCACCTGGCTTCTTCTGAAATCGGAAAAATTGCTTTTTTGTACCGCGATATCACTGAACATCGGTGAATTTTCCAACTTCATGACATATTGCGCCAATAATGATTCCAGCATATCGCGCTCACCCAAGATAACTCCTTCTATCAACATGCTGCCCGTTATCCTTGAGGCCGCTTTACCCGGCCCGGCCGCGTTTGAATTATTTACCGGAGCCGTTATTTGGACATTAATAATTTTTATATTGCCGGGAGTAACCGCCGCAACTTCGCCGATGGCCGCCACTCCCAAATACCGGTGCGCATATTGACGAGTATCAACGCTGTTCTTTTTTACTTCCGCAGCCATTTTGGATATCATTTCAGTTGATAAAACAGGATTATGCATAGATAAACTGTTTTCCAGCCTGACTTTTTTCGCCCCCAGGCTTTTTGCCTCCAGAGCCTGATAAAATATCGCTGCCAGACAAATTATCAGGACCGCCGCAAAGGCGACGAAAATACTTCTGTTGATACGGGCAACGCGGATTTCCCTGTTTTTTTCAGCATAAGTAAAAATTGCGTTGGGCGTGCGCGAGTTGTCGGAAAGCGCCAGACCCAAAGCGGGAACAAGCGACATTCTTTCCGAAAAAGATAATGATTCTGCGGCAGAATACGTATGCCCGCCAAACGGGTCAAAAAAATCCGCTTCTATTGCCATTTGGTCGCCCATATAAATTACAAGGGCATTGTAGGAATTCAAGCTTGAAGAAACATACAGTTTTTCGACCTTTTCATAACCCACTGAAGAAGTATAATATTGCAGTGTCCTTTCAACCTGGCGGGCAAGCCTCTCCCAAACGGGAAAAATAATTTCCAGTATTTCATCTTCCCTCAAACCGTAACCAGCGTCCGAGCTGTCCAATTTTTCTGAATCGGGCCCAAGGCTGAAAAGTATCTTTTTCGCCTCGTGTGTCTGGATTGTCGTATGACCGGTTTTTTCGGAAAAAAAATCCACAATTGCTTCGACCATGCTGCTCGTACCGGTTTTTATGCCGCGCGTCATGGTCAAATTATCTTTTTTGTAAATATCAATGCGGGAAAAGTCGTTTCCGATAAATAAACTGGCGTACGTTTCCTCTTCCGGTAAAAACCACCGGGAACGGAAAATATTCTGCAGGACAAAAGGCGCTATTGTTATTCCGTCAAGGGGTACGCCGATTTCCGCAAATATCTTTTTCACATTTTCAACTTGCGAACGGGGAGCCGTGTAAACCATCACCAGGTATTTGGGAAGTCCCTGATCCGTTACCTCGCCTTGCAGCTCATAATCAAAAATCGAATCCTTTTCGTCAAATGCTGTTTCTCTTTTCGCCGTCCAATAAATTACATTTTCCAGCTGCTTTTTAGGCACACGCGGAATTTTCAGGTAATTGACATTTACTTCTCCCGCCGGCATCATCGTCCAAATACTGCAAGTGGAAAATGAACCGCAAAACGAGGTTAAGGTGGATTTCAAAAGAGATTTGAATTCTGCGGAATTTCCCGCCGTCAAATGGCCGTACCTGACAATTTTATGATCAAGTAAAAGAGGCCTGCCGTCCGAAGATTTGAGAGTTTTGGCCAAACCGATGAAACCTGGCCCCAGGTCAACGCCTATTGTATAGCGTTTCGCGCCTGAGGGACGGCGCGCCGCGGAAATATCCAATATTTTTGCCGCTTTCTTAGGTGCGTACTTGGGGTGGCTTTCCTGGGCGTTAATTGACGGGGGGCTTTTGCCCCTTATGACGTTGAGAAGCTTCTCGGTAGAGTTGATATCGTCTTTTTTTGCCAAAATAGTGCTCCTTCATTTTTTTCAAAAAAACTGAGGTGCGTCAATATTTTGTGAATTTTATCAACGTATTTCATTTTATGCAACATATTTTGTTGATAATCTGCAAAATTTTGTGATTTTTAATTAGCTGATTTTATTAGTTTTATTTTTGATCTATTAGAGATGATATCTAATCTGGGTGGCTTAAAAATAAATTTAACGCTTTCATTATTAAAAAAGGAGCGTTTTTAAGTAAAAACAAGCGCCTGGCAATTCTTTGGAGGCGGCATCCGGATTCGAACCGGAGAATAACGGTTTTGCAGACCGCTGCCTTAGCCACTTGGCTATGCCGCCATAAAAAAATGGAGCGGGCGAACGGATTTGAACCGTCGACGTCTACCTTGGCAAGGTAGCACTCTACCGCTGAGTTACGCCCGCTCTTTAAAGCGAATTTTTAACTATATTAAAATGAACCAACTTGTCAATAAAAAATGTTTCATCCGAATTGCCTCAAATAAAATGTTACCGAAGGGGTTGATAAAAGAGGTTCGTTGCCTCAAAAACCGATGTTACCGAG
>OMKS01004139.1_pt1 | contig 11096 bp, 9 predicted proteins | sample 1674721 | NCBI WGS metagenome assembly OMKS01 (sample SAMN06264996, study PRJEB25208) | sediment metagenome | isolation source: hot spring sediment | place: USA: California | collected 2014-09-02 | reverse complement strand
ACATTCCCCCCCCGGCGGCATCCGCTCCAGTGAAACCGCCGCGCTTTCCATAAGGCGGCCAAGTTTTTTTTTCAGGCTCCCGTCGGCCGTCACCTCGGAGCGAAGCTCCCGCTCGGTTTCCAGGGCCAAGTTCTTTATCACGCACCGGGGCGTCGTTGCGGCGCAGTCGAAGCACACAACCTTCTTCGCCCCGGGTTCCAGGGCCACAAGGGCGGGTTTTCTTCCCACCGCCGCGCCGGTGTCCTTCACCTCTCTGAGCGCCCCGGCATCGATAAGCTCATCTACAATGGTGGAAACGGTCCCCAGGCTGAGGCGCGTGAGGCGTGAGAGCTCCAGCCGCGATACCGCTCCCGCCCCCGCGATATGGCGAAAAACCAGCGAACGGTTCTGGGCCTTCACCATGCCTACGTTAAGCCGTCGGTGCATTGTCTCCTGCCTCGTTCATGTTCTCCGCCTTTTGCCGCCTTCTATCCGATCGACACCACACCGCCGGTGCGCGCCGAGCGGTAAATGCCGTCGATGATCTCCATAATTTCAAACCCTTCCCGAGCGTCGCAGAGGCACCGCCTGCCGGTGCGCAGGCAGTCAACGAAGTGTTCGATCTCCCGGTCGAACAGCGCCTGAAAAGTCCCGTAGGACGGGTCGATGCGGAAGGACGTGTCGGCGAGCAGGTCGGCCTCGTCGGAGTAAAGTTCCAGGGCGGGGTCCACCCGCAGCCCCGCCCGGTCGCCGTAGATCTCCATGAAGGAGTGGTCCTCCTTCATGTTGAGGGACCAGGCGCTTTCCACGTTAAGCACCAGCCCGCTTTCGAAGGTGATGACCGCCAGGGACAGGTCCTCCACGTCCGAGCGCTCCGCCTCATCGACGCTGGCGTACTTCACTGTCCCCTTCAGGCCCGGCCGGGGGCCTATTTTATGAAAAAGCTTCCCGTACACCGTCCGGGCACGGCCGGCACCGGTCAAAAACTTGACCAGGTCGATGGTGTGTATACCGATGTCGATCAGGGCCCCTCCGCCCGATTTCTCCCGGTCAGAGAACCATCCGCCGGGAAAACCGTCCCGCCGCAGGTACCAGGCCCGGGCGTAGTAGACGCCCCCCAGCCTGCCCGAGCCGATGATTTGCCGGGCGGCCTCGCTTTTCATCTCAAAGCGGCGCACCAGCCCAACCATGAGCAGGCGGTCGCTTTTTTCGGAGGCTTCAAGCATCAGGCGCGCCCCCTCCAGGTCGGCCGCCATGGGCTTTTCGCAGAGCACGTGCTTTCCCGCTTCCAGTGCGGCGATGGCGTGCTCGGGGTGCTGCCGGTTCCAGGTGCAGACGCTCACGGCGGCGATGGCCGGGTCTTCCAGCAGTTCCCCGGCGGTGCCGTAAAACCGAGGAATGCCGTGCTCCGCGGCGAAGCGCCGTGCCCGGTCCGGGTTGAGGTCGCAAACGGCAGCTGCCTCGACACCGGCCTGTTTCCTGTAGGCCTGCAGGTGATGATAACTGATGGTGCCGGCGCCGATGAGGCCGACCCGAAGCGTTTTTTCAGACGAGCTCATGGCTGAACCTCCTTATTTTTTCCAGCGCCCGGGCAGCGTCGTCGATATCCTCTTCGCTTCCCAGAAGCACGTTCTGGGTGATCCAGACCGTTTCCTCGCAGGCCCTGTCCAGGCCCGGCAGTGTCAGCGCGCTATAATCCCGGTCTCCCGTGATGCGGCGCACATAGGGATGGGTAATAAAGGGCTCCCGGTTGAGGGGCACGTACCCTGTGGAGCAGGGGACCCCTTCCGCCGCCAGGGCCTCCACGAAGCGCCCCTTCGGCAGCCCGCCGAATTCTTCTTTACGGTAGCGGAACTGGTACAGGTGCCAGGTGTGGCGCGTCACGTAACCGTCCCGGCGGAAGGCGGCCAGGCCGGGTATTTCATCCACGCGGCGGTTCAGCAGCGCGGCGTTTCGCTCCCGCCGGCCGATCTGTTCATCCAGCCGTTCAAGCTGGGGGATAAGCACCGCCGCCTGCCAGTCGGTCATGCGGTAATTGCTGCCCAGGAAAGGGTGGCCGTACCAGGCGCCGGCTCGCCCCCGGCCGCAGTGGTGGACCGACCAGCAGAGGTCGGCCAGGCTGTCGTCGTCGGTGGTGATCGCGCCCCCCTCGCCGGCCGACATGTTCTTGCTCAGTTGAAAGCTGAAGGACCCGGCCGTGCCGATGGTCCCGAGCCTTCGCCCGCGGTACTCCGAGCCGGGGGCCTGGGCCGTGTCCTCTATCACCGGAATGCCGCGACGGCCGGCGGCCCCCATGACCGGGTCCATGTCGCAGGGATAGCCCCCCATGTGGACCACGATGACCGCCCTGGTGCGGTCGGTGACGGCGTTCTCCACCGCGGCGGGGTCGACGCAGTTGGTGCGGGGGTCGATGTCGGCGAAGACGGGGACCGCCCCCACCGAGAGCACAGCCGAGACCGTCGCCACGAAGGTATAGGGCGGCACGACCACCTCGTCTCCCGGCCCAACCATGAGGGCCCGCAGTATGGCCTCGAGGGACACGGTGCCGTTGCACACCCCCAGGGCGTGGCGGCACCCCAGGTATTCCGCGAAAAGCTCTTCGAAGCGCCCCACCCTCGGGCCCAGGGTGCCCCACGTGCGGCTTTCCAGCACCTCAATCAGCGCCTGTTTCTCCTTCCCGTCAAAGACGGGCCAGGGGTGGAAGGGTTTCGTTCGGACGGGCGTGCCGCCGTTCAGTGCCAGTTCAGCCATGGTTTGCTCTGTCCTCGTTTATAATTTCCGCGTCACTACCGCGGGTTTCGGATTCATTGCCGCTCAATAGTCGGCCGCCTCGGGAAAGGAGTGCAGCATGTACTGCGGGTGCAGCACCTTGAACGGTTCGCCGTAGCCGAAGCCCTTCCCCTCCGCGGCCTTCTGCCCCCGCATGAGGTCGTAGGCGGTGAAAAGCTCCAGGAAAGCCGGATCAAACTGGGACCGGTGGGCGGCGATGGCCGCGAGTTTCAGCTCCCGGGTCCCTGTCGCGTCCACGACGGTGTTGGGGCGATTGCTCCAGACCAGGGCAAGGCCCATGATGTCGAAGGGCTCGAAGCGCCGCCGCTCCCGAATGCCGGTGTTGATGAAGGGCATGTTGTACATCACCAGGGCCTCGCAGGCGGCCCGGCCGGTCTTCACGTGGTCCCGATGGGCCTCGTAAAGCAGCCAGGGGTCAACGGTCATGACAAAATCGGGCCGCAGGTCCCTGATCTGGTCCATGATACGGTTGCGTGCGTCATAGACCGACCAGTCGCCGGCGTCCGGGAAGTCCAGCCAGCGGTACTCCTTCACTCCCAGCATCTCGCCGGCGGCCTCCTGCTCCCGGCGGCGCAGGTCCCGGCGTTCCCGCGGGTCCTCCATCGACGTGTCGGCGAAACCGGCGGTGTCGTCGGTGACGGTGAGGTAAATAACCTCGGTCCCCTGCTGTGCCAGCCGAGCGATGGTGCCGCCGGCGCTCACGTCCATGTCGTCGGGGTGGGGCTGTACGCATAACAGCCTTTTGCAGTCAAAAATGTCGGGTATGGGCAGGAGCTCGTGAATGTCCATTATACGGTTCCTCGTTTTATCTTTCTACGGGCGGTACAGTGAGGCGATCATTTCTCCCAGTTCCTTTACCACCGCGGCCTCCACGCCGGCGGCGTAAATGCCGGGAAGCCGGTAGACATAGGGCACCAGGTTCACTTCGTAGCCGCCCCGGGCGTGTTCCTCCGCGGTGGGCAGGTAGGATGTCATGCCGTTGGTATAGCCGGCGAACAGGGTCATGGGCGCGGGAGAAGCCCCGGCCACGGCCAGGCCCGTCTCCACGAAAGGCTCCACCGAAACGGCGGCGATGACGGCGTCCCCGACCCGCAGGGCGTTGAGCTCGATGGGAGTGGTATAGCCGCCATTGGTTTTGTCCACCCTGGTCTTCCAGGGATAGCGCAGGGCCAGGAAAGGTTCGATAATGAAGCCCGGGTAACCGGTGAGACGGCGGAGCATGGTACAGTAGATTTTCCGAACAGGAAGGCCTTTCAATTCAACGGGGGTTTCCAGTTCGGCGTCCAGGACCCGCCGCGCGGCGGCGACCGGGGACGTCCGCAGGGGTTTCACCCGTTCCAGGACCCTCAGCACCTCGTGTCCCACCAGGCCGCCGATCCGCTGGAGGTCGGGAAAGTTGTCTTCGGTCCAGAGTTCGGTCCGGGGGTTGATGTTGCCGCAGGCCCCCTGGATAAAAAGGCACATGCCCCCGGCGCGCGCTTCCACCATCGAGCGCATGGCGCCCACCCAATCGGCCGAGACGGCGTAGTTGTTGGGGCCCAGGGTCACGGCGTGGCAGGCGTGGTTCACTATCACCGCCATGGTGCGCTCTCCGTCCTTCACCCGGAGCACCCGCACCGCCCGGTCGACCGAGCCGCCCTCGTTCACCCCGATAACCATCTCGCCGGTTTCGGTCAGCTCGCGGCGGTTGACGGCTTCTTCGGCCTCGCCCGCGCCGCCCTCAATGGCAGCCGGCCTGAGCCCCGCCACCGCTTCCACCGCGGCCTCGAAGCAGCGGTCTGCCAGGAAGCGCAGGTAACGCCGGTTGAAGCCGATCCCCCGGGGCTGGCGCAGGCCCGCCGGAAGCAGCAGCAGCCGGCGCAGCAGGTGGCGCGCCCGGTCCACCGGGGTGATTTTTTCCGGCGCGTAGCCCACGGGGCCTGAATGGGTATGGGAGCAGCACACCAGTATATTGTCGCGGGGGACGGCGGTTTTTTTCTCTATGCGGTCCTTGACGCGGCCGACCACGTCGCCGTGCAGGCAGAGGATGTCGGCGGTGATAAGCACAGCCATGCTCTTCCCGTCATGAAGCGCCAGGGCCGTGGCGTAAAGGTCGTCATGGACCGTACGGGCCCCGCCGGAGCGGTCCTCGTAGCCCACCAGGTACATCCCTTTGCCCGGGCTTATGACGCGCCGGGCGACACCGGCCAGCAGATTGTTCATAACGCGACTCCTTACACGGTATTTATTTTCGCCGCCGTTGCCGTCCCCATCGACCCGTCAGCGCGGCGCGTCGTCCGCCTTCTTCACGGCGCGGCCGGGATAGAAGAGCATCACCACCACGCCCACCAGGGCCAGCCCCGCCGCGATGGGGCCGACGTACAGCACACCCATGAAATTGGTCACCGAGTTACCCCAGATGCTCATGGACTGGGTGGCGATAAGGATCGAAAAGGCCATGGAGGCCTTCCAGGCCACGCCGCTGAGGCCGTTATAGAGAGCCTCCCGCCGCCGGCCGGTACGCGCCTCGTCATGGTCGATGATGTCGCCGATGGCCGGGGTCATCATGACATAGATGAAGCCCCGACCTATGCCGCAGTAGGCGAACAGTCCCGCGGCGACGGCGATCTTGGTGGACGAGGGCAGGTCGACGACCCCCAGCCAGTACATGAGGGGCATGCCCGTGCAGATGATCAGAAAGGCGACGATGATCATCCACTTCACGTGGAGCCGCCGGGCCAGGGCCGGAATGAAGGTATAGGACAGCAGCGCCGTCACGATGAAAGGCCCCAGGAGCACCGTCACGGTGGCCTCGTTGCCTCCCAGGCCCAGCTCGGCCCAGTAGGGCAGTATGCGCTGCACGCCCAGGAAACCGGCGGTGAACAGCAGAAAGCCGGTGAAGTACACCACGAAGGCCCTGTTTTTGAGGGCGCTGCCCAGTCCTTTAAGCAGGGGCTCGGTGTCCTGCTCCTGCCGGGCCGGCCGCCGGGGCTCCTTCATTCGCCACACCAGCAGCTGAAAGACCGCGAGGGAAAAGAGCGCGTAGATCACGGCGATGCGCCGGTAGCCCACCGGGCTGGTGACCGCCCCCTTCTCGGCGGTGTCCAGCAGTTCGATGAGCACGCCGGTCAGGGCGTTGGCCACGGCCAGCCCCACGATGAAACCCAGGGCCACCCAGGTGCCCATCTTCACCCGTTCGGCCTCGGTGCGGGCGATGTCCAGGGTGAGGGCCTGCAGCGGCACCACGGTGACGGTGAAGACCGTCCAGTGCAGGCACACCAGCACCGTGCCGTAGACCAGGTTCAGGCTGGAAACCCCTTCCACCGGCGGAAACCAGAAGGCGATGGAAGTGACCACCGAAAGGATGGAGCCCCAGAAGATGAAGGGGCGGCGCTTCCCTTCCACCGCCAGAAACATCTTTTTAGCCCGGCTCATTTTCGTCCGGTCGGACCACGAGCCCACCAGAGGGTCGGTGATGGCGTCCCAGATAGTGCCGGCGATAAAAATGATTCCCACCAGCCCGATGGAGACGTAGATGGTGCGGCCGCTGCCGTCGGACGGCGAATAGAAATAGGTGCCCCACTGGTTCATCACCTCACTGCCCAGCTGCACGCCGATGAAGGCGAGGAAGACCAGCACCCCCTCCCTCCAGGTGAACGCCCCTTTAGTTTCCATAACCCCTCCTCTTTTTTTGACTGCCTCTATGTTTTTGATATCATTCCAGTCCCGGGATGAGCCCCCGCAGCTTGTCCACCACTCCCAGGTACTGCAGCCTGAAGGCCTCGGCGTGCTCCATGGGGGGCCGGTCGGGATAGCGCCGGTTATGGAGTGCGACGCTTTCGGCGGCGATTTCACGGCACATCTCCGGCCAGATCACCTCCGGCGGCAGTTCGAACAGATCGCTCCGCAGTCCCATGACGGCGAGCCGTTCCCTCGCCTCGGTGAGCATGAGCTCCAGCTGGGAGCCGTAGATGAGGCCCAGCTCGATTTTCTTCCCGATAAACTCGCCGGCTATATCCACGAAATAGTCGGGCTCGGGGGACATGTAGTGGAGCACCCGGGCGCTGAAGTGCGGCGTCACCCCCTCCTCGTCGAACTGCTCGCGAAAAACATTGGGGTAGGCCGCCACCGCCGCCGCCTCAAAACCGGTCATGGCCGCCAGGCGGTGGTCGGCGTTTTCCTCGTTGTCGCGGTTTTTCGGGTCCATGGTGACCACGGTGACGGGCCTGTACTTTCGTATGAGCCGTACCATGTCTTTAAGGAGCGGCAGGCGGTCGCGCCCGGGGTCCAGCCCCAGGTCGTTGTATCGCCACATGAGGGCGTGGCCGTCGTCCAGGCCCAGGAGTCCCATGGCGCGACGATGCTCTTCCGCCATGACGCGCTCTATCTCGCCGGAGGAGATGTTGATGTCGAAGTTGGAATTGTTGCCTGTGGTGATCGTGCAGACCATCACCTCGATGCCCAGGGAAAGCCACCGGGCGACGCTGCCCGAAAGCTGGAAAGCCACATCGTCGGGATGGGGCTCAAAGACCAGGATTTTCTCTTTCGCGGCCGAAGCCTGTTCCATGATACCTCCGGGTGACGGGCTGAGTATAAACCGGTCTAAAAAGAATAGACCCAGTCGAGTATTCCATCCAGGGAGCGTTCTCCGGTGTCGTCGAACACCCTTCCCTGGGACCACAGGCCGGGGAAGAGCTTCTCCCGGTATACGTAATCGCTCACCGTTTCCAGGGCCAGGCGGTAGTCCTCCCGGCGTATCCCCTGGGACCCGGGGGCATAGGCAAGGCCGCAGGCGTCGAAGAAGCCCTTCATGCGGTGGTAATCGAAGACGGCGCGCTCCCGCTGGAGCTTCAGGGTCACCAGCACGTTGAGCGCGATGAGGTTGCCGTGGACGTAATGGCCCCGGGTGATCTCCTCCAGGCAGTAGGCAAGAAAGTGCTCCCCTCCCTCCTCAGGTCGGGCGCTGCCGTACTCCTCGCAGAGCTCCACCTCGGCGGCCTGGCCCTTCACCATGGCGGCGATGCCCACGTCGTTGACGGCCCTGATGTTCTCCGCCTGCCCCATCAGGTCTTCCACGATGGCCAGGGCGCGCTGAAAGACCACCTCGTCGAAGCGGTCGCCGAAAAGGTCCCGGGCGATTATCCAGTCCCCCAGGGCCGTGGCGATGGAGATAATGTCGGCGACGCCCGCCCGGTTCAGCATGGCCGGGGCCTGTTTGATGAGGCCGTAGTCCACCACAAGGCGATCGGCGGCGACGTCGCCAATATAGCGGACCTTCCCTTCCTGCCGCACGGCAATGGAACGGCAGAGCCAGGCATCCACCGATATGATGGATGGGGCGATAAGCAGGGGCTTCTTCCGTTTCCAGGCCAGGTACTTGGCGGTGTCGCAGGAGGTGCCGCCCCCCAGGCCCACGACCCATCGGGCGTTGGCGGCCCTTGCTTCCAGGGCCTCCAGCGCCTCGACGCTCATGTCGCGGTTCAGTATGATTTCGGCGGGCGGGGTGCTGATATCGTTCCTTACCAGCGCCAGGGCTTCGTCCATGGTGACCAGTATATAGGAATCGAGGGAGTTCAGTATGCCCGGCAGGTTGCCGGCGCCGGATTCAAGGTGTGTAAAACCCATGCGGGCGCTTGCGCCTCCATTCTGGTGATGGCCCCGGGCACAGGCCGCGGCGGACGGAGGCCCATGCTCTGACCCCATGAATCATTACACAATATCGGCAGGATGGTCAAGAACATTATTTCAATAGTTATAATAACTATTGAAATAATTGCCCGGGATACTTTTCAATCGGCCTTTCCGCACCAGTCGGCGGCCAGGGACGCGATAACTTTAAGGCAGCTCATGACCTGTTCGAACTCGACATATTCATCAATGCCATGGGCGTGCTCGCCGCCGGGGCCGTATATCACCGCCGGCGTGTTTCCGTGCAGCAGCGGCAGCCGCAGGTCGCAGCCCCCTCCCCCGCCGACGATGGGCAGGTGCCCCTTGACCCGCTCGATGTGGCGCGAGATCTCCCCCACCAGGGGATGGACAGCCGAAAGCTCTGCCGACTCCAGCCGCAGGCCGAACCACCGCACCTCCACCGGGTGCTTTTCGAACCAGGGGTCCGCGAGCCCCAGGGCCAGCAGGTATTTTTTAAACGATTCTTTCACCGTTTCGATGTCCTCGCCGGGCATGCATTCGATGGAGCCCTCCATGAAACAGGCGTCTGGCACCGTGGAGGGCCACTCGCCGCCGTAGACGCGGCAGATCCCCACCGGGGCCTTCGTTTTGTAGAGGGGGTCGTACAGCGGGTGCGACACCGACGATTCTCGCATCAGGGAATAGTCCTCCACCGCGCGGTAGACTTCCAGGGCCCTGCCGATGGGGTTCACCAGGTCGTGTTTCACCTCGATCTGGCCCCCGGCGCCGCTTATTTTCAGGCGGAAGAACTGGGCCCCCCGCTGGGCGATCCCCAGGCCAATATCGCTGCTGGGCTCGGTGATCACCGCCACATCCGCTTCGGGGCGCATAATGCCGTCCACGATGAGGGCATCCGTGCCGAGGCCGAAGGGACCCTCTTCGTCACAGACCAGGCTGTAGTCGATGCGTCCCCGGAATTGGGGGTAATCTTCGAAAAAGGCCGCCAGAGCGAGCATGATGGAGGCGCATCCTGTCTTCATGTCGCAGGCCCCCAGGCCGTACATGCGATCCCCTTCAATGGATGCGGCATAGGGATCCCGGGTCCACCCTTCGCAGAGCTTGACCGTATCAAGATGACCGTTAACAACTACTGTGGGGCCCGGGTTACCGCTTTCCAGGGCCCCGACCACGTTGACGCCCCTGTAGTCGAAGATCCGCTTCTCGTGGAAGCGATGAAACTCAACAGGCACCCCCGCATTGCGTAGCCATCCGTGGGCGAATTCCATTATTTGCTCCTCTTGAAAATAGGGGCTCGGGATTCTCACAAGTTCCGCGAGAAGCCCCGATACGTAGCCCGAGCCGAAAGAAGCCATTATTTAGCCTTTCCCCGTTTTCTTCTTTCGAGCTCGGCAGGTTCAAGAGATATGGCCTCGCCCTCGAAAAGCTTTATCAGGCCCTCACGCGAAAGCTGCCGCTGGCGTGCCGTGTACTCCTCCCAGTGATACAGATCCTCGGGACGGCTCTGGTCGTCGTCGGGCTCGGTGTAAACCGTCAACACTCCCTCGTAGTTGCGGAGTATCACCTTGCGGTCCGAACGGCTCACCACGTAGTTCGGTCCCACGGGGATCTTGCCGCCCCCGCCGGGCGCGTCCACTATGTAAAGCGGCTGCGCCATGCCCGTGGTGTGCCCCCTCAGGTATTCCATGATCTGGATACCCTTGCCCACGCTGGTCCTGAAGTGCTCGATCCCTTCCGAGAGGTCGCACTGGTAAATGTAGTAGGGGTTCACTCGTATCTTCAACAGGCGCTGGTTAAGTTCACGGATGAGGTAGGGACAGTCGTTGACTCCCTTCAATAGAACCGTCTGGTTGCCGAGAGGTATTCCGGCGTCGGCAAGCTTCGCACAGGCCTTCGATGACTCTTCCGTCACTTCCTTCGGATGGTTGAAGTGCGTGTTGAGCCAGATAGGGTGGTATTTCCGGAGCATGGAACAAAGCTTGTCGGTGATCCGCTGCGGGCATACAACAGGCGTTCGGCTTCCAATACGTACAAAGTCCACGTGCGGTATCTTCACCAGCTCGCTGATTACCCACTCGAGCATGTCCTCGTTCACCGTCAGGGGGTCCCCTCCGGATAAAAGCACGTCCCTGAAGGTAGGCGTGTTGCGGATGTACTCTATGCCTTTTTTGATCTGTTCCTCCGTGTAGGCCTTGTCCGTCTCGCCGGCATGCCGACGACGCGTGCAGTGACGGCAATACATGCTGCACTGGTCCGTGATCAGCAGGAGTCCGCGGTCGGGGTACCGGTGCGTCAGTCCCGGCGTCGGCGAGTCCACGTCCTCGTGGAGCGGGTCGTGAAGGTCCGCCACAGAAAGCTTCGTCTCCGGCAAGGTCGGCACCGCTTGTTTGCGCACCGGACAGCTCGGGTCGTCGGGGTCCATCAGCGACGCATAGTAGGGCGTGATCGCCATTCGGAGCTTCGTCAGGCTGTGCTCGATACGGTCGGCTTCCTCGTCATCGATGTTTATCACCTGTCGAAGCTGTTCCACCGTGGTGATTCGGTTGGCTATCTGCCACCTCCAGTCGCTCCACTCCGCCTCCGTTACATCCGTCCACAGGGGAACCTCTTTCCATGGCCGAATGTGCACTCGGTTTCCCCTCCCTTGTTCGTATTTTTCGCATTTATGTATGCAAGTTCTATAAATCTGAGGATACCTCCGG
>OMKS01004138.1_pt1 | contig 11096 bp, 12 predicted proteins | sample 1674721 | NCBI WGS metagenome assembly OMKS01 (sample SAMN06264996, study PRJEB25208) | sediment metagenome | isolation source: hot spring sediment | place: USA: California | collected 2014-09-02 | reverse complement strand
AGTTGGGCCGGCGTACTGACGCCGCTGAGCAGTTCTTCGACAATCTGGCGTTTGAGGTCGGCAGCAAAACTTCTTCGTTGCTTCATGGCAAGATCCTTTCTCCCGTTTCCCGGGACTTGGGTTCCTGTCAACAACTCTAACATATTTTGTCCAACTTGAGGGGTGCAGTCCAATGCCATAAGGATCAATATAAACAAAAACTGTGTTAGATGTTCCTGTTGAGGCAATATCTTTTGCGCTATCTTCGAAACTTTCATTTTTCACGTTACAGATATCTCTGTAATTTCTTACCGTTTCTTGTAAGTCTTTAAAGTATTTCCTTTTTTGCTCTATAAAGACAGCCGATACTTTTTTTCCTTTATCTGCAAATGGACGAATGGATTTTGAAATTATTAGCGGAGAACCATCTTCGCCGGATTCAAAACGGCCAGGCCCGGCAAAACAATCAAAAACCACAACCGGCTTCCACATACTGCTGACTTTAGAGAGATATGGTGTCAGATAGTATTGCAGGATCATGTCCTTGTAAGGTGACCAAGGTTTTTTACTACGGAAAAAATTTATAGTCATGTTTCGTTTCCCCCTTTTAATATTATTCTTCAACAATTTTTATTTCTTCGGGGGTTAAATCGTATAACTCGTAAACAAGATATCTGCCGGATTGATAGGCCTCAAGGTTTTGGTCAAAGCGAGCTACAAGATCAATTATTTCCTGCGGAGCTTTCATCCTGATTTTCCCGGCTTTAAGAATTTTGATGCGGAAAAAGTATAGGGAAACCGGTTTTGTATGTCAATGAAATTATAGGGACAATTATTGGAGAGCTACTACAGAAATTAATTGCTGTAATATTTTGAAGGCGTGGAAGAAGCTTTGCACGGTTGTCTTACGGATTGATCAGGGGATCAATCCGTACATAACACGACGGTATTTTGATTATCTTTGTAGGGCGCGTTTCCCAAACGCGCCGTTAGTATTTGGACTGTTCAGCCTGCCCGGCGAATGCCGGGGGGAACAGTCCCTACATGTAATGATGATATTTTGATTATCTTTGTAGGGCGTGTTCCCCGAACACGCCGTTAGCCTGTTTTTATTTTAATTGTAGGGCGCGTTTCCCAAAACGCGCTGTTAGTATTCGGACTGTTCGGCCTGCCCGGCGAATGCCGGGGGGAACAGTCCCTACATGTAATGATGGTATTTTCGTTATCTTTGTAGGGCGCGTTTCCCAAACGCGCCGCTGTTTTACGGATTGATTCGGGTATCAATCCGTAAACATCATTGTGATTATTTCCTTAAGAAAGTATCGCCTTGAATTTTGCCGGATCGGTCGCGTAAAGCACCGCGCGTTCCAAAGCATTTTTCCGGAATTCATCGTGAACTTTTACATAATCAGGATTATTGGCCATTTTTAAAAATGCCTTGCGTGAAGGGTACTGCACAAGCATCAAAAGGTCCCAATCTTCCGTTCCCTGCAATAATTCTTTCGGGATGCCGAAATATAGTACCTTAGCGCCGACGCCTTCTACATAGGGACCTGATTCTTTGATGTATTGGAAATATGCTTCCCGTCCGCCTTCTTTTTTGAACTTTAATAAATTGAGCATGACAAACGGTTCTTCATTCGGATTATTGGCCAATGCCTTAAATTGATCTTCATTGCTTTTGATGCCGGACATAATATGTTCTCCTTAGCTAAATCTTTTTAATATCATTTATTGTGAAAAAAATCGTTCAACAAAGCCGCCACTTCCCGCGGCTTTTCTTCCTGGATAAAGTGCCCCGCTTTGAGCTTTTCTACTTTTATTGATTTAAAACAATCTTCCAGATGATTCAGGTTTTCCTTGACGATAACTATTTCTTCTTCGCCGTAGATATACAAAGCGGGCATCGGGAATATTTTCCCGGCAAGTTCCGCCCAGTGCGGGGTATCGACGCGCATGGTGCGATAATAAGATGCCGCGGTGGCCGGCGTGTTTTCAATGCTGTAACAGCGCACATATTCCGCGATGGCTTCATTGGGGATTGTGCCGTCTTTGCCTTTCTTGCCGAAGAAGTAACGGACCCAGACATCTTCGTTGCCTTTGATCATGGCCTCGGCCAGCCCCGGCTGCTGCTGGAAATACTGATACCACATCGGCACAAAGCGCATGGCGGCCAGCGCCTTTTGCGCCTCTTTTTCGCCCTTGGAGTTGGTGATGACCGGGATATTTATCAGCGCAAGTTTTTTCACGCGCTGCGGGATAAGCAGCGTCAGCTCCTGCGCCACGATGCCGCCCCAGTCATGTCCGGCCAGAAAAAAATCTTTGATGCCGAGAGCGTCAATTACTTCGATCATGTCTTTGGCCAGTTCCAGTTTCTGGTAAGCCTTGACATCCAAAGTGCGTTCGCTATCGCCTAAGCCCCGCAGATCCGGCGCGATGATGCGCAAAGATTTATCAATATAAGGTTCGATTGCTTCCCAGCAATAGGAACTCTCCGGCCAGCCATGGAGCATAACCAATGGGAAACCTTCTTTGGTGCCCCTGTCGCGGACGTTAAAAATTCCTCTGTTTACGGTTATTTTGCCTGTTTTCATTGTTATGATCTTTCTCCTCAATATTGGTTACAGTATTTACTGTAACTATTAAGCCCGGCATTTTCTGTCAAGCATTATTTGCCGCCGGCATAAATATTTCTTGACAAAAGCGTGTTACTTCCATTAATTGCTACAACGCTCGTTGTATAAAATCGCGTTAATCAATAACCCGTGAGTTTGTCGCGGCAATAAATTTAAGGAGATAGCAGTATGATCAAGTCAAGACTCTGTGAGATGGTGGGTGTCAAATATCCCATCATTCAGGCGGGCATGGGCCCGTTTTCCAACAACAACCTGGGAGTAGCGGCGGCCAACGCGGGCGCGCTGGGGCTTCTTTCCACCAGTGGCCTGGCTGATAAAGAAGGCCAGCCTTTCGTTTACGACGCCTGGATCAAAACCGCCGAAGCGGATCCCAATGATGACATGGCCACCGCCATGGAGAAGGTTCTGAAGCGCACGTATCGCCTGACTAAAGATAAAGGCGGCGTGTTCGGCATTAACGTGATGGTCGCGGCGGAAATGGTGCCGCAGGCGAAAATTATAATCGAAACGGCAATTCGCGTGCGCGAAGAAAATCCGGACATGAAAAAACATTTTAAAGTTATCTTCACATCGGCGGGCGATCCGGTGCCCTGGCGTGATACGATTAAAAACGCCGGCTTCACCTGGATGCACGTTGTGCCCTCGGTGAAAGGAGCGCAGCGCTGCAAGAAAGCGGGTGTGGATGTCATTGTCGCTTCCGGCCATGAAGGCGGATTCCATACATCCTGGGAGCCGGTGCATTCGATGATTCTTCTTCCCGCTGTAGTGGAAGATGTATCGGACGAAAAAACTCTGGTTTGCGGCGCGGGCGGCTTCTGTGACGGCAAGACACTGGCCGCCGCTTTGGTTCTGGGAGCCGACGGCGCGCAGATGGGCACGCGCTTTCTGGCCACGCAGGAAAGCGATTTTCATCAGATCTGGAAAGAGGCGGTAGTGGAAGCAGGGGATCGCGGCACTTTAGTTGCCCGCGGATTTGTCGGCCCCGCGCGTTGGGTTAAAAACAAACGTAGTGAAGAGCATGCCGTAAACACGCTCAAAAAATCGCCCGGAGTTTTTCTGGGAACTCCCGATGATTATTCCACCCTGGATATGGCGCTGATTAATTACGAAATCGAATCCATCAAGGCTGTTTATGACGGCAACAAGGAAAAAGGAATGATGGCCGCGGGTGAATGCGCGCAGCGCATCAACGATATGCCCAAAGTGGCGGACATGGTGCAGGGCATCGTGAAAGAAGCGGAAAGTATTTTGCAAGGCGTTCAGAAAAAATATCTCGCATAAAAGACCCTCCCTGGTTGCGCCGCTAAAGCGCGATTATCAAAAAAAGCCGGAAGCGATTCCGGCTTTTTTATTTTCCGTAGTCAGAGGAAATTATTTTGTGACCATCTTCATGATGCTTTTTTCCATCAGTCCGGCGAGTTCTTTTTTTGTGTATTTTTTCATATTCCATTTACGCAGGGGATACAGCGAAAGCTCGTAGGCGATCAAATTTGCCGTAAGCGAAGTGTCTTCCACCTGAAAGACTTTTCGCGCTTTGCCTTTTTTTAGAATATCTTCTATCTGCGAGACGACAAGACTTTCTTTTTTCAGAATATCTTTAAGCAGGCGTTTTGGTAGTGACTTGGATTCCCGGTAAAGCAGGAGGATTTCATTATCGTAGCTGTAGCCTGAATTGATCAGTCCGTGAATAACCGCCTTTAACTGTTCAATGGGGTTGTCGATGCTCATTATCGCTTTTTTCTCGAAGAGTTCCAGCTCCGGCCGGTGCAGCATATTAAATACCAAAAAAAGAATTTCTTCTTTGTTTTTGATGAAATAATACAGATTGCTGATATCAATGCCCGTGGCGCGGGAAATATCGCGCATGGAAGTCTGCGCGTAGCCTTTTTTCATGAAAAGCTTAGTGGCTTTGCTGATGATTTGCATCTGCCTTTTCTGAAAAAGATTTTTGCAATTCTTTGGCTTTGGCTCTTTTTGCGCAGATGCTTTCTTCTTTGTTTTTGCCACGGCAATCCTTCCAGCGATTCATCTGTTTCTATAACGAAGAGACAAGCCTGTCAATTCAAATGCTGATAAAAAATCAGCGGATATTTAGTTGGGGAAATAAAATGCAAGAAAGCCTCTATGGCGGGTTTGAATAAAATTAGAGCCTTTCGGTTTGTGGCTGTTCCAAAAGAAATTAGCTTCTGGCCGCGCGGCGTATATATTGTCACTGTGTAGATGAAGTTTTGCCTGATCTCGCTTTATGTTTTTTTATCAAATTATTATATTTTTCAACCTGATCGGGACGTAATACTTCTTTAATTCTCAAACGGCTTGTTCCCAGAACAATTTCCACCTTCGGCCATACTTCCTCGCGGATCTTTTGTGTTTCTAATTGCGCCTCTTCTATTATGTCCGTGATTTTTTCTCGTTGAACAGCGTCAAGGCTAAGCTTCCTGTTGAGGTGTTTGACGATAATTGTCTGATAGGCGCTCTTGTCGCCGCTCATGTATTTGGCAACCTGAATTTTGTAGGTGATATGGACGCCTAGCGCGCCACAGGAAGCGCCCAAAATAAAAATTAAGATTACGCCGGCAATAAATTTCGCGTCTTTCATGTCATTCTCCTGTTAAATATTTTTTTACCTGGTTTTGTTCGTGGCCGCTGATGATGATACTGAGGATGTCCGGCGGACGGGCTGGTATAAAGGCATTAAGGATAATAAACAAAAACAAAATGATCGTCATGACCGGCGCCAGACGCCAGCTCCAGAAAGACAAAGTAGCTTCTTTTTCCCTTTTCGCGCGCACGCGGTTTAACAGGCGCTTCTCAAAATTATCCGCGAGTTTCTCCGTGTCAGGCCTTACGATTTTTGCTTTTTCAAATAGGCCATGAAGCCGCTCTTCCATATTATTATTCATGATCGATTTCCTCTAAAAATTTTTTTAAAGCTTTTCTCGCCCGGAACGCGCGAACTTTAACTTTTGATTCGCTCCAGCCCGTGAGATCGGAAATTTCGCGGATAGACCTGTCTTCCAACTCCAGCAGCGTAATGACAAGCTGTTCAGAGGCTTTAAGTTTTGACATTCCGCGGTACAGGATATGGTAAGCGTCTGCCGCCGCCTGGCGCGCTTCATTTGACATATCGGCTATATCATATTTGAGGCTAAAGACGGATGATGTGCCGGATATCTGCCGCTTCTTTTTGCGCAGCGCGTCATAGCAGGTGTTAACTGTAATACGTGAAAGCCAGTGCTCGAAAGGGACTTCTTTTTTATAACTGCGCAGATTCTGATACACCTTAATGAAAACCTCCTGGCAAACGTCATCCAAATCTTCTCTTATTTGAGAAAAACGCGCCGCGATGCTCATAACCCGGTGTTTGTATTTGCTGACAAGCCGGATGAACGCTTCATCATCTCGCTTAATCGCTGCTTCAATCAAGTGTTCATCCGGCAATTTGTTCATCAGTTCTTATTCTTCAAACCACTGAAATACACCGGCAACGCGCTTGTCCACCTGGCTATCGTAAAACATCCTTCCCTCTTTCGCCATTTGCACTTGCTCCGCAGTTAGAATGGCCTTAATCTGCTGGGTGATGTAAGCTTTTTTAACGGAATAATCCGCTCCTATGGCGGCAAGTTTGGCGACCTGTGCCCGGATGGCCGGTTCATTAACCGAGTTGGCGCGAACCAGTGTTCTCAATGCGCGTCGTTCCTCGATAATCTGATTGATCATGATTTTAAGCTCCGGCAGATTGCTTTTTATGACGGATTTAATGTCATACATCTGCTGTTGCGTCAAGCCAAGCCTCGCGTATGAGCGTTTGAAAAACGGATTTACGGATGTTATGGAGCTTTCATCCGCCATAGCGGTATGGGTGTAAGTAAGGCCCGTACCAAAGAAAGCCAAAAAGACGACTGCGACAAAAATACTTTTCATGACGATTTTCATAATTTCTCCTCCTTTTGTATTGTACTAAATAGACGCCGCAAACCTGATAAAGGTTACAAAAAAAAGAATATTTTCGTGGCAGGCACAAAGTCAAAATAGATGAATATTGTGCTGAGATATTCAGATGTTATGGGACAAATTAACTTTTGCCTGAATTGTAGATTTTGGCGTCATTGAACAAGGCGCGGGAAATATCGCGCATGCACGTCTTCGGGCGCAGCCTTTTGCATAAAAAGCTGCGTTGCTTTATTAATAATCTGCTCTAATCGCGTGTTATTTTTTTGGATACCCTACTTTTTTTAGCGCGTCCTGAATTTCACCCAGTACCGCCGGATCTTCAATGGTGGAAGGCACGCTGTATTCTTTGCCGTCCGCTATTTTGCGCATTGTCGCGCGCAGGATTTTACCGCTTCGCGTTTTGGGCAGCCGTCCGACAATAGTCACATCCTTAAGGCAGGCCAGCGCGCCGATCTGTTCGCGAATCATGGCCACGACTTCTTTCTGGATATCCGCGGGATTTTTTGAAACACCCGCTTTTAATACGGCAAAGCCCACGGGAACCTGACCTTTTAGCTGATCATCGACGCCGATGACCGCGCATTCGACGACATCCTGATGCTTGGCGACAACTTCCTCCATGCCGCCGGTGGAAAGCCTGTGACCCGCGACGTTGATGATATCGTCGACACGCCCCATGATGTAAATGTAGCCGTCATTATCCTTGAAGCCTCCGTCTCCGGTGGAATAATATCCGTCGAATGTTTCCAGATATGAGGAAACATAAGCATCGTCTTTTTCCCAGAGCGTTGTAAGACAGCAAGGAGGCAAAGGTAGTTTGATGGCGATTGTACCTTCGGAACCGTCGGGGAGTTCCTGGCCGTTTTCGTCAAGTACCTGGACATTATAACCCGGCACGGGTTTGGTGGGCGAGCCGGCCTTTACCGGCAGATGTTCAATCCCCATACAATTGGCGGCAATCGGCCATCCCGTTTCCGTCTGCCACCAGTGGTCGATAACCGGAATCTTGAGAAAATTTTCCGCCCAGTAGTAAGTATCCGGATCAAGCCGCTCGCCGGCCAGGAAAAGATATTTGAGGCAGGAGATATCGTATTTTTTTATGAAAGAGCCGGAAGGATCTTCTTTTTTAATCGCGCGAAAAGCTGTGGGGGCGGTGAAGAGAACTTTTACCTTGTGCTCGTTGATCACGCGCCAGAAAGCGCCGGGATCGGGGGTGCCGACAGGTTTGCCTTCATACATAATGGTTGTGGCGCCGTAAAGCAGCGGCGCGTAAACGATATAAGAATGTCCGACAACCCAGCCGACATCCGAGGCCGCCCAGTAGACATCGCCCGGCTCTATGTTGTAAATGTTTTTCATGCTCCATAGGAGAGCCACCGCGTGGCCGCCGTTATCTCTGACCACTCCTTTGGGAATGCCGGTCGTGCCGGAGGTGTAGAGGATGTAGAGAGGATCGGTTGCGGCAACGGTAACGCAGGGCACGGGCTTTGCGCTCTGCAAAGCTTCTTCCCAATCGAAGTCTCTGCAGGGAGTCAGTTCGGCTTTAACCTGCGGGCGTTGAAAGATAAAACATTTTTCCGGTTTATGTTTGGATAGCTCGATTGCTTTGTCTAAAAGCGGTTTGTAGGGAATTGCGCCTTTTGGTTCTATGCCGCACGTCGCCGAAAGAATAACTTTGGGCTTGGCATCATCTATTCTTATCGCCAGCTCATTGGGCGCGAAACCGCCGAACACAACCGAATGCACAGCGCCGATGCGCGCGCAGGCAAGCATCGCATAGAGCGTTTCCGGAATCATCGGCATGTAAATTATTACGCGCTCGCCTTTTTTAACGCCGGCATTGGCCAGCATGCCGGCCACGAGCGAGACGTTATCAAGCAGTTCGCCGTAGGTTATTTTTTTCACGATGCCGGTGACGGGGCTGTCATATATTATCGCCAGCTGATCTTTCCTGCCGCTCTCAACATGCCGATCAATCGCGTTGTAGCAGGTATTCATCTGTGCGCCTTCAAACCACCGGTAAAATTGCGGTTTGGGGCTGGAAACAACACTGTCCCATTTTTTTACCCAACTGACAGCCGCGGCGGCGTCCGCCCAGAATCCATCCGGGTCGGTTAGGGAACGGTTATATGCTTCATCGTAAGAACGGTACTTCATTTTTTTCCTCCAACTGCTTTTACTGAATTATTTTTACTCGCCAAACATGATTTTGGCGACATCATGGATTTTTCCGTCTTTGATAACTAAAGAGGGCCGACGGCAGGCCTCGATTTTTTTCAGTGGATTTTCTTTGAGGATGACCATATCGGCGATTTTTCCGGTATCAACCGTACCGATTTTATCCACCATACCGATTATTTTGGCGTTGTTAAAAGTGGCCGAGCGCAAAACTTCCGCGTTGGAAAAACCGACGCGCCCCAGCATTTCCATCTCGCGCCATAATGTTCCGTGATAAGTGAACGGCACTCCCGCGTCCGTGCCGCAGCCGATGACAATTCCCGCGTCTTTCATCGCCAGCAAATTTTTGGGGCCGGTCAGCATAACGCTGAAATAGATTTCGGGATTGGCCATGTATTTTTTATTTTTATACAGATTTTCGCAGCCGTATTTTTTGTAGTTTGCCAGATGCGCGAGATTAGCTTTGTGAATTGACAGTTCCGTAAATTGCGCGAGATTGGAATCTATATACTTGCGCCGCTCCGCTATTTCCTGCTCGATAAAATCCGTGCGGAATTTTTTTGGCAGTTCATCGTAGGCCTCCGGCGCGGCCATCATCTGCACAACACTCATCGTCGGGACGGTGGCAATTTTCTTTTTCGCCATTATAAATATTTCTTGCTCCGTCAATAATTCGTTGATGGAATGCTCAATGGAGTTGAGGCCAAACTGCAGTGCGCGGTCAAAACCGAATTTGGTGTGAATATGCCCGGCCGTGGCCAGATTGTTTTTTTGCGCGAAATCAAAAATTGTTTTTAAATGCTCATCGGTGTAGGCGGGAATTTTGCCTTTGCCGCACAAAACCGATATTTTATCCATTGTAAGTTTAACAAACGATGCCCCGCCCGCGGAGTTTTGACGCATTTTTTCTTTTAGCTCTTCTGTATCTTTGAACCACATATTGGAATGACCGGTAAAGGCCATAACCAAACCGGCCAGGATGCTAATTTCACCGGGATCGATATCCGGATGGCCGCCTTGAATATTGGTGAAAGAATTGCAGTAAACAACGCGCGGCCCGATAAGTTCGCCTTTTTGAATTTGCGACAGATTCGCGTGCAGAATCTTAGGCAGCGCGCCCATATCGCGAATGGTGGTTACGCCTTGCCTCATCTGCTGGACAAAATTTCTCTTGAGCTGGGTTAAGACATCCAAAAGAAGTCTGGCGCTAAGTTCAGAAGCGCCGGGCATGGTAATGTGGCAGTGCGCGTCGATCAGGCCGGGCAGAACATACTGATTTTTTAAATTCACCACCATATCGCCTTCGCGCGCGTCAGGCGCCAATGAGGAAACAGAGCGAATGATCCCGTCGCGCACAGCGATGGTCTGGTTACTGAAAATGAGACCCCGGACAACATCGATAACTTCCGCGTTGGTCAGATACAGCGTTTTTCCCGCCGGCGCGCCGGTTGGCTGGTATTGGGGAATGGCAGTAAACCCGGTTAGATTAGGTAAAGACAAAAGCGCGGCGGATAAAGCGGCATTTCGCAATAATTCTCTGCGGGTAAGATTAAAAGTATTTTTATTCATAAACGTACTGCCGGTGTTAAATTTATCTTAAACTTACAAACGATGCAATATTTATATGTTGAGGCGGCGCTAAAATAATGATAGGGAGCGGACAAATTCGCCGTAAGGATGAAAAATGCCCAAAAACCTTCGTGAAGTTTATAACGGATTTGCCGCGACTTATGAACAAAACAGGGGGCTTTTTGACATGACCGGGGTGCTGGGTCATTTTTATGAGGCGCTTTCCATTAAAAAAGGCAAGCTGCTTGATCTGGGCTGCGGGGCGGGCGAGCCATTCGCTCGTTTTTTTGCGGATAACGGCTGGCAGGTAACCGGCGTGGATTTTTCTGAAAAGATGCTCACGATGGCGGCAAAATATGTTCCCGAGATGAAAACCGTTTGCCAGGATATGCGCGATGTCGATTTTGCGCCCCGGAGTTTCGATGCCATCACGGCAGTTTACAGTCTGTTTCATGTACCGAGGGCCGATCACCAGATTTTATTTGAAAAAATGCATCGCTGGCTAAATCCTAAAGGCTGCCTGCTTTTCACCTACGCGACAAAAGAATACACAGGCTACGATGAATTTGACGGTTATAAGGAATTTCTGGGAGAAAAGTTATATTACAGCCACAAAACCCCGAAAGATCTGTATAAGGATTTAATCAATGCGGGGTTCAAAATATTATCTGCCGATTACCGCGCCATCGGCGGCGAAACATTCCTATGGGTTACAGCAGAAAATGATTGATATAAAGTCTTGAAATATTTTTCTAATCACACTAGAGACTGTCTCTTATA
>OMKS01004135.1_pt1 | contig 11100 bp, 9 predicted proteins | sample 1674721 | NCBI WGS metagenome assembly OMKS01 (sample SAMN06264996, study PRJEB25208) | sediment metagenome | isolation source: hot spring sediment | place: USA: California | collected 2014-09-02 | reverse complement strand
TTTTGGAACTTGCACTATATCAGACCCTTGGCGATCTTCCAGAACCAAAAAGCACCCACAAATTCTGCTGAGGAACCCCATTTTGTTTTTGTGCAATTATTCTAAATAACTAACTCTCAGATCGTTCTCTGTCAATTTCCGAAGATATTCTATTCTTGTAAATTACCGGCGTCTTCCGCATGTCTTTACCCATAGCTTCTTGCTCTAGCAGATACTTCATCGGTATCGTCCTATAGACCACAGTTTTTATTTCCGCATTGCTCAGATTCCCGTACTTGTGGAGAACTTCTATTATGACACTTAGTGCCTTATCATCAAAGTTGGGTCGGAAACGTGGCGAAGGTCTCGGACTTACACATTCTGGTCCCTGTTTCTTCCTATTACCCCTCGTCTTTGTAAAGTAGTACTTTTCGTCAACGTCCCCTACCACGCCATCACTTTCGTACCCTCCTGCTGCCCCCCTCCGTTTGACTCCCACGTTCCACGTATGATACGATAAATAATACCTGAACGGGTTCGTCCGATGAGGCGACCAGGTCATCTGTCATGCCCCTGTCCCGTGAATAAGGCGTTGTGATATGGATCCCATAAGATTTCGATTACGCATATTTCTTATCCTTCTATTGGGCATTGTGATGGTGGGAACCGCCGGCTTCATGGCCATTGAGGGATTTTCTCTGGCAGATGCCTTTTACTTCACAATGGTCACGATAACCACGGTGGGTTATGGAGATATCCACCCCGCCACGCAGACAGGCAAGATGCTGAGCATCCTCCTCATTGTAACGGGCGTTGGAACATTCCTCGGAGTAGTGGCAAACGCCACGGAGTCGTTGCTGAACAAGCGGGAAAAACAGATCAGAACGGAAAAGTTGAACATGGTGACCGGACTGTTTTTCAGCGAGGCCGGTTCCGACCTGCTGGCTTATTTTTCCCAGTCCGATCCCAACCTGGAGATCCTGCAAAGGGAGCTTATCATAAGGAGCGATTGGTCTGACAGGGACTTCCTCGGCCTCGAAAAGCGCGTTGAGAAATACGAATACGCGGTTGATATCACAAAAACGGACCTGGAAGGTTTACGGAGTTTCCTTGAAGCAAAAAGCGTTCTCCTGCTGCGATTGCTGGAAAATCCGGTGCTGCTGGAACATGAGGCGTTCACCGAACTCCTCAGGGCCGTCTTCCATTTGAAAGAAGAGTTAGCAAGCCGAAAGGACCTGAGCCAGTTACCGGATACTGACTATGCTCATCTCGCCGGTGACATAAAGAGGGCCTATGGCCTCTTAGGCCGTCAGTGGGTGTACTACATGAAACATCTAAAAACCAACTACCCTTATCTCTTTTCTCTGGCCATGAGAACCAATCCCTTTGACAAAGACGCGTCACCCATAGTGGGATAGGAGGCTTGTTCTTCGAGCGGAGGGCCATGTCACCCGTTGCCCCAGCTGATTAGGCTTCTCCGGAACTTCCTATGCATCCGGATTCTTCCGGCCGTTGCGGTGAACATCTCATTTTCTTGACTTTTCTCTATGCGGATCATATAAGTTCTGAAACGCGGGCAGTAATTGGTGCGGCATCCGCGACGTGATCCCTTCCCCCCGGTTCCCAGGAGGGCATCATTCTAGTGGAACGATGGTGACGCGGACTACCGGGCAGCACAAACACAAATTACACCTTACATACAGGAGCAGAGAACATGAAGAACGTGGAGATGAAAGTTGACGGGAACATCCTAACCATTACAGTGGATTTGTCCATGGAATTCGGCCCTTCATCCTCGGGCAAGAACATCATTATCGCTTCCACGGAAGGGAACGTCAGCGTCCCCGGCGCTGAGGACAAGAAGGTGGGCTTGAACGTCTACCGCAGGAAGTAAGAGGGATTCCGGCTCACTGCCGGTTCGGAAATCCTTAGCTTTCGCGCCAGGAGCGTCTGGCTGATTCCCAGCTCACTCGTAGACCAAAAGCACAATAAACTCCGCGCCTGAACCGTCTTATATAGCCGGGAGGGATACCCGTTCTATGACTAAGGAGGGCAAAGTTAAGACCCTGTCTGGATTAATTTCAGAAAACCACCCGAGAGGAACAGTTCAATTCTTAGAGGGCATAGAGGCCATTCTCAACGACTTAAGCGATCCAGACAGGTATGTGCGAACCGGAAATATAGAGACCCTCAAATACCTTATAGAGGAAGGAATTGTAAGCCCGGAAGAGGCAGAAGAGAAAATTTCAATATACCGGATACTAAAAGACCTGGAAGATCCGGACAGGTATGTGCGGGCCATAAACGCAGAGGTACTTAACTACCTTATCAACGCAGGAGTGATAACCACAGAAGAAGTAAAAAAGAAGGTTTCCCTGCCAGAAATCCTAAAAAATTTAAAAGATGCGGATAGTTATGTGCGGGCCAGGAACGCTGAAGTACTGAAATATCTTGTGGCAGCCGGTATCGTAACCGCAAGGGAAGTAGGGGGAAGGATTCCCGCGGATATCATTCTCGCCGGCTTAGGAAACGAAGAGGGGCATGCGCGGGCCAGAAACGCTGAAGCAATCAAATACCTTGTAGAGGCAGGCGTTTTAAGCCCGAAGAAGGTAGAGGGAAGAGTCCCGATAGATGCGATTATAAAAGATATAATAAATAGCAAAGGCTATGCGCGGGCCAGAAACACCGAGGCCCTTAAGTACATGATAGAGGCCGGTGTTGCCGATGCAAAGGAGGTGGGAAGAAAGATCCCGCCAGGCGCCGTCCTCGCAGACATAAGAGATAAAAACGGGCAGGTGCGCGCCATAACTACGAGGGCGCTAAAATGTTTCGTTGCAGCGGGCGTCCTTGAACAGGAAGAAGTAAGGGAGAGAATTCCATCAAAGGATATCCTGGGAAGCCTTAAAGACCCGGACAGGTATGTGCGGGCCATAAACGCAGAGGCCCTTAAAGACCTCATGGAGGCCGGTATCCTTAGACCGGAAGCGGTAACAGGAAGTATCCCGCCAGGTGCCATCCTCGCAGACGCAAGAGATAGAGACGGGTATGTGCGGGTAAGAAGCGTCGAGACACTCAAATACCTCTTTGAAACAGGCGCTCTTAATCAGGCCCAAATAAAAGGGAAAATCCCTTTAAAGAGCATCCTTGGAGGTCTTGAAGACCCGGACAGGTATGCGCGGGCCATAAACGCAAAAATGCTTAGATGCCTTATCGAGGCAGGCGCTATGGACCGGGGGAGAGTAAGGCGGCACCTATTCTTAAAAAGAATTCTTAAAGGCCTGGAACGCCCGGGCGGGCCTTTATATGCAAGAAACGCAGAAGTGTTCATATACCTTGTTGAATCAGGCGTGGTAAGCCGGAAGGAAATAAGAAAAACCATCCTGGATGGGTTCAGAGAGACTTTTTTGCGGGCCTATAATAAGCCGCTGGAAGCAAAATTTAATTACTATTTTCTAAGGCTTTTTGAGTTGCTCAGGAATGACCACAGGGCATTGCTCCGGATAGAAAAGTACCTTGATCACAGTCTGTTAGCCCTCTCTAACCTGCTAACCGGTAAATCCGAGAAGGATTTTTTCTATAACGAATTAGCCGAAATGATAAGAAAGGATAGGGCGGTCAAGGACACACATAATATCCTGGCTGAAAGGTTGCAGGATTTCGTGGCTGCCCGCCTGGCCGGCCTGTCTGAAAGCGACCCGGTTATAGAGACGACCATGGGCAGGCTGGTCGCATATATCATAAAAAATAAAGGTCCATTAGCGTGCGCTAAAATAAAAAAGGCCTTCAGGCTGTTAAATATTGAATTTAAAGACGCCGGGAACAGCCCAACCACAACCATAGGCATAAGCAAGGCCTGGCTAACCAGTCTTCCCCCTTTGGAATTTAAGAAACTCCCGGTTGAACCTCCGGTATTTCAAACTGTAGAAGCTATAAACAGCATACCTGAAATAGATGGCCGGTCCTTAAAATCCGCCCTGGGAAATGTCCAATTATACAAGAGACTGGGCCGGACGTTAGTGTATAAGACTACCCGGGGTAATTTTATAGCTATCAAGTTTCTTAAACGTTCCGGGGCCTCTCTGCCCGGTCGCTCTATACAGGACGAAAGGGAAGATTCCGGCCGGCTTATCTATGAAAGTAAATACCTTGATTACTTACATGCGCTAAAAGATAAGGGGGTAGCTCTAAAGGGAACCTATCCCTCACCCTTGTTTATCCATGGGGAAAGAGCGGTTCGCATAAATTGCCATGACCTGCCGGAGGAGATGAAGGCCCGGCTCCAGGAACTTTCTACTGGGCCTAAATCAGACGAACCAGCCTGGGCAGACACAAGCGACGGATACTATACCCTTATGGCGTACACGATAGGCACCCCCGATTATTTTACTTATCTTCACGAAGCCGACACGGATAGCATAGAGGAGGCCTCAGAGAAGAACATACATGATTTATTTACCCTGGCCGGATATGGGTTGATTCACCCGGATATAATAGATTTATTCCATAATCTAATCCAGATACGCAGGCCCGAAGAAGGAAGGTTTTTGTGGAATGTGGATATAATAAGGCCGATGGCCGGCCGGGCCGGCGCAGGCAGGCTCCATGGCGGAAGGCATGCGGTGAGTTATCCGAATATGCGGCTCTCGGGGCCGGCGGATTTCGCGGAGATGGTGACGCTCGAGGCCCTCGTGTTCTTGGATCATCCCCATTCTGCATATATGAAATTTAATCTGCGAAGGTTCTTTATTCCGGAAAGGGAGAAAATTCTCCTGGCCCACTTTATGGGCAATTATCTCCTGGCCTGGGTGCTCATTGAAGGGAGGCGTTTAAAAGAGCGGTCCGGTGAGCTGGACCGGCACAAGCCCGGTGGGCTGGCGAAGCTTATTAAGAAGATATACACCACGGCCTATAAGGCCCTTACGGAGTCAGATAGTACCGGCACAGATATATCAACTTTGATTGATTGGGATAGGTTTGCCGGACAGATGGCATTTTTTATGGGCCAGGCCTATAAAAAATATGTAAACAGGCCTATTCCTGAAAAGATATTCGGAAAGAAAGATATTTATATAACACCAGGAGATGGGTGGGGTTTTATACAAAGAGATGTGATAGAGACAACATTAAATCTTCACGGGAAAAGGCTTTCGGAGGTCCTGGATAAATATTTTAGCCCGGCCACCTCTGAACGCCGCATAATACCACCGTCTATCTTCATCTTCAGACCACACTTTAACAAATTGATAAAAAAGGAAAAAGACAGTAATCTTCGCCCTGGCCTGGAAGAGCTGTATGAGAATTATGCAACCGGTTGGCGTTTTGATGGGATTAACGAAGATATTGGCCCGGTAAACGGTCCGTTTCCTCTTCAGGAATTGATCAAGGCCAATTATATATTCTCAGGGTCACAGCTTCATTTGTCATTAGCTTCTGGGCAAAGATGAAATTGGCTCATCGTGAAAGAGTGTGGGTAATTTTCTCTTAAAATAAGGCGTGCCCCTTATTATCCCCCCTTTAGTAAAGGGGGGGCGAGGGGGGATTTGAAAACTCTTGGTAGTAACTATGCTTTCGTATAATAAGAGCCTAAAACAGTTATGATTTATAAAATCTCCCCTTAAACCCCTCTTTTCCAAAGAGGGGGATAGAGAAGAGTAAAAAATTACCCACTCGATTACGCGAAGACCCGATATTTATAATGCCTACTTTCGCTGTAAGTGAAGAGAAGAATAGATGGTTAAAGGAGACGATGGAGGCCCTTGGTATCCAGGAAAAAGATATCGAGGAGAAATTCATCCGGTCATCAGGAAAAGGCGGGCAAAAGGTGAATAAGACCTCCACGTGTGTCTATCTGAAACACTTGCCTACCGGAATAGAAGTAAAGTGCATGCGTGATCGGAGTCAGTCGGTTAATAGATTCCTGGCCCGGCGTGAGCTTGCAGAGAGGATTCAGGCATTATCCGGCGATGTGACTGGGCGTGACCAGAGGCAGGAGAAGATCAGAAAGCAAAAGGCTAAAAAGAAAAAGAGAACAAAAAGTAAGTACGGCGCAGACATTGAGTCCTCATGATAAGTAGAGAAGCCCTTCAGACCCTGGAATTTGACAAGATACTGGATATTCTCTCTGGTTTTTCCCATAGCGATGCCTCGGCAAAAGCCGTTTTAGATATCTCTCCGTTGAATAACCAGAAGGAGATAGAAGAAAGATTCGGGCAAGTCAAAGAGATCCGGGAGCTTGCCCAGGCCGGTACCCCACTTAGGTTATCTCATTTTCAGGATATATCTCAGGCCCTGGAGCAGGTGAGGCTTGAGGGCGCTGTCCTTGAGGCCCGTGAACTGGTGGATTTTGTGCCTATTCTGCGGATAATTTCTGAGATATCTGCTCAGATTGGAGGGGCAAACAGCCTGCCCGGGCTGGGTAGGCTGGCCGGCGATTTAACCGGATTTCCCGATATACTCGCCGCTATCGGGAGGTCTATCGATAGCGAGGGGAATATCCTGGACAGTGCGAGTTCGACGCTTTCTCATCTGCGAAGCCGAATAAGAGGCATGGAGGCGAAGATAAGAAAGAGATTGGAGGAGACAGTAAATGACCGGAGTGTGACCCCCTTTTTACAAGATGACTTTATTACTCAGAGGGCAGGCCGGTGGGTTATACCGGTGAGAATGGACTCCAAAGGCCAGGTGCCGGGCGTGGTGCATGATGTCTCGAGATCAGGCGAGACAGCCTTTACAGAACCCTTAGAGATAATAGGCATCGCCAACGAACTGGAGAATCTCGTGGCCGAGGCCAAGGCAGAAGAGATTCGCATCTTAAAAGTTATCTGCAAGATGATAAGAGAAGAAGCGGACGAGGTTGAGGCGCAGTACAAGACCGTCGTTTATCTCGATGTCTTGGATAGCATCGCCCGGTTTGCCGACCATCTGCAGATGGAGATCCCTGCGATAAATGACTCATCTGATATCAAACTCGTAAAGGCGAGACATCCGCTCCTTATGCTGGCACAGAGGGATGGTGTCATAGGTGAAGTAGTGCCTCTTGACCTCCGTCTGGGCGGTGACAATACAGCAATGGTTATAACCGGGCCTAATGCCGGGGGTAAGACTGTCGCTATCAAGACGGTGGGGCTGCTCCTTCTCATGGCCCTCTCAGGGATTCCGGTGCCGGCTGACTCTGCGTCCGCATTTCCTCTTGCTAGTAAACTCCTTCTGGATATAGGAGATGAACAATCTATAGAAAGCAACTTATCCACTTTTTCGGCGCATGTTTCTCACATTGCGGAGATACTTAAGGAGGCCGATGCAAAGACGATCGTTCTTTTAGATGAGCTCGGTACCGGTACAGATCCGGCAGAAGGAGCGGCTATTTCCTGTGCTGTCCTAAAGGACTTAAAAGGGAAAGGTTCGCTCATTTTTGCCACCACGCATCTTATGGACATAGTGGGTTTTGTGTATAGGACAGAGGGCATGATAAACGCCTCCATGGAGTTTGATCACGGCACGCTGAGTCCTATATACAGGTTGAAGGTGGGAGAGCCAGGCCAGTCCCATGCACTCGAGATAGCCAGGAAATATGGTCTCCCCGCGCACGTCCTGGAGTTCGCGAAAAATGTGCTGGGCAATGTGAACGTGGAATTCCACAAGCTTCTTACAGAGTTGAAGGAGAAAAGGGCCGCGCATGAAGAGGGACTTAATGAGCTACAGCGGCAACGGGCAGAGGCTAAAGGAAAAGAGAAGCTTTTAAATGAAAGACTGGCCGAGGCGGGAAGGCTTAAGGCGGAGGTAATGGAAAAAGCCTACCAAGAGGCCAAAGACGTCGTCTCGGAGACAAAAAGACAGGTCTATGCCGTCCTGGAAGAGGCGAAAAAGGAAAAGAAGGGCCGCGAGGCCGTGAAGAGGGTCGTAAAGATACAGCAGGAGGTTGAAGATAAGCTGCGGGAATTCCACAAGGGGCCTTCATTATCCATCGATGAAATAAAGGAAGATGATGTAGTATTTGTGAGGTCTGTTGGCTATGATGCCACGGTGGCGAGAATCGACCGAAGACATAAGCGGGTGCGGGTAAAGGCAGGTATCAGAGACCTGGAGGTCCCTGTATCGGATATTGGCCCTAAAAAGGGAAAGGCCCCGGAAGTGAGGGCTGCTTCTGATAGAAAAGCAGGAACACCAGAGACGGTTCCAGATGTGTTGAACTTGATTGGTTTGAGGGTTGACGAGGCATTATCAGAGCTTGAACCTTTCCTCAATCATGCTGCCCTGGCAGAACGTCGGGAGGTCACCATCATTCATGGACTGGGGACAGGTATACTGCGGAAAGCCGTGCGCGAATACCTCACCGGTCATCCCCTGGTTGAGCAATTCAGGAGGGGGGAGCTGTCCGAAGGAGGGAATGGGGTGACGATAGCGACGCTGAGGTGATAATTGGGTTGATGCTTTTATTTCTTGCGCAATTTCCTAAACGCAGCCACGCCGAGGAGGCCGCTACCCACAAGCACCATGGTGGCCGGTTCGGGGACGGTCGTCGCCACCTGTCGGATACCAAAGGAACGGCAGGCACAACACCTACAGTGGTCACAGCCACAGGTACAGCAGCAGCCGTGCGCAAATTCACCAAGATCCATATACAATAAGAATGTGCTTGTTTGAGAAGGATACTGCCAGTTGGGAGCCCAAAATTGGAGTATGGAACCGTCAAATGATGAATTTTGAAAGATGTTACTATCCCAATCAGTTAAAAGGTCAAGGTTCTCATATTGCTTGGTAAAGTCCTTATCCCAGAATTCAAAGTGGTAATCGGACCAGGCATAGGGTGAGGTGTTATGCACCTGGAACTCGAACGCCCAAATTTTTTCGTTCCCCGAGCAGCCACAGCATGGGCAGGTACCACTCCCGCAGTTGCCAGAGCATGTGCAGCTACCGCCCCCGCGAATATTTGTGAAGGTGACTACTTTGTCAAAAAAATCCCCATTGCTGTTTACGATCCCGTAACCGTCATGAGATGGGTAGGGCGTTAAGTATTTTTCGTTGTAGTCTTCAACAACACGGAAAACCGGATAATCACAGCAGTTGGTTATCTCACTATAGGACGTTATGATATTTTTATCATTCGGGTAAGCATCTATGATTGTTATGCATCCATGTCCTGTTCTACCCCTATGTCCGCCGCTGGGACAAGCCCCGACCTGGCCTGCAAAAAAGAGGGAGATTACTAGAGTAACCAATAAAATTTTAACGCTTCTTATCATTTTTGTGACCCCTTTCTCCCGCTTATTTCCCGAGCCAAATATGTCCTGCTAGTGTCAAGTTGCAAAAGTAAACGACACCTATTTTGTCATTCCCGCCCCGTACTTGATACGGGGGACGACGGATGGATTCCCGTTTACACGGGAATGACAACCTGTGTACGCGGATTTATGCAATTAAGCACTAACACAATATTTGTGCCATATTTCCGGACAAAATGTGACTAAATATTCCTAACAAATACAGGTAGATATTGTTACTGGATAACACAATGCCCGTAAGCGGTGGAAAATGTTTTCCCCTTTCTATGGAAAAGTTTTTCCATGATGGACGGCAATACTTTTTCACCTCAACCTATAGAGATGTCCGAAGAAGCAAAAAAACCTGGTTGTTCGGAGATCACTTTTTTATTGACTTCTGATTCAGCGTTGTAGTATCGGGTTGACTGAGACGTGCGCCGCCAGGTGTGCTCTGTGGTTAATCTTTTGACAATACGAAAAAAGGAGGAAAGAAAATGAAACGATTTTTTTTGTTGGTTGGGACCATATTATGTCTGTTTACGCTGATGGTGTCGCCCGCTATCGCCGGGAGTACGAGCAAGGCCATGAAGCCCACTCCAGGCGAAGCGATTGCCATCCTCAAGGAAGGCAACATGAGATTCGTAAGCAATAAGGCCAAACACCCGCATACGTGCGCTGCCCGTCTCGCCCAGGCCGGTCGGGAGAGTCAGGCCGACCACGCTTATGCAACCGTGCTCACGTGCTCTGATTCCCGTGTTCCGGTGGAGCTCATCTTTGATGCCGGGGTCATGGACATCTTTGTTATCAGGGTTGCCGGAAATGTTATGGATGTAGATGAGGCCGGTTCCATCGAGTACGGGCTCGCTCATGTGAATACACCGGTCTTGGTGGTATTGGGGCATACCCAGTGCGGAGCGGTAACTGCCGTCACACAAGCCGTGCACGGGAAGGGACATGCGCTTGAGCGCAATATTCCACCCCTGGTGGATAATATTGAACCCGCCGTGCGGCGTGCCATGGCTGCTCACAAGGATGTTGCCGGGGATGCTATTATTCCCTATGCAATTGAGGAAAACGTCTGGCAGGCCATTGAAGACCTTTTTATGATGAGCCCGGCCTCCCGGAATCTTGTCAAGGAAGGTAAGGTCAAGGTCGTAGGCGCCATCTATGATGTTGGCACCGGAAAGGTCACTTGGCTGCCTGAATCAAAGACCCAGGAGATTCTCAAGAAGGTAGAAGTATCCCCGGATCGGGCCATGAAGCCGATGGCCGAGGATCATAAAGCCGGTCACCATTAGGATTAGCGAGGAAATAAGGGTTTAAATGGGGCGATGCCCTTGCGTGGCATCGCCCTTACTTAGAAGATGTCTCTGCAAACAAGAGAATCGGAAGGGATATGAAGGCGATTTAGTCAGGCCTAATTGAACATGCATAGCAGCGAGCGCATTCACCGCTGCTTGCAGCGGGGTTAGCGAGCGAATATGATGCATTTTACCTTGCATACGGAGATTCCCCGCAGCAAGCTGCGGGGAGCTTCAATAAAAACTCTATTCCTCCTCCGAGACCTCCCCACGTATAAGACGACGTAAAAAGTCTGCCTTTTTGGGAGACAGGTCAAATCGGATACAGGCTTCTTCCAGTAAGACGTGTAACGGGATGTCCTTCTTTTCCAACCGGCATTCAGATACCCACTTCACTGCCTTGCGGATATCTTCTCCTTCCGGCATTATATCGCCAGCATCGGTCATTTTATGCACTCCATAGTAAGGCTATATAGCTAAATTATTGGTAACGTTCAAAAGGTGAGGCATCAATGTATTTCGACCGATTGGATATGGATATTGAAGTAACCTTTGATGCC
>OMKS01004134.1_pt1 | contig 11106 bp, 8 predicted proteins | sample 1674721 | NCBI WGS metagenome assembly OMKS01 (sample SAMN06264996, study PRJEB25208) | sediment metagenome | isolation source: hot spring sediment | place: USA: California | collected 2014-09-02 | reverse complement strand
GGGCTCGGAGATGTGTATAAGAGACAGCTACTAAATACGATGATGGTTTTAAAGACCAGGAGTCGTTGAACAGGAGAGTATGCATGAGATTGAAAACGCAATGCCGTGAAGAAGCGGTCTCGCCGGTCGTGGGTGTGATGCTGATGCTGGTCGTCACGCTCATCATCGCCGCGGTCGTGAGCGGATTCGCAGGCGATCTTGCCTCAAGCCAGAAGAAGACGCCCACCATTACGATGACGACCGAGATCGTGAACACCGGGTATTACTACGGGAGCGGGATCACGATGCGGGTTATTTCGGTCAGCGAACCGATATCCACGCAGGACATCAAGATCGTCACCGACTGGGTGGCGAAGGACGGAGAGAGGAGCTCCACGGTCGTTCTGCCGAACACTCCCAATGTCAATTACGGCAGTTACGACTTCACCGCCCCCTTCGCCACCGGTCCGGGCGTGGAGTCCTTCGGCATGAACAATGTGAAAACGACCGACCAGTACTACGGCAACTACACCCTGACGGCAGGCACGCTGATGCGCGCCTACCCGGCCGGCGCATGGGGGCCCGGATCTGATGAGAGTGTAGGGGGATACGGCGTGACCACGCCCACCTACGAGTACAAAGACGGCACCGGCTTCACGGTCAGCACCGACAGCGACTTCATCCAGGGCGTGCTGGGCAAGAACTGGAACCACCTCCGTGCAGGAGACGTGGTGAACGTACGGCTGGTCCACATCCCGTCCGGGAAAGTGATCTATAACGAAGAAGTGAAAGTGAGGGAGCTGTGATGATGTCAAGGGATTATGAGAGCGCAGTCTCGCCGGTCGTGGGTGTGATGCTGATGCTGGTGGTGACCGTGATCATCGCCGCAGTGGTCAGCGCCTTTGCCGGCGGGATGGCGGAGACGCAGTCGAAGACACCGCAGGTGACGCTGAATGCGAAATACGCCCAGTCCGAGGGGCTGACCATCTACCACGAGGGCGGCGATACGCTGGGCATCGGCGATTTCAAGCTGCTGATCCACCCCTCATCCAACTATGGCAGCATCGAAGAGCAGACGTACGTCAGCGAGGTCGACCTCGCCCTGATCGAGAACGGAACGAGGACGATGTGGCTCGTGCCCGGCAAGGGCGGGAGGCAGGTTTCCAGGTTCGCACCCGGCGATATCGCGTATATCAGCGCCGAGAACTGTTCGACACAGAAACTGACGCCGAACATGGGCTATAAGCCCAGCGCCTTCGCTCCCTATATCAACAACGGCATCAACAACTCAAAATTCGTCGGTTCGACCTTTTTCCTCGAAATGGTGACCCTGGACGGGAAGATGATCGCGAGGGTGGAGGTGCCGATCCAGCCGTAAGGGTTTCACCTGCAGGAATACCACACCAGAACACCATTCTTTTTGTTCTTATCCCGGGGATGGGGCAGTAACCCCTTCCTCCGCAGAAAAATGCCCCCCATGAAGGGTGCCCCTTCAGGGGAGAGGCGGGATTGGCGCATCACATTCATACGTTATTTAAAAATTTGCTGATTATATCTGAATAAATTGGCTAAATATATTATCTGGCCCCTCCCACTTCTTGTTGTGAAGCACGTGATGAAAGCACGACCTGTTGCGGACCGAGCGCCGACACACGGAACAGAGGGGCTCGAGAGCATGGAGGCCACCGTTTCGCGCTGCAGGAAAGAGCGCCGGGAATTTACCGGGAAAAGGTCCGAGGCACCACCGCGGGAGTGCGGGCACTTCCGTCCACGCTGCAACGGAGGTGCCTGATATGAAGATCACGGCCATCTCCACGGTCTCGTCGACACGATTTTACGACGCCGTCAGGCGGCTGAACAGGGACTTCGACACCGCCGTCGAGCTGCGAATCTACTACCCCCACCAGATCAACGCGGAGGGGTGCGACGAGGAGCGGCTCCGCGACGATCTCGCATCGGCCGACGCCGTCCTCCTCGACATCCGCGGGCAGGGCCGGGCCGACGAGATCGCCTATGCCGTCCTCTCGGGAGGGACGAACGCCGTCATCAACATGATGGCCCCGATCGGCAGGATGATGGAGATCACCCGGCTGGGTGCGTTCTCCGGCCGGGAGTTCATGAAACGGTTCGAACAGCGGAGCGGCGGCGAGGGGCGCGGGGGCGGGGCCGACCTCGTCTCAGAGGCCGACCGGAAAAAACTCCGTGAGGACGCCAGAAACATCCAGAACGCCGTCGAGTCGACAGGGAAAAACTCAAAGATCCCGGCACTCCGCGATGCCGCCGCATATATCAGGGCGACGAAGTACTGGCGCCACGGCGGCGAGGAGAACTACTACAACCTCTTCCTCTTCCTCCTCAAACACTACCTCGGGCGCCCCGACCTCCCGGAGGCGGCCGAACCTGTCGAGTACCCGGACTTCGGGATCTTCCACCCCGCGCTCGGCTACTTCACCGGCAGGGCAGACTATCTCGCCGCCTGCGGCCACACCCCGGAGCGCCCGGCCGTCGGGATCCTGTTCCACGGTGGGATGCACCTGGACCAGAACATCCCCCAGATCGAGGCGTTCATCAGGGCATGCCCCGAGTTCACCTTCGTCCCGGTCTACACGAGCGGGGCCGCGAACCTGGAGGCGATACGGGCCTATTTCTTCGAGGGGGGGCGCCCGGCCGTCGACGCCGTCATCAACCTGATGTGGTTCAGGATCAACGGCGGCCCGATGGGCGGCGACCCGGAGGAGACGGTCAGGCTGTTAAAGAGCCTCAATGTCCCGATCTTTGCCCCCGCCTCCATGTTCTCGCAGGAGATCGAGGCGTGGGAGGAGGAGACGGCAGGGCTCTCGCCGGTGATGACGATCATGGCGGTGATCTGGCCGGAACTCGACGGCTGCATCGAGCCGATCCCCTGCTGCGCCCTCCAGACCACCGAGATCGACGGCTGCGAGGTGAAGGAGGTCGCCCCGATCGAGGACAGAATCCGGCGGATCTGCGGGCGGCTGAAGAACTGGCTGAGGCTGAAGAGGACGCCGAACGCCGAAAAACGGGTGGCGATCCTGGTCTACGACTACCCGCCGGGCGAGGGGAACATCGGCGGGGCCGCCTACCTCGACGTCTGCGTGAGCGTGAAGAGGCTCATGGAGCACCTCCGCGAGGAGGGCTACACCCTGACGGTCCCGGAGGAGCCCCTGCACGAACTCTTCGAGAGAAACTGCGTCGTCAACTCGGGGAAATGGCACGGCGCCGCCGAGACCCTTGCGCACAACAGGAGCCTCCCGGCAGCGCAGTACCTGGACTATTTCGTCGGGTTCCCGCCCGAGGTGCAGGCCGACGTCGTCGACTCGTGGGGCCGGCCCCCTGGCACGGTGATGACCTGCGGCGACGCCATCCTCATCCCGGGCCTGGACTTCGGGAACATCTTCGTCGGGATCCAGCCGGCCCGCCCACCGCTTGACGAGAGCGATCTTGCAAAGGCGACCCACGACAAGACCAAACCGCCCCACCACCAGTACATCGCCTACTACCACTGGCTCGAAGAGGTCTGGAAGGCCGACCTCGTCTTCCACGTCGGCACCCACGGCCTCGCGGAGTTCATGAAGGGCAAGGAGATCGGGATGAGCGGGCGCTGCTTCCCGGACATCCTCATCGGGAACATGCCCCACCTCTACATTTACCACATCCTCAACACCTCGGAGTCGACGATCGCCAAGCGCCGCCTCTACGGGACGATGGTCAGCTACAACTCACCACCGTACTCCACCTCCGACCTCTACGAGCGCTACGCCGAGCTGGAGGGGCTCATCGAGGAGCACGAAGAGGCGACCGGCCGCGAGCAGGCGCTGCGGGCAGAGCGCGTCGAGGAGAAGATCCGCGCCCTCGCCGCGGATCTCCACATGACGGCGACGAGCATCCCGGAGATGCACGTCGAGCTCTACGAGATGAAGCGGAGCATCATCCCGCAGGGCCTCCACACCCTCGGGGAGGTCTACGGCATGGACGAACTCATCTCCTTCGTCGAGTTCATCCTGCGCTACGACCGCGATGGGATGCGCTCCCTCAACAGGATCGTCGCCGACGCCAGGGGGCTGGACTACGATGCGGCCCTCCGCGACAGAGAAGCGCATGCCGCCGCCCTTGACGCCGTGGACCGGGCATGCAGGCCGATCGTGGAGCGGTGTATCAGGGAGTCGGTTGCCGCGGCGGCGAATGCGAGCGGGCTTTTGTCTCCTTTGCGTGAGGAACTGGAGCGGACGCTCGCCTTCGGGCTGGCGCTTGCCGAACACTACGCCGACAACAGAAACGAGATCGCGAGCTGCCTGCGGGGGCTGTGCACCGAGTTCATCGAGCCCCGCCTCGGCGGTGACGTCGTCCGCACGCCTGACATCCTCCCGACCGGGACGAACATGAACCAGTTCGATCCCACGAAGATCCCGACCCCGACGGCGGCCGAGCGCGGGGCCGAGATCGCCGCCAACACCCTGAACGCCTACCTGGCGCAGGACGGGAAATACCCGGAGAGCGTCGGGATCGTCCTCTGGGGTTTCGAGACCACGAAGACCGGCGGCGAGAGCATTGGTCAGATCCTGGAGTACCTGGGCGTGCGGGTCGTCCGCACCGCCGGGGCGTGGAACCCGCAGCTGGAGGTGATCCCCCTCGAAAAATTGGGGCGCCCCCGCATCGACTGTCTCCTCACTATCTGCGGCTTCTTCCGCGATATGTTCCCGAACCTGATCGCCCTTCTCTCACGGGCGTTCGCCCTCGTCTCAGACCTGGACGAGCCCGAGGAGATGAACCTGGTGAGGAAGCACTCGCGGGAGAACCTGGAGCGGCTGGAGGCCGAGGTGGCCGCCGGGGCGATCGACCGGAAGACGGCGGGGCGGATCGCCTCTGCCCGGATCTACGGGCCGCGTGCCGGGGAGTACGGCACCCGCCTCCTCCAGCTCACCGAGGACTCGATCTGGAAGGAGGAGCAGGACCTTGCGGACGTCTTCATCGATTCCATGAACCACCTCTACCTCGAGAACATGCACGGCGTCAGGGCCGACGCCGCATACCGCTCCAACCTCTCCAGGGTCGAGATGGTCTCGCAGGTCCGCGACTCGCACGACTACGAGGTCACCGACCTCGACCACTACTTCGAGTTTTTCGGCGGGCTCAACCGTGCGGTCAGGTCCGAATCAGGCAGGGAGCCGATGATGATGATCTCGGACACCACGAAGGAGGTGATCCTGACGGAAGGGGTCGGCGACGTGATCAGGCGGGCGACCAGGACGAGGCTCCTGAACCCGAAGTGGATCGACGCCATGCTCGAGCACGACTTCCACGGGGCGCAGGTGATCGAGGAGCGGGTCTACAACACCCTGGGGCTCGCCGCCACGACGAACGCCGTCGACAACTGGATCTGGTCATCCATCGCCGAGCGCTTCGTTTTCGACGATGAGATGCGAAAACGGCTGGAGGAGAACAACAAATACGCCGCCGCCGGGATGATGGAGCGGCTCTTCGAGGCGGAGAGCCGGGGCTACTGGGAGGCGACCGAAGAGGAGATGGCGAAGCTGCGGAGGGCCTATCTCGACCTTGAGGGCGATATCGAGGAGGGGATGTGACGGAAGCGGCCGTCGGACTGACAGATATAGAGGCGCGAAAAAACCAGGGCAGTTCTTCTGCCTGCCGCCCATGTAAAAAAATTAACACTATTTTTCAGATTAAAGGATCAAAATAAGAAAGATATTTATTACCAAATCTTACAGATCCTAACAATGGATCCACCGTTTGCCGCAACCGCACTATTCCTCCTCTGCCTGCTCACGGCCCCTGTGCTCGGAGCGGATGGAGGCGTGGTCCGGAGCCTCTCGACCGACACGCTTCCAGCCGGCGGAATCGTCGATGTGACCCTCACTCTCCCGCAGGGTTCGATCCTGGGGATCGTCGAGACGATCCCCGAAGGGTTCGCCTTCGCGGGAACGAACCAACCTGACGGGCGGTACAAAGTATCAGGCCGGCAGATCATCTTTTCGGCCCTCAACGAGACGACGATCGTCTACACCCTCCGCGCCGACGCCGGGGGAAGCGGCGCCATCACGGGCCTGTGGGAGGACTTCCGCGCCGGGGCCTCCGGGGAGATCCCGGCAACACCGCTGAGCGCCGAACGCGGCACCGCGGGCGCTGTCCCGGCCGCAGCCCAGAAATCGCCCGGGTTCGGCCTTGTCGCCGCAGCCGGTGCGGCGCTCATCCTCTGCCGGAGGTGCCTGCGATGAGGTGCGCCGGATACGCCACCGTTATCGTGTTCCTCCTTGCCCTCGTGATCGCGCCGGCAGCCACCGCGGCAGTCCCGACGACGCCTGAAGAGGTTCAGGCGGTCGCCGGGGATGTCCTCGCTGAGGAGATCATCTCCTTTATGGAGGCAGAGCACTGCGGGGGAACGGGCGATCACCTGAGCCGTGCCGACCTGCAGGACGCAGCCCTGAACTACCCAGAATACCCGCGCCGGATCGTGGATTCGACCGGCAAGACGATCACCATCGTCCGGCCCCTCACGCGGATCGTCGCCTACAACAGCCACTGGGTGACTCCCCTCCACCAGGAGGACAAGATCGTCGGCGTCGCCAACTCGGCCGTCAGGGCGGCGGTGATCAACCCCTACGCCCTCGGGAAGATCAACATCGGCGGGGGCGGCCCGACTTTCCCCGATATCGAGAAGATCTACGAATGCGACCCCGACGCCATCATCACCTACGTCACTCTCGGCCCCGGCGACGACTTCTTCGTCGACAAGATGCCCCCCTCGGTCAAGGTCATCAGGATGGACTTCCTTGAACCCTCCTATCTCAGAGAGGAAATACTGAAGATCGGGTATCTCCTCGACTGCGAGGAGGAGGCCGCCAGATACGTCGCCTGGCACGACCGTTACGTCGATGAGATCAAAGAGAGGACAGCCGCGATCCCGGACGACGAGCGGATCAGGGTATTCATCGACGTCGGCGCGTCGGGAGGCGCTGACCGGCGGACCGCCTCTGAAGGGCAGTACATGCATACCCACTGCACCGACGCGGGCGGGATCAACGTGGCCGCCGATACCGTCGAGGCAAAGACCGGCGTGGTCAACACCGAGTGGATCGCGCAGCAGAATCCGGACGCCATCCTCGGACTCTGCTATGCAGGCGGTTACGAAACCGACGACCCGGCGGAGCTCGCCGACCACTACAGCGACCTCCTCGGCCAGAAGATCCTCACCTTCACCCCGGCGGTGAAGAACAACAAGGTATACATCATATCGTACCGCTACGCCTACGGTCTCCAGTACCCGGCCGCCCTTGCGACGATCGCAAAGTGGTTCTACCCGGATCGCTTCGCGGATCTCGATCCTGAGGCGATCAACCAGGAGTACATCGACCGGTTCCACGGCGTCGACTATGACGTCACCGAACAGGGCGTCTTCACCTATCCAGACAGGAGGTGACGTTCGAGCATGCACGAAACCGATCTTGCACGGCTCCGGACGCACTATACCGGGTATATCAGGAGGAAATGGGCTCTTGTTATCTCCTGCCTTATTCTCCTCCTTGTTCTTGCAGGCATAGCAGTGAACGTCGGCTCGTACGATCTCTCCATGGTCGAGGTCTACTCGATCATCACGAGGTGCCTCTTTTCAGAGCCAACCACGGCGGAGGAATGCGCGATCATGGTCAACCGCCTCCCGCGGATCGTCTTTGCGATGATCGCCGGGTTCGGTCTCGCGGTCGCCGGGGCGGTCATGCAGGCGATTCTCCGCAACCCCCTGGCAAGCCCCTTCACCCTCGGGATCGCCTCAGCGGCCGGGTTCGGCGCTTCGCTCGCGATCATTCTCGGGGCCGGGGTCGGGACGGGCATGTACCTGGTTATCGGCAACGCCTTCCTCTTTACCCTCCTCGCAGCCGCGGCTGTCTTCGGACTCGCCTCGATACGGGGCCTCTCGCCCGGCTCGGTGATCATGGCCGGGATCGCGATCAGCTACCTCTTCTCGGCGGTGACCTCCTTCGTCCAGTACTTCAGCGATGCCGACCTCCTCCAGCAGGTAGTATTCTGGATGCTTGGCAGCCTCGATAAGGCGAACTGGGACATCATCACCGCGACGGGCGCCATCCTGCTCGTCTGTCTCCCGTACCTCTTCTGGAAGGCGATCGACCTGAACGTGATGGGTGCGGGAGACGAGAGCGCAAAGAGCATGGGAGTGAACGTAAAACGCATCAGGCTCACGAGCCTCGGCCTGACCTCCCTCATCACCGCCGGGATCATCTGCTTTACCGGGACGATCGGATTCATCGGGCTCGTCGCACCCCATATCACCCGCATGCTGGTGGGAGGGGATCACCGCTTCCTCCTGCCGATGGCAGGGCTGCTCGGTGCGCTCCTGCTCCTGGCGGCAGACACGGCTGCGAGGATCGTCATTCCCGGCCAGGTGCTGCCGGTCGGCGTGATGACCGCCTTCTTCGGAGTGCCGTTCTTCCTCTACCTCTTCATCCGCAGGGGGAGTGGCGATTGGTAACCCTCACGATCCGCGACCTGAGTTTCTCGTACCGGAGCGCCTCGGTCCTGGAGAATCTCTCCCTTGATGTGGGCGAGGGGTCGATCCTCGGGCTGGTCGGCCCGAACGGTTCCGGGAAGACCACGCTCATCAAGTGCATCGATCACATCCTCAGGCCCAGGGGAAGCATCCTCATCGGCGATCACGAGGTTTCACGCATGGAGGCCGGGGAAATTGCACGGGTCATCGGCTATGTCCCGCAGAGTTCGCCTCCGATGCCCTCGTTCACGGTCTTTGACATGGTGCTGATGGGGCGGCGGTCGCGCATGGGCTGGTGCGTGGGGGACGAGGATATCGACCGCGTGGCGGCGGTGATGGAGCAGCTGCATATCGACGGGCTTGCCATGAAGAACTTCAACGAGCTTTCCAGCGGGCAGAAGCAGAAGATCCTGATCGCACGGGCGCTTGCGCAGGACCCCGAGGTGCTCCTCCTGGACGAACCGACGAGCAGCCTCGACCTCAGGCACCAGCTCGAGGCGATGGAGTGCATCAGGTCGCTGGTGGACACGACCGGGATCACCGTCGTGATCTCGATCCACGACCTGAATCTCGCCGCCCGCTACTGCGACACCATGGCCATGCTGAAAGGGGGGATCATCTCCGCGGCGGGCGCTCCCGGACGCCTGATCACCCCGGAGAACATCAGGGCGGTCTACGGCGTCGAGGCCCGCGTCATCGACAACGACGCTACCGGCCCGATCGTCGTCCCCATCCGGGCCGCAGGCGCCGGAGAACCGTGAAGAAAGGGCTGAAAATTCAAAAAAAGTCTGGTGATACGATTGTCGGATGCACAACCTCATAGACCGAGAATGCACAGGTACCGGAACGGTTCGACGCTGAAAGAAGAGCTCGCCGGAGCCATGAACCGCCTGGAGAGCGCGGGTGTCGTCTACCCTGAGGGCTACCGCGAACGGCTCCTCGAAACGTATACAACAGAAAACGTTCCGTACCCCTATATCGTCCTGCACGTCGGAGACCCCAGGATTGTCAGGCACTTTTACTACCCCGAGGCGGTGAAGCAGACCGGCCGCCTCCTCGACTACGGGTGCGGCACGGGAGACGCGGTCAGGCAGCTCCTGCGGGCCGGTTACCCGCGGGAGATGGTAACAGGGTTCGACGTCAACGGGAAGAGCATCGACCTTGGCATGGCTCTCTACGCCGACCGCGACGAGAACGCCGACCTCTTCAGGGTCTCACCCGCGTTCCCGTTCGAACCCGGCTCCTTCGACATCATCTACTCGGGAAGTGTCTTCCACGTGATCGCCGACGAGGACGAGTTCAGGGAGTACCTGCAGAACGCCTTCGACGGCCTGCGGGCCGGCGGGATCTTCTTCGGCTCGACGCTGGGGCTCAGGGACGATGCCGCCGGCCGCCCCGACGCCGGCCCGCCGCGGCTGATGAAACGGCACGAGATGCTAGAGCATATGGCGGAGATCGGGTTTTCGGTGCTGACGGTGCGTGAAGGGGACCGGTATCATATGCACGGTGCGGCTCCGGGGTTCTGCGTCTTCGAGTTCCTGGCGGAGAAGAACGGATGACAGAGGCATTTCCGGATATTACCCGACCCTCTTCTCAATCATCAAGCAGCATCTTCCCGGAACGCCCCTGTGTCCGGAGGGGGAGCCGTTTTGCCAGTTTAACAACCGGTTCTGGGTCCATCAGAAGTATGTCTCACCCGAGCCGGTCTGGAGAGACGGCAATACGGTGTTCTGCAACGGCTGGGTGCTTCCGCAGTATCTGATCCGCGACGGATTCCTGGAGGTGTGAGGTATGGGAAGCGTTGTAACAGTCCCGGTTATAACTTCAATTGAACCTGCCGTCGAGTGTCTTATTGATACGGTAGACGGTTTCTTTGATCTTCTGTTTGAAATAGCGATCGATGCAGCGTCGACCGTCACGGTCTGGGTGAACGGTGTTGTCGCCTTTGCGGTCAGCACCTATGAGACCTTCGTATCATGGCTCTTCGACAGCGCAACTACCGTTGTCGAAACGGGTGTAAATATAATCAGGATAGTCGTGGCAAATGCGGCAGGATCGACGGAAAGGATCATTCATGCCGTTATCACGGAGACTCCCGTCACAGCCGCACCCGAGATCACGAGCACGATTCCGGAGGAGCAGAGCATCTCGAACGTCCCAGGAGGATCGGGCATAAGAACCTTCGGAGCGACCGTCGATCAGCCGACGACAATAGTATTCTCGGTTGACGGGCAGGAAAAGCACAGGTTTAATGCCGTGACCGATGCCGCGTGGGAATGCGATTTCTCCGGGTATTCCGCCGGCACCCGTAGCGTGGTCGTAACTGCGTCTAACTCAAACGGGAGCGATGCGTTCACGTGGTCATGGGAGATTTTAGAGCAGCCCGTGATAACCTTTGTAACACCGTCTGCGGATAGCGTGAGCAATTATGATGCCGAAGGCAAGAGAGTCTTCCATGCAAGCGTCAATATCCCCTGTCTACTGGAAATTTATCTGAACGACAGATTGGTTGAGAAATCATCGTCTGAAGATACGGCGATTTCTCATAAATTCGGTACAGTGCCCCTCGGCAGCTACACCATCAGAGTTGT
>OMKS01004131.1_pt1 | contig 11109 bp, 10 predicted proteins | sample 1674721 | NCBI WGS metagenome assembly OMKS01 (sample SAMN06264996, study PRJEB25208) | sediment metagenome | isolation source: hot spring sediment | place: USA: California | collected 2014-09-02 | reverse complement strand
TCGGCGCCGCCCTGGCGGGCGCCGATTGCCGCTTCGAGCGCTATTTTCTCGTTGGGCGACCATTCGGCGTACACGCCGGCGTAACGTGAGAATTCCTGGGTGATTTCGGTGCTGGGCGTTCCCGGGTACGCTGCTGCGAATGAAACACCCCATTCATAAGCGCCCCGAGCGATCGCTTCGTTTCCAGACATCAGTTGATTCATCGGATCTGTTTCTCTTTCCTATTTGAGATGGGCTATCCTCCGGGCCGCCAGGGCCGCAAGCAGCGGATCAGTGTCGGCTTCGTGCACCTTCTCGAAATACTGAACGGCCTGCTCAACGTCGTTCATTTTTTCGTATATCCGCCCGAGGTTCGCGTAATTAATGGTTCTGAAATGGGGACCCGAAGCATTATCGGCCGCCCGCAAAAAAGCTTCAAGCGCCTTGTCGAACTCTCCCAGGGTTTCGTAACTGTAGCCGAGTCCATAGGCTGCGAGCGGTTTTAACATGTCCCGCTTCGAACCTTTTTGAAGATATGTCGTGTAAGCTTCCACGGCCTGTTCGTACTCGCCGAGGGAGTAATAAATATTGCCGAGGTTGTAGAGTGCCAGCCGTGCCGGTTTGCTCCCGGAATATTCTTCCACCAGCCGTTCATATTTCGCCGCCGCCATCATCAGCGCGTCCCGGCCTTCTTCGTCTGCCGCGTCAACGGACCCGTAGGACGCGTAAGCCTCGGCATACTGTTCAGCCGCTTTTGATTCATATTGAAGATGATAGAAATACAGGCCGAGGGTGATTACAACGACAAGCGCCACAGCTCCCGAAGCGATATAGGCCTGCCGCCGGTGTTCAAGGATGAAATTATATATCCTCAATGAAAGACTCTGGAACTGGTCGGGTTGCTTCAAGTCTATTTTTTCCGTTCCCCTTCCCACGTCGCGTCTCCTTCCGCTCATTCGATTTTTGAGATAACTGTCGGCGGAATCCTGATGATCCGGCCCCGACTGTCGATGCACGCATGAAGCGTCGATCCACGGACAAGCACCTGACCATCCACCGCGTTCAATACAGTGTAATGAAACATAATGCTCGCCCGCCTGATTTCAAATAATTCCGTTTGCACGATCAGTTCATCATCATATCGCGCCGGTGACAGGTAATGACAGTTCAGTTTCGTCACCGGGAAATAGCATGGATCATCAGCCGCCGCAGACGGAGAAATGCCCAGAGATCTCATCAGCTCCGTCCTTCCCGTTTCGAACCACCTGATGTAACCGCCGTGGTAAACAATGCCCATCGCGTCGGTGTCCGCGTAGATGACGCGTACCCTGGTCTCACAATCCCTCAATGAAGCCCCTCCAGTCGCCCATGAAGTGTTCCATGAGGGCGTGTCCGGGTGAAACCAGTATGCCCGATCGAGCAGCTGCATGTTCGCCGAACGCGGCGCCGGGCGCCCTGTTTTCTCCAGGGCGGGACGACAGGAGGGCGAACGGGCTTGGGTCCGACACGTGGGTTTTCACGCTGACAGGCGTGGCGTGATCGCTCAACACCATGACCCGGTATTCGTACTTTTTGAGATCCAGTCCTTCAAGCATCACGGAGACAACTTCCCTGTCAAATGCTTCCACGGCCTCAATTTTCCCTTTCATGTTGCCTTCGTGACCCATCTCGTCGGGAGCTTCGACATGCAGGAACAAAAAATCGCCCCTTTCAAGCCACCTGAGCCCCTCTTCGGCTTTTCCGCGATAGTTGGTGTCGATATAACCCGTTGCCCCCGGTACCGCAAGTACTTCGAGGCCCGCGCATACACCGATTCCTTTCAGGAGGTCCACCGCCGAAATCATGGCGCCTGATACCCCGTACTTCAATGTCAGGGGCTGCATGGGCGGTAACCCACCCTGCCCCCAGAGCCATATGGCGTTCGCCGGTTTGTCGCCGCGTGACAGTCGACGGCGGTTTACGGGATGGTCCGCCAGGAGTTTTCGCGACTGTTCCATCAATTCACGGAGACGATCCGACCGTTCGCCTGCGGGCAGGTAATCGGCCACAGCCGTTCCCACGATGTCATGGGGAGGTTTCGTAACGAGAGAGCCGGGGCCGTTCTTCCAGATCATTAAATGGCGATACCCGACGCCGGGCCGGAAAAACAGATCCGGCGATCCCAGTTCAGAATCAATGTCCCGTATTAAAAGGGCCGCCTCGTCAGACCCGATATGCCCGGAGGTAAAATCTTCCATGACGATTCGTTCAGGGCCCCGGCTGTCATCCAGCGTCACCAGGTTGCAACGGAAGGCAACATCTCCCGGATCCAGTTTCACTCCCATGCTGGCGGCTTCAAGCGCGCCGCGCCCGGCGTTGCACTTGACCGGGTCATATCCAAGAATAGAAAGATTGGCCGTGTCGCTCCCCGGCGTGCATCCCGGCGGTATAGTGTCAATAAGGCCGAGAGTTCCTTCGGCCGCGATCCTGTCCATTCCCGGTGTGTGTGCTGCTTCGACCACGGTTTTTCCGCCGAGTTCCGCCTCCGGATAATCGGCCATGCCGTCACCGAGCAAAATAACATATTTCATGTTGTCGATCCTTTGTCTTCAATCCTGATCAGAACCGTATCGTCAAGAACCACGTCAAGACCGTTTATTTCCGCCAGCGCCAGACGCACGTCCTTCTCACGCGATTCGTGCGTTGTCATTACAACGGGGACCGCTCCCTGGTCCTTGCGTTCCGTCTGGATCACAGAAGCGAGGCTGATATTGTAGTTACTCAGTATACCCGATATGACGGAGAGGACTCCCGGCCGATCGACGGCGGAAAACCTGAAATAATAATTCGTCCGCACCTCTTCCATGGGAAGAAGCCTGATATCATCGATCCGGTCTTTTTTAAAGCCCCGAATCGGGACCCTTCTCCAGATTTTTTTCTGAATGTCCCTCCCGATTTCGATCAGGTCACTCACCACCGCGCTTGCCGTGGGCATCATTCCGGCGCCCTGGCCGTAGAACAGGAGTGTACCCGAGGCGTCACCGACAATGTGAAAGGCATTGTTGTTGCCGTTCACGCTTGACAGAAGACTGTCGGTCGGAATCATGGTGGGATGAATGCGGGCTTCAACCATGTCCTTGTGTTGAATGGCGATTGCCAGCAATTTTATTTTGTATCCCAGTTGCCGTGCGAATTCCACGTCCTGTTGCTTCAGATCGGCGATTCCCTCCCGGTAAATGTCGTCGAGATTTACTCTCTTGCCATAGGAAAGAGCAAGGGAGATTGCAAGTTTGTGAGCCGTGTCGATGGCATCTACGTCATAGGCCGGGTCGGCCTCGGCGAATCCCAGTATCTGAGCTTCTTTCAACACTGTTTCAAAGGGGAGCCGTTCATCCGTCATGCGTGTCAGGATGTAGTTGCAGGTCCCGTTCATAATGCCGAATATGGACTTTATATTATTCCCCGCAAGGCTCTCGCGCAGCGCCTTGATGACGGGAACCGCACCGCCGACGCTCGCCTCGAAACCGATATTGATATGTTCACGGTCAGCGGCCTCGAAAATTTCATTGCCGTCGACGGCAAGCAGGGCCTTGTTCGCTGTAACAACGTGTTTTCCGTGTGCTATGGCGTCCATTAAAATATTTTTTGCCACCCCGAGCCCGCCGACAAGTTCAAGAACGATATCGATTGACGGATCATTAAATATATCATTCACATCATCCGTCAGTTCGATTCCTTCCGTCGAAATGCTTCTCGGCGTGATAATATCTATATCGGCGATTGTCTTGACGGCAAGCCTGACGCCCAGACGTTTTCGAACGAGGTCCTCGTTCTGTTTCAGGAGTTGCACCACTCCGGTTCCCACGGTTCCGAATCCGATGAGTCCGACATTAATCGTTTTTCTGCTCACGATACCCGCCTTTCAACGTCAATATTCCCCGCCCTGTTCATTCGTTCATCTTTCAGGCCCGGCAGGCACCTCCGAGCCTGTCGCGCCAGGAATTCAGAAAACGATCGCCGATCAACGGTTTGCTTCCTTTACGCGCATCCCGGACGGCATTGAATGCCTCTTCCCTGGCCGACTCAAGCAGCTCTTCGTCACGAAGAACATCGCCGATCCGGAAATCCGGGAATCCCCACTGGCGAATTCCAAGAAATTCTCCCGGTCCACGGATTCTCAGGTCTTCTTCGGCTATATCGAAGCCGTTGTTCGTCCTTTCCATTATGGACAGGCGCCTCGCGGCGTCTCCGGAAACGCCGTGACCGGCCACCAGTATACATCGAGCAGGCAAGCCGCCCCTGCCGACCCTGCCGCGAAGCTGGTGAATCTGTGAGAGCCCGAATCGCTCCGCGTGCTCGATGACCATGAGCGACGCCGACGGTATATCGATGCCTACTTCCACGACGGTCGTCGCTACGAGAATCTGAATGTTTCCGCTTCTGAAATCTTCCATTATCGCGAGGCGCTGCGATCCCTTCATGCGACCGTGTACAAGTCCGACGGCGAAGTCACTGAAAACATGATCCCGAAGATATGCTGCCATGCCCGTGGCGTCTTTCAGATCCGACGTTTCACTTTCCTCAACCAGGGGATAGACGATGAATACACGGTTACCCGCCGACGCTTCCTGTCGAATAATATCATAGAGCCGGGTTCGTTCCTCGTCCGGAAGAACCATCGTTTCGACGGCCTGTCTCGACGGCGGCATTTTATCGATGATGGTGAGATCAAGATCGCCGTACACCGTCATGGCGAGCGTCCGCGGTATGGGGGTGGCGGTCATAACGAGGACGTCAGGACAGACGCCCTTGTCCCGCAGCCTCGCTCTCTGGAGGACTCCGAACCTGTGCTGTTCGTCGATGACGACGGCGCCGAGGCGCTTGAAACAGACCTTTTCCTGTATCAGGGCGTGAGTCCCCACGATGATGTCCGCCCTTCCCTCACTGATTTCTTCGAGTACCCGGCGGTGTTCGTCTCCCTTCAGGGACCCGGTCAGAAGCACCGCCTTGAGACCCACATGTTCCGCCCACTTTCCGATAGTGTCGTAATGCTGCATGGCCAGGATCTCGGTGGGAGCCATGACGGCAGACTGAAAGCCGTTTCTGCAGGCTACGATCATCGGTATCATCGACACAACGGTTTTGCCGCTTCCCACGTCTCCCTGAAGAAGCCGGTGCATGGGACGCGGCCTCGCCATGTCCGCGAGAATCTCCTTAACCGCCCTCTTCTGGGCGCCGGTCAGATTAAAGGGAAGAATTGTACTGAATGTTTCGAGAATATCCCCGTCGGTTCTGAATTCCACGCCTGCCTCGGACAGAAGATCGGCACGCTTGAGCGCAATGCGCAACTGGGAGAAAAAAAACTCATCGAAAATGAGCCGACGATGCGCTTTCGATCGACGGTCGTTATACTCGTCAAAGTCGGCATCGACCGGGGGAAAATGAATGTTCCGAAGCGCCTCGTCGAGGCCGACCAGGTTTCTGCGTCGACACAAATCAGCGGGCAGCGGTGTGTACAGTACTTCCGGATGATCTTCGAGAAGGCCCGCCATGACGCGTCGCAACCGCTTGCCGCTCAGGCCTTCCGTTTCGGAATATAGTGGAACTATTTTTCCTGCATGCACCGGGTCGGCGTCTTTTTCACGAATCCGCTCGACATCGGGATGGATCATTATCTTAGCGTCTCCCCGGAGACTCACCGCGCCGGCGAGAAAAAAGGGGTCCCCCGATGCGAATGTCTGTCGCAGCCGCGAGGGATTGCCGTTGAGCCATGTCGCCGTGATGGCCCCGCTTTCATCCCGGAAAACGACATCGAGCACGGTCCGGCGACGGAAACGCTTCAGTGTTGACCGGACCACGGAAGCCCGGATCGTCGCTTTTGTCCCCGGTAGAGCCTCGGCAACCGGCGTTATGGTTCTACGGTCTTCATAACCGCGTGGAATGAGATACAGCAGGTCTTCCACCGTTGATATTCCCTTTTTCGCAAGATGGCTCGCCATGACGGGGCCGACGCCCCTCACCTGCAGGACCGGCCGAGAAAGTACATCGCGGGAGGCGTTTCCGCCTTCCCGCTTTTCGTTTGCAACGATCACGTTCAGTGCCTCAAAACATCGTCATTTCCAGTAGTAACGGCTGGGGAGGTATTAGCAGATATGGCCCTCTTTGACAAGGAAAGAATTGACATTGATCTCCCGTTGCTGTAGGTTTCTCACTGCTTTTCTGCTGAAAGGATCATGACGACATGAATAATAAAAAACTGTCATACCGGGATGCCGGTGTTGATATCGACGAGGCGAACAGTTTTGTGGAAAGCATAAAGCCTCTTATCCGTTCAACAACACGGAAGGGTGTCGTGGGCGGGATCGGCGGGTTCGGGGGACTCTTTCACCTCGACCGTGAACACTACTCCAATCCGCTCCTGGTTTCGACGACGGACGGAGTTGGAACAAAATTAATGATCGCCCGGGAGATGAACCGCCATGATACCGTCGGCATTGATCTCGTGGCGATGAACGTTAACGACCTCGTGGTACAGGGCGCCGAACCGCTGTTTTTCCTCGATTACATCGCAACGGGAAAGATCAGGCGGGAAACCTTGGTCAGCGTCGTGAAAGGAATCGCAAGGGGATGCGCCGAGGCGGGGTGCGCGCTCACGGGTGGAGAAACAGCCGAGATGCCCGGCTTCTATGGAAATGAGGAGTATGACCTCGCCGGGTTCGCCGTGGGCGTTGTTGAGTATGACAATATCATCGACGGTTCGGCCGTTCGTGCGGGAGACGTTATTATCGGGCTGGCATCATCCGGTCTGCACAGCAATGGTTTTTCACTGGCACGGAAAGTATTGCTCGAAGAGGGACCGGAGGCCCTGGCCGAACATCCGAAGGAACTGGAAGGTTCCATCGGCGACGAGTTGCTTACGCCGACGCGCATTTACGTGCAGTCAGTACTTGCCCTCATAAAGAATGTCGCCGTGAACGGCATCGCGCACATCACCGGAGGAGGGTTCTATGACAATATTCCGCGAGTTCTTCACCCGTCGCTGCGTGCCGACATTAACAGGGAATCCTGGCCGAGGCAGCCTATTTTCGATTTAATTCAGCAGCGTGGCACTATCGAGGACTCCGAGATGTACCGGGTTTTTAATATGGGAATCGGAATGATCCTGCTGGTTCATCGTGAGGATGTGGAAGAAGCCCTTGACCGGCTGCGTTCCGTCGGTGAGAGCGCCTTTGTCATCGGTTCGATAGCAAAAAAGAAAGGAAACGACGAAGCTTCCGTGGTGATCCGGTAAGGCATTATCGAGACGCCACCGGCCGGTTCGCGAAGCACTGTTACACGATCATGAAAGAAAAACTTGCCATTGGAGTCCTGGTTTCAGGCAGCGGGTCAAACCTTCAAGCAGTTATAGACAGCATCGAGGCGGGGAAACTCGACGCAACCGTGAAGATCGTCGTAAGTAACAGGACCGAAGCCTATGCCCTTGAACGGGCGGCGAAACACGGCATTGAAACGGTGGTGATAGATCACCGGGCGTATGATTCCAGGACCGGTTTCGAACAGGCGCTGATCGACACGTTCCGTTCGCGTTCGGTGCAGCTGGTGGTAATGGCGGGATTTATGCGGATTCTCTCCGAACATTTCCTTGGGGCGTTCCCGATGAAAGTCCTGAATATTCACCCGGCCCTGCTTCCTTCATTCAAGGGTATGCACGCCCAGGAACAGGCGTTCGATTACGGCGTCAAGTTTTCGGGATGTACCGTACATTTTGCTGATCCGGGCGTTGATTCGGGACCGATCATCATCCAGTCGGTCGTTCCGGTTCTTCCGGACGATACGGCGGACATCCTGCGTGAGCGGATCCTCCGCGAGGAGCATCGCATCTATCCGCAGGCCATTCAATTTTATGCAGAAGGACGCATAGAAATATCAGGAAGAAACGTGCGCGTAAGGGGCCAGAAACCACTTTCGGACACGGCCGTGTGTAACCCCCCCACGGAAGGCATGTAGACGCACATGATACTCGTCAGCGCCTGCCTCCTGGGATTAGATTGCCGGTATGATGGCTCGGCTCTTCAGGCTGACAGAAGAGTGACGGGAATAATCGATGAGGTCATGATTCCCGTTTGTCCTGAACAAATGGGAGGATTGCCGACCCCCCGGCTTCCATCGGAAATCACTGAAGGCGACGGAAACGATGTGCTCGACGGAATATCCGGGGTGGTTAACAGCGCAGGCCTGGATGTAACGGTCGAATTCCTGAAGGGGGCACGCGTGGCGCTTTCCATCGCGCGAATCGCCGGCGTCACCCGGGCGATTATGAAGGAACGGAGTCCTTCCTGCGGCGTTGTTCACATCACCAGAAACCGTGAAAGCATACCAGGAATGGGTGTCGCCGCGGCGCTCTTGAAACGTGCCGGCATTCAGGTCGTCTCATCCGACAGGATCATTGAGGATTATGTACGATATCATCGTCATTGGAAATGACGTCAGTGCTCTCGTTGCAGCGTCTTTCGCGGTTCATCTGGGCGCCCGGACACTTCTGGTCTATGACGGAAAAACCTCTGCCTCCGTCTCAATTCCCGGCGGTTACCGGTTCGACGGCGACCCCCTGCCCTGGACGGGGCTTGACGGATCGGGCGTATTCTCGAAATTACTGCGCGAACTGCATATCGAAGGCGCGAACGAAAAACAGGAACCGACCCGGTTACAGGTAATGCTTGAATCGCGAACCGTTGAATTTTCGCCGGGCATACGGGAACGATGCAACGACACGGCCCGTGATTTTTTTCTGGATCACGACGAGATCCGACGTTACTTCACTCTCATCGAGGATGACGCGCGTTTCATTCGGGACATGGTACAATTCATTCTTGGAGGTCCTGTCAGCCTGAGAGGCAGGATCGCGGCGTTACTTTCGGAACGGTCGCGACGTCTTGCGGGACAGGCAAGACGAAAAATTTCCGGTCTCCCCGCTCTCGGAGCTTCACGTGATTTATTCAATTCCCTCGATGCGGAGTGCAGTCTCTTTTCGCGTTACGACTATTACGGATTAGCCGACGCACGATCTTCCTACTGCATGTATTCCTCACTATGCGGTTCATTTGGAATATCACCCGGTGAAAAGGATTCAATTCTCGAGACGTTGAGGAACAAGACAGAAGAATCGGGAGGAATAATCGTGCGCCCCGACCGAATCGATACGGTCGCCCTCGGTGACGGCATTTTCATCGAGGCAACGACGGAGGGTTCCTGTGAGCGAATCGAGGGGCGCCGTCTTATAATCAGCACAAAATGGCCGGGATTCCCCGTGATTGTACAAAACGACGAAGGTCTTTCGGACTGGTACGAAGGACATTTTATTCCGCGCTGCCGTTCCGTCCGTCCTTTCACATTACATCTCGGCGTGGACGACCGTTCAATTCCGGAAAACATGGGAGAACATCTCGTCATGCTTCGTGATAATGACGGTCGAAGCGACAGTCTGCCCTTTTTTTATCTTCAGGCCGGCCCGACGGGACCGTCGACCTCCGCTCCAGAGGGGGGGCGCGCCTTGTCCGTAACAGCGTTTCTGCCACCATCGCCCCGGGGACCGGATGATGCCGAGCTCGCATCCACCGCCGATGCCATGCTCGATGTTCTCAAGCAGGCGTTCCCTTTCTTGTATGAAGGAATCGACAGCATGGATCGCGATCTCTCGATCAGCAGGTTTATTCGGGCGCTGCAGGCACCCGCTCTTGATCACGTGATGAAAGAACGACCTCTGCTCGGCCTGCCCATCTATGCTGGTGATACGCCCAGGGCGAATGTTTTTATAACGGGAGGAGAACTTGCCCCTTTACTCGGTTTCGACGGTGATATAGTATCGGGTATCAATGCAGCTCAACGGGCCTGTGGAGAAACGCAGTATGTATACTATCCGTAATCTGGGACAACCCACCATTCCGTCGCCGGTCCAGGCAAGTGTTTTTATCGACGACGGACGACGTATTCTTGAAAATCCGTACATCGACGCGGAAAACCGGCCGGTCGCCGCGGATCAGAGAAGCCTGGAGATTGCCGGTCCCCGGAAAGTTATCTACTTCGATCCTTCAAAGACCAAGGCGGCGATAGTAACCTGCGGCGGCCTGAGTCCCGGCATCAACGACGTGATCCGCGCCGTCGTCATGGAACTGTATTACGGTTACGGCGTCAAAAACATCAGCGGCATCCGCTATGGGTTCCAGGGACTCATTCCATCGTACGGACATCCCCTCATGGAGCTTACTCCCGACGTCGTCAAGGATTTTCACCTGGACGGCGGCAGCAAGCTCGCCTCTTCCAGGGGCAGTCAGGATATCGGCGAAATGGTGGACAGTCTTCGAAGGCTGAATATCAATCTTTTTTTCTGCATCGGCGGCGACGGGACTATGAAGGCCGTTCAGCTTATCGCAGAGGAAATCGAGCGACGAAATCTCGATATTAGTGTTGTAGGCATTCCAAAAACCATTGACAATGATGTCTTTGGCACGGATTTCACTTTTGGTTTTGATTCAGCGGTAAACATTGCCACTGATGCCATTGACAGGTTGCATACAACGGCCAACAGCCATAAGCGCATCATGGTCATTGAGTTGATGGGACATACTGCCGGCTGGCTCACGCTCTACGCTGGAATGGCCGGAGGTGGTGATGTGATTCTATTGCCGGAACTTGGCTACGACATGAAAGTGGTTAACCGCTATCTGCGCGATCGTGCCTACAAGAAAAAACCCTATTCTATTGTTGTTGTGGCCGAAGGTATTGAAAAGCCCAAAGAAGAAGCTTCTGCGGCAGCTTATGTTGCCAAAATAATTGAAAAAGGCACACACATTGAAACACGAACCACCATATTGGGTTATGTGCAACGTGGCGGCAGTCCTTCACCCATGGACCGTATTCTTGCTACAAGATTCGGATCACATGCTGTACAATTAATTGCCGAAGAAAAATTTGGCCGCATGGTAACCAATGTGAATGGTCAAACCTCAAGCATTCCCCTAAAAGAGGTGGCAGGGAAATTAAATCTTGTGCCTAAAGATCATTCACTCATTCGCAAAGCCCGTGCACTGGATATTTGTATGGGTGACTTTTGTGAGTTTTAATTTTATCAATCATGAACCTACAACTCATTAC
>OMKS01004130.1_pt1 | contig 11114 bp, 10 predicted proteins | sample 1674721 | NCBI WGS metagenome assembly OMKS01 (sample SAMN06264996, study PRJEB25208) | sediment metagenome | isolation source: hot spring sediment | place: USA: California | collected 2014-09-02 | reverse complement strand
CGAGATCTACCCTATCCTCTTCGTCGGCAGCGTCAGATGTGTATAAGAGACAGCTTCGGGGGGGACTGAGGGGGGGCGCACCCGCGCACGGGCGCAGCCGCGTTCGGAGGCGCGGTGTCCGGTACGCGCCTCGCGTTCCAGACGGCAGCCGCCGCCGCACATCTCCAAATCGGGGCAATCCCAACACGCTTCCGGCAGACCCGCCGCCAGCGGATCCGTTTCGCGCTCGCGGAAGCTCAAAAACAGCGGGCTGTTCCAGATAGCGTCCCAGGGATCGTCGAGCAGATTGCCGCCCGCCACGTAGTACGATTGGCAAGGCAGAACGTCGCCGTTGGGTTCAATGCAAATGGAGTACTCGGCGGCGTTGCAGCGTTTGGGAGCAAGGTCCAGTTCTAGCGGCGAGAGCTGGCAGTAGTCGGTGACGGTGTACCAGAGGAAGCGCATATCCAACGTCTCGGCGCGGTCGCGCACGGCGACCAGCGTCGCGGCCATATCTTCGGCGGGGATGGCGTCCGGGTCGTCGAAACCGCCGCCGGCGTAGATCATGCCGTTCATCGCAAAGGTGCGCAATCCCAGGCCGTGCAGGAATTCGACGATGGCGACGGCATCCTGGACGTTGCGGCGGGTCAACGTGCTGTTGGTGATGGTATGCACGCCGCTCGCCAGCGCGTTTTCGATGCCGCGTACCGTCTGCGCAAACGCGCCCGGCGCACCGACCATCGCATCGTGCACGTCGGCCTGGCAGGTTTCCAACGTGATTTGCACGTGGTTCAGTCCCGCTTCAGCGAGCGCAGCCATGGTGGGGGTGTGCGAGAGCAAGCGCCCGTTCGTGTTCATCCCTACGATCAGCCCCAGGCCGTCGGCGTGGCGGATGATGGCGGGCAGGTCGGGATGCAGCGTCGGCTCGCCGCCGGTGAGGATGATGTGCGGGATGCCGATGGCGGCGAGCTTGTCGAGCACGCGGAACCAGTCATCCAGCGGCAAAGACGTCATCGTGAAGCGGTCCGGTTCGTTGTAGCAGTGATGACACGCATTGTTGCACCTGTAGGTGAGCGCGACGTCGGCTTTGTAGGGGGCGTGGACGGGCGTGCTGAAAATCGGGTTGAAGGCCACCTGCCCGGCGATGGCGCAGGTGGGGCAGCCGTCACCAGTCTCCTTGAGGCGCTGCACCATCGTGTAAACGTCGGCCAACTCACGGGTAAGGCGTGCCTTGTCCACGTGGTTGAAACGCCGCAGGAGCATATCCCGCGCCTGTTCCTGAGGGACATTGTCCAGCGCCAATTTCGCCATCTCCACGGCGGTGGTATTGAGGTGGATCACCTCGGTCACGTCGATGAAAAGAATGCCGTTGCCATCCTCCTCGACGCGCAGGTGAACGCGCCGCTGCCCGCCATCCAGCGCGATGGGATACGTGTACAGTCCCGGCGCAGGCGGTTCAGGCGACGCCGGCCACAGCCGCGCCAATTCCCGGCGCAGGTCATTCCAAAACCCGTTCGTTGCCATCGTTATCAAGATGCAAGAGGCAAGAGGCAAGAAGCAAGAAGCAAGAATCCTGCCTCTTGCTTCCTGCCTCTTTTACCACTTGGGCGCTTCTTCGATCTGGTAGGAGGCCCCGCAGTAGGGGCAATCCACGAAGATCGCGCCGGCCCGCACGATGAGGTCATCCTTGGCCAACGTGCCGCCGCAGGACGTACACTTCATGGCCTCAAGATGCACGTCGCCGGTGAGGTCGATTTTCTGGACGTGGGTAATTTCCTTTTTCTCCGGCTGTACACGGGTCAGATAAATGAGGACGACGGCCCCGCCGAACAACACCACACCGACCACCAGCCGCATGATCTGTCCCTGCGCGCCAACGATGAACATCAAGCCAAAGAAAGCAAGAAAGGCAGCGATAAGATAAGTTACCAATTTCATAATGTCCTCCAAATTATCTGAAAGTCGTTAGTCACATTGTCCGATAGTCAGGTTTATTTTGGCGGTGTGCGCCAAGTCCATATATACCTACGAAATGGTGAAGGAATAGTTCCTTCAGTATAGCGCAAGCTTCAGCGGAGTCAAAACTTATCACAACAACCCCAACCATCCCGCCACAACGTCGCCCGCGCCCGCCATATTCAACGCGATGGGCAACAGCAGCACGCCCATCGCGTTCATCCGCCGCGATCCCCACAGCACGGGGATGAGGCCGATGCCGGTGGCGACGGCGCAGACCGCCAACCCACCCCACCCCGTCATCGTGAACACCACCACGAGCAGAATCGCCAACGTTACGAAGCTGATGACGCGATAGCTCACGCGCGCCGTCAACGCGATGACGAGTCGCGTCAGTCCCAATGAGAGGAGGAACGCGAGGACGCCCGCTGCCAACACCGCCGCCGTCGCCCAGTAATAGCGTTCGGGCGTGTAGGTGCTGTATTGCGTGCTCACCATCCACGCCATGCCGCCGCGCGTGAGGTGCAGCCCCGGCACGAAGAAGAGGAGGAAGCCGCCCACGTAGTAGACGATCTTCGACGCACCCTGCGAGATGACAAACGCGCGCTCGTCGCGCTGCGCCGTCGCGTGCCCGGCCAAAAAGCCGCCGATGCCGCCGGTAATCACGGGGAAGAAGGCGGCGAACATGCCGCCAAGCACGCCCGCCGCCGTCCCGTGAAAAATCGCGCTAAACGGCGCATCCACAGCGCGGGCGATGTGCTGCGGCGGCAACTCGACGCGCGCCATGAGGTTCTGGATCACCCACGGGACGGCGAAGAGGCCGACGAACGCGGGCAGCAGGTTTTGGTAGGCCACCTCCACCGGCACGAGCGAGCGGTACATCATCACGAAGCCCAACAGGCCGGAGAGCAGGAACGTCGCCAGTCCCGCCGTGAGCGAGCGCCAGCCGTCCCACCAGCGTTTCCACCCAGCGGGCGCGCGGTCGGTGCCTTTGGGCCACTCCGAGAGCAGCATGTAGGCGATGATCGTCCACAGAATCCACGCCATGTGCGGGCGCAGAATTTCGCGGATCGGCGGCAGGATGCGCGAGGCGACCGGCGTGAGCAACGCCAGCACCGCCAACCCGCCCAATCCGCCGATGCCGGTGAGGACGACGGCCTCGTAGCCGCGCCGTTGCAGCAAGTACTTCTGCCCCGGCAGGACGATAAAGATAGTACTGTCGTCGGGCACGGAGAGAAAGATGCTGGAGATCGTGTTGAGCATCGCATAGCCGGTGATGAGGCCGAGGAACAGAAAAGCCATTTGCTCCGGGTTCATCCATGCCGCGAGCGCCCCGCTGGCAAGCAGGATAAAGCCTGCCACGTTGTAGATGTGCAGCGCCGGCACAATCGCCAACAACGATGCTAAAAGTGTACCTGCGAGCGTCCAAAGGATGAGTTCAAGCATCTAATTTCTCATTTCTAATTTCTAATTTCCTCCTACGCGCCAATCCAACGTCGAGCGAGGAATGATTTCCAGTTTACCCTGGTATTCCTGGATAACGCCAATGACTTCGACCTGTATCCCTTCTGCCGGCGGCGGATCGAGGGAGGTCAGGATGTTGGTCCACAGCAAGATGGGGATGCTGCCGCTGCCGTCATCAAGCAGCGCCTTTGCGCCCGCGGAGAACCCCTGTGGCGTGCCCAGAACGCCGCGCAGGCGTACCACGTGCCCCGCGTCCAGCGCCCGCAGATCGGCGACCTGCACCCACGGAATCTCCGGGGCCGGCGCGACAATGACGATGTCGGCGGGGCCTTCGGGCGTGATTTGCAGCTCGTCCTGGTACACGCCGATTTCGCCCTGCACCTCGACCTCCGCGCCCACATCGAGCGCCAACGGGTCGGCGAGCACGGTGTAGACGCGCTCCCACAACACCAGCGAGATCTGCCCTGTGCCGTCGTCGAGCGTCGCCTTCATCCCACCCTTGAAGCCCTCCATCAGCACGACGCGCCCTTGCAGAGCCATCCAGCTTCCGGCGGCGGCGGGCGTGACCGCGCTGAGCGAGGTGGCGGGGACGGCCACGGCTTCCGTCGGCGCATCGGACAAAACGATGTCCATGACAGAGGCAGGGACGAGTTGCGGCGTATCCCGGTAGAGGCTCACCGCGCCAACCGCGGCAATCCCCTGGCCCTCGACGATTTCCGGTAGCGAGCCGGTGAGCGCCACCACCGTCGCATCGATGGCGACGACGATCTCGCCGGAGTCGTCGCGCACGGTGATGAGCGTCATCCCTTCGTAGGGCGTGCGTACCTGGCGGACCTCGCCGACGACGCGCACGCGCAGACCAGCGTCCAACGGCGTGAGGGTGTTGGCCTTCAACGTCACCGGTTCCGGGCGTTCCAGCGCGAGATGTTCGGCGGCATTGAGCGTCAGTGCAACATAATCCTCGCGGATGCGCAACGTCCCGGCGACGGTCACTTCATCGCCGAGCGCGGGAATTTTCCCCGCCGCGAGGAGCGTTTGCGTCACGTCGCGGTACGAGGAGACACGCACTTCGCCGGTGCCGTCATCCAGCCAGAACGCCAGGTAAGCACTCACGGGATCGTAGCTCAAGCTGCGCGTGACGCGGCCCTGGACGCGCACGTAAGCCATGTTCATCGTCCCTAGCGCATCGGCGGCAGAGATGGTGGGGATGTCCATGCGACGCGCCATCCACCACAGCGCGAGCAGCCCCACCGTCGCCAGGAGGATCGCTGCGAGCTTGACGGCCCGCACGGAGATACGGCCGCCGAGCTTCGCCCCGCAATAAGGGCACGTCCCATAAGGCCCCACAAAGCGCCCACAGCTCGAGCAGTTCGCGCCGGTTGGCGTTGTCGATGTTGTGTGTGTATCTTCAGACATATGTGACCTCTTCATAGATGGAGTACGGAGTAGGGAGTAGGGAGAGGGAGTAAGGGATCGGCGGGGACTGAACCTCGCCTCTGATCTCCCACTTCTGACTCCTTACGCTGCACGCACCTCACTCTTGCTTCTTGCCTCTTGCTTCCTGCCTCTTCACTCTCCCACTTCCCACACCAATTCGTGCTGGCGCTGCCAGATGCGGTAATGGAGACCGGTGAAAGCGGGCAGCAGCGGATCGTCGGTGGGCAGGTTGATGGTGGAACCGCCCATATCCGGGCGGGCGCTGTGCATCGCCGTCAGGAGTGCCCGCGCGGCCCGCAGCCGGTGGGGATATTCGGGGTCGACGGCCAGGTCAGCGACGACGTGATTGCCTTGCTGCAACTGGTAGAGCACGTAGCCGGCCATACGCGACGCCTCCCACAAGGCCAACCCCCGCAATTCATCCTGGCGGTGCATAAGTGAGGCCAGTTGACGCTGCCAGGGCATTCGCGTATCGTGGAAGGCATTGTACGACGCCAGGATCACGCCAGGGGAAGCCGGCGCAATGCCGGAGGGCAGCGGCAGCGGATCGAACGTCCCTGGCTCGAGTGTGAGGACCAACAGATCGCGCTCCGAACGGAAGTCCAACTGCTGGTAGAGCGCCAGACCGCCCTCGTTCTGGGCCAGCACTTCCAGGCGCAATGTACGCAACGCCTCGGCGTGGGCCATGGCCTGAAGATGCTCGACGACCCGCCGGGCAATACCGCGACGCCGCCAGGTAGCGAGCACACCCAGACCACTCAGCCATCCGTCGTCCCCCCGCAGGGCCAAGAGCGCGATCGCAACCGGTGTGTCATCGCTAATCGCCACCACCGACTTCCGTAAGTCTATGTCTTCGACGACGCACATCCGCGCGAATTGCGTGGCATCGATCCAGACAGGCAGATAATAGTTCATATACGCCTGGTTGATAAGGAGCGTCAGACGATCATACGACAGGGCTGTCGCCGGAACCAGATCGACCGAGAATGACGTGGATTTCTTCATAATCAATAACAGGATGATTTTGAGTTTATTCAATCCTACTATATACTGAGAATGATGAAAACGCAATCAACACCCGATCAACCTTCCGGGAAGCTACGCACAACCTTGAAAAAGCAAAAAACCGCTTTATCCCAGGGTTTTGATCCAGGTTATACTCGCGTAGCTTCCCGGAAGGTACACGATAGCCCTGACATCGATTCGTTGTACATCTCTAAAACCGGGGTATAATAAATGAAACGCATTTCCCGATAACCAACAACGAGTACGGACCCATAATCAGGATATGAGGGAGAAGCACGATGACAGCAAATATCGAAGTCCGTAAAGCACGTTTGAGCGACGCTGAACGCATTGCAGATTTCGTAAACAGCGCCCGCACCGAGCGGCACGTGTCACAAATGGATGTCGCCGAACGATTCAGTCAGGTGGGTTTTTTGCTGGCCGAGCAACGGGGAAAAATCGTCGGAATGGCCGGATGGCGGGTGGAAAACCTTGTCATCTGCCTGACCGATTTTCTAATCGCGCCGGGTGTAGATCGCGTAACGACGGGCCGTGCGCTCGTCACCGCTATGGATAAAGAGGGCGAATTCTTGCAAGCTGAAGCGGCGCTTCTCTTCCTCCCCCACGACCCAAGCAAGGAACTGGTCGCCTACTGGGAAGAGTTGATGTACACAAGGAAAGTTATACAGGAGTTGCCAAAAGCATGGCGTGAGGCCGCCCAGGAGTGGAATCCCAAGGCTACCGAAGCAATGATCAAGCAAATCCGCGAAAACTTGATCCGCAAGCCAATGTAGGCCTGGCGCAGCGAACGATAAGATTAGGGAGGTTGGAGTTGATGGACAAAATCAAGCAATTTGTAAATGCGCATCCACAATGGGCATCCTGGATCGTGCTTTCTATTGGCATGGTCGCTATTCTCATCTGGTCGGCGCGGGATGTAGGGCTGTTGGCCGGACAATGGGTGGCGTTGGTCGTCGCCACCATCGCTGTGGCAGGGCTGGCGGTGTGGATCATTGGGTGGGAAGATGAGAAAGAGGGGGATGACGCTGCTGCCGCAGTCACGGAGAAATCGCCCAAAGAGGTATAAAAGACTTTGCCGATAATCGAGAGACATACCCCTGGCATAGCCCAGGGGTTTATTTTTTAGTTGCACCTTCTTCGAGATACGTTATAATCTCCCAGGGTATCATCTCAATAAAAAGGGGAGAAGTGGGAGGTTTGGGGGCGGGCTGCGCCCGCCTCCAAACCCCCACCCCCAGATTTTTGAGAAGATATTCCCAGGAAACTGTTACTTTTGGAGGCTCAATTGGTCGAAGAACACATGGGCGAGGTCTCACCCGATGTCGTCGTAGAGGCACCATCAGAGGAAACAATCGAGGAAGAACCCTCGCTGAGTCGCTCTTTCGGCATCCGTTCATGGTTACAAGATGTCTTGGAAACGCTACTACTCGCGGCAATTCTCTTCCTGGTCATCAATACCCTTACCGGACGTTACCAGGTGCATGGGCAAAGCATGGAACCGAGCCTGCATAACGGGCAATATCTCATTGCAAGCAAGGTCGTTTACTGGCTGCGCTCTCCCGAACGCGGAGACGTCATCGTGCTCGATCCGCCGAACGAACAGAGTGAGGTTCCGTACATCAAACGCGTTATCGGCTTGCCGGGCGATGTGATAGAGGTCCGCGAGCAACGGGTGTGGGTCAACGGCGTGGCGCTCAACGAACCTTACATCAGCGCGCCACCCTACTACACCGGCAACTGGGTCATCGTCGAAGAACAGTATTTTGTGCTCGGTGACAACCGTAATAATTCTAGCGACTCGCACGCCTGGGGATTATTGCCGCGCGAGCGAATATTGGGCAAAGCCATCTTCAGTTATTGGCCACCAGAGACGTGGGGGGCGATCCCCCATTACGTCTTTCCAGAGTTACAAACAGTACAGTAGGACCTGATATGGCATGGACTGAACAAAGGGCAATCAATAGCCGGGAAGCGGACCCGCTCGATATCGATGGATTAGCGCACAGATCCGAAGAGGTAGCGACTGCGTGGGCATGGTTTCGAGACCTGCTCGAAACGTTAGCGCTGGCCGTGATTATCTTCCTCGTCGTGAACACCTTCACCGGGCGCTACGAGGTACAGTCGATCAGCATGGAACCGACGTTGCACGAGGGGCAATACCTGATCGTGAGCAAAATCGCGTACTGGTTCCACGGACCCCAGCGCGGCGACATCATCGTGCTTGACCCGCCTGCCGGGCGCAGCGAAATCCCTTACATCAAGCGCGTCATCGGGCTGCCCGGCGAGACATTAGAGGTACGCGATGGTCGTGTCTGGATCAACGGCATTGCGCTGAACGAGCCATACATCAGCGGTCCCCCTACCTACACCGAAAACCGCGTTCTGGGAGAGGAAGAATACCTGGTCCTGGGCGACAACCGCAACAACTCCAGCGACTCGCACATCTGGGGCGTCTTGCCGCGCGAGAACATCATCGGGAAATCCATCTTCCGCTACTGGCCACCGGAGAAATGGGGGCTGATCCCGCACTACACCTTCCCCGAGTTGGAGGTGGCCCCATGACGTCGCCGGAAGTCTCCGCCGCTGAGGACGCCCGCGCCAACTACACCTGCCCGGATTGCGCGATGGGCAACCTCAAGCCGATCAAGATCACCTACACGCGCCGCTGGGGCCAGCAGTTGATCGTCGTGCCGGATTTTGCGGCGTGGCGCTGCGACTCGTGCGGCTTCACCCGTTACGATAGCGCCGCGCTGGCGCAAATTCGCCTGCTGCTCGGCCCGGACGAAGAGGAACTGATCGAACCCTACCTCCGTCGCCCTCGCGCCGAAGGTCCCGGCGAGATCGGCCCACGGCGCTGGATGCCGTGAACTAGACTCTATCCAAAAATTGTGCCTGCGAGCATTTCTGGTGCGTCAGCGGCGAATTCGCGGATAGGTACTTAGCTTGACAAATCCTAAGCCTACGCTAAAATGTAGCCGTGTTGCCGAGATAGCTCAGCCCGGTAGAGCAGGGGACTGAAAATCCCTGTGTCCTGAGTTCAATTCTCAGTCTCGGCACTACAAGACGGGGTCGCATCGGGCGATCCCGTTTTTGTTTTTCCGCCTTGAAGAACAAGGAGGACAAGATGAAGCGAGGCGCTTGCATTTTGGTTCTGCTCGCGGTGTTGGTCTCGTTGCCGGTCTTCTCGACTTATGCCGCGAACGTGCCAACAGTGGACGGCGCACCGGTATTCCGTAAGGCGGCTGCCCCCACCAACTCCATCATTCCCCCAACCTGGGACGTCGTAGCCGACGATTTCGAGAGCGGCAGCCTTGCCGCCTGGGGCATCTCAGGAGCGTCTCATTTGAGCCTGCTGCCGGGCGGCGGGCGCAATGGCTCGACCGGCCTGGCGGTTGCCGTGACCCAGGACTTAGCCTATATCTACCAGGCCCGCGTCGCCCACGCCGTCGAAGGGTATCTGACCTTCTGGCTCAATCCCAATGGCGTGGTTCTGCCGGAGCCGTCGCCCAATTACTGGCCGCCGGGCACATCGCTGTGCGTGGGTGAGGTGCGCAGTTCTGCCGGCGATTGGTGGCCGCCGTTGATCGCCTTCTACCTGCGCCGGCCGCCCGACCAGGGCTACGAAGGCTTCATCGCCTGGCCCAAAGCGAGCGGGCATTTTTACGACTGGCAATCCGGCGCATTTCCCCTGGTCGATGGCTGGCAGAAAATCACGCTGGGCTACCGGATCGACGCCTGGGTCGCCGTCTGGGTCAACGACACACTCGTGCGCTACTACGACGATGATGTGGCACACGATGATCCCTCCGGCGACGTGATCGAGTTCGGCAAGATCAACAAGAATTCCAGCAGCACGCCCTCCGGCTCGATCCGCCTCGACGATGTGGCGTTTCAGGTGCCGCGCGTGAACGATTTGTGGGTGGATGCGGTCAACGGCAGCGATGAGCACGACGGCCTGACCCCCGCCACAGCCTTCCGCACGATTCAACGCGCCGCCAACCTGGCCGGCCCCGGCACGACCGTCCACATCCTGCCCGGCGTCTACCGCGAGACGGTGTACCCGGCCTTGAGCGGCAGCGCCGCCGAACCGGCCGTCTATCGCGCCGCAAACGGCCCCGGCACGGCGATCATCCGTGGTTCGGAGCCGTCGTCCGCGCTCACCTGGACGCAACTGGCAGACGATCCCATCGGGATGCCGGAGGGCGTCTACGCCAACGTCTATTGGGCCGACCTGAGCGCGTGGGAGTTGGACGGCCCGCCGCGTTTCGTCGTGGAAGTCCCCCCCCTTTCATCCCCCCCAGCGGGGGGGACAGAGGGGGGGACCCGGCTACCCCTCGCCCGCGAACCGGACTGGCACGTAGCGACAGAATGGAAAACCCACGAATTCTGGTGGGCTGCCGATGGCGGTTCCGCACCCGCTGCCTGCGACCCTGTTACCGACAGCGACCGCAACTGCGACCTGCCGCAACGCTCGCTGACGCAGCTCACCGACCGGACCAACGACAGCGAACCGGCCGGCATCGAGGCGGGCAATCTGACCACGTTGGGCGATCTGACCAGCGGCACGCTGGTGGCCATCGACACGCTACAGGGCCATTACGTCTACCGGCGCACCATCACCGCGCACGACGTAGAGGCAGGCCGCATCACCGTGGATCGCGTCTGCGAGCACGACGGCGGCACCGGCAATCCCGGCCTGGGTTGGGGAAGCAAGTATTACGTCGAGAACAAGCCTTATCTGCTCGACACGCCCGGTGAATGGTGGTATGACACGGCCACACAGCGGCTCTACCTGTGGCCTCCCATCCCCACCAATCCCGCAACCTTGAACATCGAGATTTCCCGCCGGACCAACGGCTTCAGCCTGCGCGACCGCTCTTACACCGTCCTGGACGGGTTGACGATTGAAATGCTCAACGGCAGCGCGATCCGCCTGGCAAACTGGGAGACACACAAGGCTTACGGCAACGTCGTCCGCAATGCCACCCTGCGCTACGCCAACTGGGGGTTGTACATCGAACAGTCGGTGCGCGCCACGTCGCCACCTGAGAACGTAATTGATGGCTTTATCCTGGAGGACTCGGAGATCGCCCACATCGACACGTTCGCCATCCGGCTGATCGACTGGTGGGAGAACAGCGCCGCCGCCGATTCGTTCACCCGCTCCGGCATCGTCAACACCGTCATCCGCAACAACGAGATGCACCACCTGGGCTTTCGCACCGACGGCGACAATGCGGTCGGGGCCTCGT
>OMKS01004128.1_pt1 | contig 11117 bp, 9 predicted proteins | sample 1674721 | NCBI WGS metagenome assembly OMKS01 (sample SAMN06264996, study PRJEB25208) | sediment metagenome | isolation source: hot spring sediment | place: USA: California | collected 2014-09-02 | reverse complement strand
CCATTGCAGCTTGTTTATAATCGTTATATTGAAAATTCTAAATAGAAGGGGACTAATAGTGAAACATCAAAAAAAGAAGCCGCAGTTGCAAAAAAAGCCTTATCAGAAGCCGCAGATTATTCATAGCACCCGCATCGAGACTTTAGCCGGTACCTGTGTGCAGACGGTGGGTGAACAATGCGTGCCAGCTTTTGATTAGTTGCTCTGTTATTTAGACGCATTTATTTTGATTTCTTCAAAAAAAAGCGAAAGCGCTGATAATAATTTGGGGCAGCTTCCGCTTTTTATTTTATTGACATTTTGGATCAAACTCAACTATTCGATGAGATCACTGGCGTTTTCTATTAATGTCGGCAGCTTAGGGCTCTCAGCCGCTGTTGTCGTCGGTGATCACTCGTTCAAAAATATCTTGTAATGAGCGTTCCAATGGTGTACAAGAGACAATTTGCACTCCGTACAGAACCGCTGTTTCGATAAGCGGCGCAATTGTGGCGCGTGAATCCAAAATAACCACCTCAACCTTTTTTTCATTGATATCCCAACGTTGCAAGCGGTAAATATCAGAATGTTTTTGGATCGCGGTTTTAATAGCGGATTGCGTTTGTTCATTCACCGCAATAAATTTCAAACTGTACAGTCGTTGTGCAGCCACTAATTGTTTCATTTGAGAAAGTGCGCCGCACGCCCGGATCGATCCCTGGTGAATAATGGCAATGCAATCGCTCAGCAGTTCAGCTTCGTCGAGATTATGCGTCGCCATTAACACAGTTTTGCCTTGTTTTTCAACCATTCTCACACGAATAAACTCCCGCAGTCGTTTCGCCGCCTCGGGATCAAGACTACGAGTGGGTTCATCCATTAACAAAATGGGCGGATCTGTAATAAGCCCACGAGCAATGGCAAGTTTTTGACGTTGGCCAGCGGAATAGTTTTTAAAAACATTATCAGCAAAATCGCTCGCGCCGCTGATCTGTAAAACCTGCTCCACCCGCTGTTCAGCCTGATTATCAAAAAAATTATTCAAATGGGCGAAAAACAACAAATTCTGCCTGCCGGTCAATCGCCAATAAAAACTGCGTTCATCACTAAACACATATCCAACTGATCGCCGGATAGCTGCTCCCTGTTGCTCGACGTCAAAATCGTTTACCATGGCTCTTCCTGAACTGGGCAGCACAAGGTTACAGAGAACTTTCAGCAGGGTGGTTTTACCGGCGCCGGTAGGACCCAGTAAACTGAACAGCTCCCCTTGTTTAACCTGAAGCGTTATATTTTTTAAAGCAACGGTTTCGTTTTTGCGCCATGGATGTAGGAAAATATCGCGATACTTTTTTACCTGCGGAAAAACCTTGCTCAGATTTTCAGTCTCAATTGCGTTCATCAACATCAAATCCCTAAACCTGATTAAAACAGACAATTTTAATATTGGCCAAGCGTTCCGTCGGCTTTAGCTTTCTTCACGGCTTTAATAAACAAAGCCACGCTCAATGGCGTCAACACTAACGTAAAAGTGAGTAGTGCAATAATGTGATTGATGAGCTGTGGAATCGAATAGCCGCTGAGCAATGCCAAGCGCATGCCTTCCAGCGCATAAGTGATCGGCAACAAATAGGATAACTTTTCGAGCCAGGTCGGTAAAATCTGAATCGGATAATAGACGCCGCCAATCAACCACGATAGTGAAGTGAACAACCAGGTGATGGGGTCGCCTTTTTTAAATATCATGATGAAACTGGCAGAAATGATACCAATGCTGCTGAAAGCAGTGATTGTTAGAATTAATATCAGAAATGCCGCTAAATAATTTGCTTCCCCAAAATCCACCCCGAAAAATAAACCGCCGAGCAACAGATAGATCAGTACCTGAAAGGAGGCGAAGATATAACTGTAAAGTGATGATCCCAGTATTATTGTGGGGATTTGAGTTTGCGTCACCAGCAACGCTTCCAGCGTCCCCAGCATCTGGGCGTCGCGGATGTTTTTTGCCAGCCCTCGCACCGCAACATTGAGGTAATTGGAGAAAGCAATTCCGATGAGGACAAAGTTAAAGTAATTTCCGCCATAGGGCGCCAGATAGCCGATCTCATTTCCTGAGATCAGTTGTGACAAAAAATAGAACACCAGCATCGAGATTACAATGCCAAACAATTGGAGGAAAAATGCAAATTTGTAGCTGGTCTCGGTGATGAGATCGCGCTTAATAAAGGCGTAACATTTACGAAAAAAAATCATGCCTGCTCGAAGTTATTTTTTTTATACAACAACGATCAGATTTAATTAATTCAAATCATAGATCAGAGTCAACAACAACGCGTCGCGATTTTCCTTCCAGAGCTGTTTGAAATTTCGCTCCGGCAGCTCAAGGGTGATGGTGGGGATGTTACGCTCCACACCGCAATAGCTGCCCAGAGAACCGGGCGTTGGGTAACCGATTTCTCTGGAAACCGGATAACCATTCAGCATTGCCATGCGCATGGCAAGTTGATGCGCCGGACCGTCATAATTTATAACTTCCAGCGGTGTGTGAATTGAAATAGCCCGGTTGGGACGATAATGATGGATTAAATTCAGCACTGCTCGGGTTTCAGGCTCTGAAGCGGGATGATCACCCGGAAAATGACTGCGCTGCTGATATTCACGCTTCCAGTTTTGAACTGGGAAATTCCGGTTTAAATCCACTCCATTGGCATTGGTGCGCAGTCCGAGATTTAATCCATCCGGATTCACAATGGGAACGATTACCACCCGACACTCCAAACGATTTTTGTAGTAATGAAAAAGGAACTCGGCAAATTCAATAGCCAATTGAGCGCTCAGGGGCTCGCTGCCATGAAAAGCTCCAAAAATCATTGTGGTATTCGCGCCACTGCCAATTTCGATGAACTTGATGTTTCTACCGTTGACCGACCGGGCGCAAGTTTGCCAGGGCAGTCGACTGGATTCGACCCGCTGATAAAGCAAACGACCCAGTCGCTGATATTTGGCGGCTGGCGCACACCAAAATCCGATGATGATAATAACGATCAGGATCGATAACAGGAAGTTATTTTTGCTTCGGTTCGAATGTTTTGTTATTACCAACTGAATCTGTCTCCCGGGTATGACATTAAGTTTTTTAATCAGGAATCTGTGTGCAATTTTAACCATTTTGGGCGAACAACAATTGTACCAATAACAATCAAAAAAATGAGCCGACCCGCCCAGATAATTGCTTTAGAACCAAGGACGCGAGTGTACCACATGACTTGATCAGTAGTGATTAACCACCGATGAAATAACAGAAACCCCCATTCATAAAACAGCCACATTGCTGTAAAGAACATCATAAAAACTGCAATCGTAATTAAATTGCCGGTTCGCCCCCGATCGGTCAACGTCCACAGCGATGAAGCGGCAAGGTCCCGGCGATCTTCCGCGGTCAGGTTAATTTTTCGGGCGACATAGCCGTAATGTCTTGCCAAACTTAACGCCAACAGGAAAACATATAGCGCCAACGCCAGCAGCACCATTGGAAAAATTTGGATCATCTCGTCAACCCCCAGAAGATTTTGCAGCCAGCCGGGTAAGATTTTTTGCATATCACTGTTAAGCTGATCCAGCCACTGTTGTTTATCCTCGATGTCGATCTGCAACTCCTCAGCTTTGCGCTCCTGGGTTTCGATTATTTCCGAAATATTGCTTTGTTCCTGTGATAACACTTTTGAAAATTGCTGAATATCTCCGTTCAAAGTCTCAGTCAGCTCATCCATGGTACGATCTTTACCTGCTAACGTCACATACCAGTCTTTGCCTAAATTCTGCTGTCGCCATTCTTTCAAATGACCTTTTAAGATTTCCAGCCGATCCTCTACCTGGCGCAATTCCTGGCGAACCAGCGGGTTTGACGCCATTGAACGCTCCAATGGCGACACAACCAGCTCATCCACTTTTTTGGTAATTTTACGGATGGTTGTGTTAGCAGTATCCTGATATTCCTGTCGCGACAGCGAGTGGTCATCCCGATTTCTCATCCGCGAAAAAGATTTGATGAGCTCCTTTTTTTCATGTTCCCAGGGGCGAACTTCGATATTTTGCTGGACAGCGGCGAGCACTTCATTGACTTCAGCCAGTTGGTTGGAAAGGTTCTCAACTCCGGACTTATCTTCCTGCAAGCTCATAAGTTGTGTTTCCACTTGTTCCGTATCAGTGGTCAATCGTGTCAGTGGAGTCAAAACCCGAATAAGCAACACAATACTAAAGATGCAAGTGGCAATGATTGTCCGCTTGATGAGTTTATTTTGCTCCTCCCAGAGCTTCAAATGGCGTTGAAAGCGAAAATCTGTTCCTGCCATGGCAATTCTCCGTTACGATTATTATGTGGCGGCAATACCTCAGGCTGAAAAGCAATTAATTGAGAGAAAATTTAATTATTCAATATAATCCACTCCATTGCCAATGTCAAGCAGAAAATTTGTTAACCGGTAAAACATTAGTTACAGGTGGATAAAGGAGTGCATCGTCTTTACAAGCTGTCCATGAACTCATAAAAATTCAAAAAATACATGTCATTGCGAGGAGCGAAGCGACGAAGCAATCTCTTTAATTATAGTGACTTATGTTAAAGATTGCTTCGGGAAATAGCGCGTCGTAAAGACATTAAACTAAAAAAATTTAAGGTTCATGAACACGCTGTAAAGGCGCCACACTCCAATTTGTTCAAAACTCTTCGAATGTGAAAACCTTTTTTAAGTGTGGTGTTACGTTAACCGGAGGGAGTTTTATTTTTTAATTCAGCCTAAAAAAGACTTGCATAATTCCCAAAAAATTGTTAATTGAAATATGCTTTTCAGTGGAAATTTTTCTGAGTGCAGGCAGTAATATTTTTCTGAGTTCAATAAAACCAGCAGAACCACTTTTCTAATAAACTATCACCGTGGTATGTCAAGACAACGGTCAAAACTATAAAATGAAAATATGGCAATGGATATTCTCGGAATTTCCGCATACTACCATGACAGCGCCGCCTGTTTAGTGCGCGATGGAAAAATTTTAGCAGCGGCGCAAGAGGAGCGTTTCACCCGGAAAAAGCATGATTTCAACTTTCCGCATCACGCAATTCAATATTGTTTGTCGGCAGGGGGAATTACTGCCGGGGATTTGGATTATGTGGCGTTTTACGATAAGCCGTTTTTAAAATTTGAACGGCTGCTGGAGAGTTATTTAGCCTATGCGCCGCTGGGCATCAGATCGTTTATCAAAGCCATGCCGGTATGGCTAAAACAAAAACTCTGGATTAAAGAGCAGCTTAAAAAAGGTCTCAGTTTTGATGGACCGGTCATTTTTCCGTCGCACCACGAATCTCATGCAGCTTCTGCCTTTTTTCCGTCCCCGTTTCAGCAGGCAGCATTTTTGACGATTGACGGCGTTGGTGAATGGAACACCACCACCTTCGGAACTGCTGCGGGCAACCAGATTCAAATCCTCGGAGAAATGAACTTTCCCCATTCTTTGGGACTGCTTTATTCCGCATTTACCTATTACACCGGTTTTAAGGTAAATTCCGGTGAATACAAACTGATGGGACTGGCGCCTTATGGCGAACCCCGTTTTGTCCGGTTAATTTTAGACGAACTCATCGACCTCAAACCCGACGGCTCTTTTAAACTAAACCTGAAATATTTCAATTACTGCGTCGGTTTAACAATGACCAGCCGAAAATTTCATCGATTGTTCGGTGGGCCACCGCGCCAGCCCGAATCGCCTATCACCCAACGTGACATGGACATTGCACGGTCGATTCAGGAGGTTACCGAAGACATCATGCTGCGTATGGCGCGGTTTGTCAGACAGCAAACCGGTCAGTCGCGGCTTTGCCTGGCGGGCGGCTGCGCTCTCAATTGTGTGGCGAACGGAAGAATTTTACGAGAAGGAGTGTTCGATGATATTTGGATTCAACCAGCAGCCGGAGACGCCGGCGGAGCTGTGGGAGCGGCGTTGTTGGTCTGGCACCAACTTTTAGAAAAGCCACGGCTGGCAGACAATGAACATGATTTCCAACAAGCATCCTGTCTCGGTCCGGTGTTCTCCGACGAGGAAATTGCCGCTGTTTTGAAACGAAAAAATGCGCCCTTTCAACAACTGGAGAAAGATGAAATCGTTTCCAAAACCGCGCAGCTTATTGATGAACAAAACGTAGTGGGCTGGTTTCAGGGCAGGATGGAATTCGGTCCGCGAGCGTTGGGATGTCGCAGCATTCTGGGCGACGCCCGCTCTGCTGAAATGCAGACAATGATGAATTTAAAAATTAAATATCGTGAATCGTTCAGGCCGTTTGCACCTAGTGTGCTGGCGGAACACGTCGCTGATTATTTCGACATCCATCGCAACAGCCCCTACATGCTGCTGGTCGCGCCACTGGCAACGAACAAACGCCGGGATTTATCTGCTGAAGAGAGCGCCATGGCTGGTATGGACAAACTAAAAATTCAGCGTTCTGTTTTACCAGCAATCACTCACGTTGACTATTCCGCGCGAATCCAAACCGTTGATCAACGGACGAACGGATTGTATTATGATTTGCTCCGGGCATTTTACCAGCACAGCGGTTGCCCGGTGATCATCAATACATCGTTTAATGTGCGCGGCGAGCCCATTGTCTGCACACCAGAAGATGCATATACCTGTTTCATGCGCACCGAAATGGACTATCTGGTTATGGGCTCATTTTTATTGAATAAAAAAGAACAGCCAGACTTTGACGATAAAATTGACTGGCTGCAACAATTTGATTTGGATTAACGAATAAATTCCAGTCGACGCCATGAATAAAAAAACACCTGATCGAAAACAAATACGCAAATTTGGACTGGCAATTGCGATCATCTTGATTGTACTGGGCGTCATCAATTTTTTCTACGGGGAGCGGCCACTTTTTTTTTACACATGGTCAGCGGCGTTGGCGCTTGTTATTATTGCGGTATTCGTTCCCATCTTGGTTGCTCCGCTTTATCGGGTCGCGCTCTTCGTCGGGCATGTTCTGGGCTGGTTTAATACCCGGTTGCTGCTGGGTTTAATTTTTTATCTGGTTGTCACACCAATATCCCTCATTTTAAAGATAGCGGGCAAAGATCTGCTCGACCGTAAAATCGACAGAAGCGACAGCTCCTATTGGAAATTTCGCAGCAGCGATGAAACCACCGATAAAGAGAATTACTACCGGCAGTTCTAAACAACACGGCTCTGCTGGATTAGACATCCATGGATCCGTCATCAAAATCGATTTTAACATCCCCGAACCGATAGAATTTTTCCGCAACCAATTTGATAAAGAAGCGTAATATCCAATAAACTTTAGAACGTCAATCGTTTTTATGGAGGAAGCATGAAGTTAAAAAAAGGTCGCGTCATTGGAGTTTTTATCGCAGTATTGATTGTGGTGGTGATTGTCTTTTCGCTGGTCAACAAATCGGATTCCAGCAAGAATCAAGGTATGGCAACCGTTAAAGTTGAGAAACGAAGCATTGTTGATAAAGCGCTCGCGATCGGAACTATCGATCCGGAAACTGAAATTCAGATCAAATCAAAGATAACTGGTGTTGTAAAAACAATGTTCGCTGACGCTGGTGATTTTGTGAGAGATGGCGATCCGTTGCTGGAAATCCGCCCCGATCCGACGCCGCTGGAGCTCGCCGAAGCCAAGCGAAACGTGGAAATGGAATCGATTGCGCTGGACAATGCCAAACATGAATATGAACGGGTTTTTCAACTGAAGCAAAAGGGATATACCTCTGATAAAGATTTTGAAATGGCGCAAAAAACATTTAATCAAGCAAAATTGCGCCTGGAGATGGCCAAAGAAAAACTGGCGTTGCTCGAAAAGGGTAAAATTAGCATTGCTGGGGCGAACATCGAAACCATTATCAAATCACCTGCCACAGGCTTTATTCTTGAAAAAATGACCGATGTCGGAGATCCAATTGTGCCGCTGAGCACCTATCAGGCAGGGACTGTTCTATTCACACTCGCCGACATGAAAAAATTGTTGTTTAAAGGAACCGTCGATGAAATCGATGTGGGAAAATTGAAAGAAGGCATGGAAGCGGAAATTCAGGTAGGCGCGTTGCCGGGCAAGCCGCTACAGGGCGTGGTCTCAAAAATTTCGTTAAAAGCCAGGAAACAGGATAACACCACAGTCTTTCCGGTAGAAATCGCTATCCAAATCGATGAAGGAATGGTGCTGAGAGCCGGTTATTCAGCCAACGCCAGCATTATCATCAACAAAAAAGACAGTGTCTTGACGGTTCCGGAACGGGTGGTAACCTTTCGTAACGATTCTGCTTTTGTTCACCTACCGGATGGCGAAGGCAAAAAAGAGGTTTATATTCGAACCGGACTGAGCGATGCAATCCATATTGAAATTATTTCTGGTTTGGAACATGGACAGGAGGTCCTCGAAAAAGAGGTCAAGGAAATTATTTAACCGGATGTTTACCATGAATCATATCATTGACACGTTACGGGAAATTTTTTATTATCTGGGTCAGTACAAAGCTCGCACTTTTATGACCATGTTCGGTTTGATCTGGGGAACGATTACGGTAATCGTATTGCTTTCATTTGGCGTTGGGGTTGAACGTCAAATGAGCAAAAACATGCACGGCATGGGCGATGGCATCGCCATACTCTGGCCCAACCGAACCAGCCAGCCATTTAAAGGTTACGGTAGAGATCGCCAGATTCGTTTTCTGGAAGAAGATGCAACGCTGCTCAAAGGGGAAATTAAAGAGATTGAATATTGTAGCCCGGAGTATGGACGTTGGGGAGTGCCGATCCGAGTCGGGGATAAGATCAATAAAACCAATGTAGGTGGCGCCATTCCGGAGTATGGTCCCATGCGCAATCTCTGGCCTGAATCAGGGGGCAGGTGGCTCAACGAATTGGACATCAGGGATCGAAAACGGGTAGCATTCATCGGTAATAAAATAAAAGACTTATTATTCGGGGAAAAGGTTGATGCGGTTGGCAAGATGATCTATATCGGCGACTCCCCTTTTATTGTTATCGGGGTGATGCGGGAAAAGACGCAACCTTCTTCCTACACCACGCGCGACCAGGATCGGGTAGTGATTCCAGCTTCGACATTTTCCTCCTACTTTGGCAATCGCTATATTAACAACATCATCTATAAGCCACGTGACGCGCGCGATGCAAAGTTTATTCAACAACGCATTTACGAAGTGCTGGGGAAAAAATATGTGTTCGATCCCAAAGACAAAGAAGCGCTCTCAATTTGGGATACCACGGAGATGGATAAGTTCTTGTTCTATTTTTCACTGGGGATGAAAATTTTTCTGGGATTGATCGGAGTTATTACATTGACAGTGGGCGGCATTGGATTGGCGAATATCATGTATGTCGTAGTACAGGAACGAACCCGGGAAATCGGTATTCGGCGCGCGGTCGGCGCCCGAAAAAAACATATTCTGGGACAGTTTATCCTCGAGTCGTTTTTCATTATCGGATTCAGCGCGATCATTGGTTTTGTAGTTGCCGTGCTGCTGCTACAAGTTTTATCCATGTTGCCCATTGAAGAATATGTGGGTAAACCAGTGTTGAATTTACCTGTTGCCGTAATATCAATTTTCGTCCTAAGCATGATCGGATTTTTCGCTGGATATTTTCCATCGCGTAAAGCATCTCGACTGGTAGTGGTAGACTGTTTGAGATATTAGCCAAAGGATAACGCTATGCAATTATTTATGTTGCTCAAAGAATTTATTGATGATATTCGAAAACACAAAACTCGCGCCTTTCTGACAACGATCGCCATTACCTGGGGTACGCTGGCGATTATTCTGCTGATGTCGTTTGGCTCCGGACTGTCGTTTCGTATGCGCGAAGGTATGCTCAACGCCGGCGACCGTATCATCCGAATTTACAGCGGTCAGACCACTAAAAAATGGCAGGGCTTGCCGGTCGGCAGACGGATTTTGCTAACCGAAGAAGATGCTCATATCTTGCAGCAATCCATTCCAATGATACAATCAGTCAACCCCGGAATAGGTAGATTTATTCGCCTGAGAAATGGCGATAGAACAGCGTCCACTTACATGGAGGGCGTCTATCCGGTCTTTGAGGAGATGCGCCGAACCTATCACGCCAGAGGCGGGCGCTTTTTAAATGAAAAGGATTTGGTGGAACGAAAAAGAGTGGTGTTTCTCGGCTCGGTAGTGGCGAATGAATTGTTTGGAAAAAATGCGCCTATCGGCGAGACGGTTTTTATTGATGGGTTGCCTTTTAAAATAATCGGAGTGATGCCAAAGAAAATGCAAACCGCCATGAACCAGGGACCCGACGACCGTCGGGCAATCATTCCGTTTTCAACTTTTAAAAGTATTTATGGCAACCGTTACCTCAATGAGCTCATCGTCAAACCGGCTCAGCCCTTGGAAAGCCCCAAAGTGATTTCAGAAGTCCGACGAATACTGGCTCGCAAATATCAATTTGATCCCAGCGATGAACATGCCATTCGCATTTGGGATTTTATCGAAGCTGAAAAAATCGGCGCGCGTGTTTTCAAGGGTATTAATATTTTTCTAGCTGTCATCGGCGCAATGACATTGGTGATTGCAGGTGTTGGCGTTGCTAATATCATGTACGTGGTGGTCAAGGAGCGAACCCAGGAAATCGGCATCAAGCGCGCCATTGGCGCCAAACGACGGCATATTATTTTTCAATTTATTTTCGAGTCGTTGCTGATTTCGTTGGTCGGCGGCGGTCTCGGATTATTGATCGCGTCAGCTATCATTCAATTAATGTGGTCGATTCCAGCGCAAGATGGCGCCATGCAATTTCTTGGGCGACCGCTGATGTCTGATAGCGTGGTGCTCGTTGCCATTAGCTTGCTGACGCTGATCGGACTTTTGGCGGGATTATTTCCGGCGCGAAAAGCAGCCAGCATTGATCCGGTGGAAGCGTTACGCTATGAATAATAATGTGAATGACCAGTCGAAAATTTCAGATTCAAATAAATGGATTTTTGAAATAGTTGAGAAGATGCATCTTTGCATCACATAAGCGTTAGTTAAAAATTCTAACTTACAGTAAATACTGTCTCTTATACACATCTCCGAGCCCAC
>OMKS01004127.1_pt1 | contig 11119 bp, 7 predicted proteins | sample 1674721 | NCBI WGS metagenome assembly OMKS01 (sample SAMN06264996, study PRJEB25208) | sediment metagenome | isolation source: hot spring sediment | place: USA: California | collected 2014-09-02 | reverse complement strand
TCCTCGTTATGGTTACTTCAGCCTTGATCTTCCGGGAAGCTCAAAATCATCTGGTAGACCAGGGCTGGCGTTAACCGGTCAGCCTGCTCTACAAAGCGTCGTTGAGCTTCCCGGAAGATTATACCAGCCCGAATAGTTACTCCTCGTTATGTTTACTGCGACGCGCGCTCGGTAAGCAACACGATGAGGGGTTGCAACATCACGTTACCGCCGCGCACACCGCCTATCCTCTGCCGGGCGCCGGCCGGCGGCTGCCCATCGGTCGTCCAATCATCTGGAGCGCCTTCAGGACGCCGAAAACCACCCTCTGCCATCGCCTTCGCGCGCTCTTCTTCCGAGATGTTCTCAAAGCGTTCGCGCATCTGCGTGCGTTCTTGCTCCGATAGTTCAGGCATAGCGGCAGGCGCGCCTTGACCATCTCCCAGAGCGCCACCGGGAGCAGCCATCTCGATCCCCTGTTCTTGCATCCAGGTCGTCATGTCTTCCAGGGTCAGCCCCAGTGCGTCGATCGCCGCGAGCTGCGTCTCGGTCATCTGTCCTTCGATCTGCTTGACAACGGCGTTCGTCTCGGCATCGCTCGTCAGCGTGCCGCCCTGGATCAACGTCCACAGCGGCAGCAACTTGGCCGCCTGCTGCGGTGTGACGGCATTGTCACTACCTTCGAGCTTGAGCGTACCCACCGCCAAGCGGTTGACGTTATCCAACTCAGGGTTGGGCACAGCATCTGCCTTGCCCTCCGAAGCCGGAACGCTTACCGCCCCGCCGTCAGCCGTCTGCACCGTCTGCGCCTTCTGACACGCGCTCAGCAGCAACACGCCGATGATCACCATAACCCACCATACACTTTTACGTTTCACCCTCATCCCTCCATACTCCATACTTCGTACTCCCTACTCCCGCCGCAGCGCAACAATCGGGTCCAACTTCGCCGCCTGGGTTGCCGGGTAATAGCCGAAGAAGATACCCACCACCGCCGCCGCGCCGAAGGATAGCGGAATGGACGTCATCACCAACTCGGTGCGCATCGAACCAAACTCGTTGAAAATCCACGAGCCGCCCACGCCCACGAGAATCCCTGCCAAACCGCCAAGCAAGCTCAGCATCACGGCCTCGAACAGGAACTGCATTTGCACGTCGCCGGGACGCGCGCCCAACGCCTGCCGCAGGCCGATCTCGCGCGTGCGCTCGGTAACGCTGACCAGCATGATGTTCATGATGCCGATCCCGCCGACGACCAGCGAGACCGCCGCCACCCAGGAAAGCAGGTTGCGGAAGGTTTCCGTGGTCGAAGCGCGCATATCGATAATGCTGTCCTGTGTCGTCATCGTAAAACCGGGCGAAGAGGCATCGGTGCCCAAGATTTGCATCAGGAGGATGTTCAACTGTTCCATGACGGTGTCCATTACCTCCTTGTTCTCCGCCGAGACGTAGACCACGCGCAAGGCCGTTCCGCCAAAGCGGGCGTTGACGAACCGGTTGAAGACCAACGTGATGGGAACGTAGACCCGGTTGTCGAAGTCCGTGGTCCCCACCACGCCTTTGGCTTCCATCACACCGACGACGGTGCATTTGACCGAACCGAGTGTGACAGACTGTCCCACCGGGTTTGTGTCGCCGAAAAGCTCCTGCGCCACATCGTAGCCGAGGACGGCGATTTTGTTGGCGCGGTCGTTGTCCTGGTCGGTGATGAAACGTCCCTGCGCAACGGCATAGTCGTGGACGTTGACAAACCCCGACGTCGTGCCGACAATCGCGATGCTGGATAGCGTCGCCCCGCCGCCCTTCACGTCCTGCGAGGTGTTCTGTTCCGCCGAAACGCCGTTGATACCTGCGATGTTGTCACGGATGACCGCCAGGTCGCTGTAGGTCAGGCTGGCGGATGAACCGCCGCCCATCCCCGGACCGGCGCGCTGCATCGCGGACATGACCATAATCAGGTTCGCGCCGAGCGCGTTGATCTGGTCGGCGATGTCGGCCTCGGCCCCTGCGCTGACGGCGAGCATGATAATCACGGCTGCCACGCCGATGATGACGCCGAGCGTCGTCAAAAACGAGCGTACCTTGTTCATCATTAGCCCTTCCCAGGCGACTTTCAATGTCTTCAAAAAACTCATACAATCCTCCGTGAGTTGCGAGTTGCGAGTTAAGAGTTGCGAGTTAGGAATAGGAGACCTTAGGACGGGTCATGCCCTTCACGCTCATCTCTTCACTCTTCACTCTTTATTCGCTTTTCCCGTTGTCGCCGTTGTGCAGATGAACGATGCGGCTGGCGTGCTCTTTGTCCGAGACGATTTTTCCATCCCGCAGATAGATCACCCGCTCGGCGTGCTCGGCGATGTCCAACTCGTGCGTCACCATCACGATGGTCGCGCCGTTGGCGTGCAACTGGCGCAGGATTTGCATGATGTCCTCCGCCGAGCGCGTGTCCAGGTTGCCGGTCGGCTCATCGGCCAGGATGATCGCCGGATCGTTGATGAGCGCGCGCGCAATCGCCACCCGCTGTTGTTGCCCGCCGGATAGCTCGTTGGGTTTGTGGTGCATACGGTCGCCCAATCCCACCACCTCCAACGCAGCGACGGCTTGCTGATGATGCTCCGCTTCACTCTTGCCGTTGTCGAGGTTGTAAAGGAGCGGCAACATCACATTCTTGATGGCGTTGAGACGCGGCAGCAGGTTGTAGGATTGGAAGATGAAGCCGATTTTCCGGTTGCGCACGCGCGCCAGCTCGTTTTTACTCAACTGGCTGACGTCCTCGCCATCCAGGACATAGGCGCCTGCGGTGGGACGATCCAGACATCCCAGGATGTTCATCAACGTCGATTTGCCCGACCCGGAAGGCCCCATAACGGCGACAAATTCACCTGCTTGCACCTGAGCGTCAACACCCCGTAAGGCATGGACGGCAATCGTTCCCTTACCGTATGTCTTGGTCAGTTCTTGAATTTCGATCAATGTGTTAGCCATACAACGCCTCCACGACTACGGCATAAAGAATCCACCGCCGGCTGGCCCAAATTGTTGTTGCGTGTCGATATTGGACCGGATTGCGGCGCTGGATGAAGCCTGCTCGGCCAATGTCACCACTTCGCCGCGTTCCAGGCCAGACTTGACCTCGGCATTGACGAAGTCCATCAACCCGATTTCCACCAGGCGCATTTCCAGTTCGCCGTCAGACTGCATCACGAAAACCGCGTATTGATCCGTCCCCAATTGGCGCAACGCCTGCACCGGCACGAGCAGCGCATTCAACGCCTCCCCGGCCACGATTTCGACGTCGGCATTCATATTGCCGAGCAGCTTCACCGGATACGTCGCCGTATCGACCGTCGCCCAAAGCTGCACCGCCGACGTACCGCCCACGGTAGTCAGGACGGGATCGACGCGATAGATTTCGCCGTTATACTCGTAATCCGGCAACGCCTCGAAGATAATGCGCACGGGATTGCCTTTCGCCGCACTACTCATGTCCGCCTCTTCCACCCAAAATTGCAGAACCGGCGCGCCGAGGTTTGCCAACGCCACCGCCGGCCCGTTGCAGGTTTCGCCCACCGTGCAATGCACCGCCGTCACCGTGCCATCGAACGGCGCAACCAGGACCGTCCCGGCCAACGTCTCCTGCGCGGCGGCTAATTTGAATCGCGCCTGCGCTAACGCCAACTCGGCTTCGCGCACGGCCGGCGTTTGGCCGTTACCAAGATCGACCACGGCCAACTTCGCTTGTTCCAGGGCCAAGGCCGTCTGCTGCACCTTGATCTGCGCCGCCGTGATTTCAGCGTCATCGGGCGGGGTTTCCGCGGCTGCGAGCGTGCTCTCGGCGTTCACGAGTTGCGCCTGGGCGCTCTGAATATCGGCTGCGGCGCTATTGATCGTAGCTAATTTGTAGTTGGCTTCAGCAATCTCGAGGCTTTGTTGGGCGTTATACACGGCGTTCGCCGCGTTCGCGCGCGTCGTCGAGATATCCTTCTCCCAATCCCGGTCCGGACTCATCGCATTGGCATAGTTTTCCTGCGCGTTGGTCAGGTTCGAAATCGCCTGTTCAAGACTTACCCGCGCAGAGAGCGTTTGATCCACGCCGGCTTTCGCAACTGTGTTGCGATACGCGGTTTGCGCGCTGACCAGGCTCGCCTTGGCGAGCGCGATGGCGGCCTCATCCGGCACCCAGTCGAGCAATGCATCGAGCGCGCTCTGGGCGGTGTCCAGGTTGGCCTGCGCTTGCAGCACGGCAAGTTCGGCTTGGGCCTGAGCAAGGGCCAGCGCCTGTTCGGCTTGCATCACCTGCACCTCGGCGGCGGCGACGCTCTGGCGCGCATCCGCATCATCGATCCAGCCAAGCACAGCGCCCGCCTGCACCTCATCGCTAACGTCGACGAGCAGCGCTTCCAAAACACCGGCAGCGCTGAACGTCAAGTTCGTCTCGGCAGAGGCGACCAACTGCCCCGATCCCGCCGCTGTGATCGAGAGATTCCCCACCGTCACGGTGGATGTCTGTACCTGGCTTGTGGTTTCCACCACAGCTTGCGGCGCAAACCAGATCTTGTACGCGAAATAGCCCCCTACAGCCAAAGCTAAAACCAGCGGTACAATCCACAACAGCTTCTTTTTCACCATACGGTCTCCTCCACTCAAGAAAAAGTGATTACCGATTACCAATCCCTAATCCCCACCAAACGCCCACAGTTTAACAAATCCATCTGTGAACAACCCAAGAAATCACTTAGAGTTTCCTGAGAAAACCGCGCACTTTCTCAGCAAATTCTCAGGAACTTCCCAGGAAGCTCTCAGGTATGGGAGTATAATGAAGGTAGACGGTAGACAGTAGCCGGTAGACGGGGGCAAGTCCTGTCTACTGTCTACCGTCTACTAAAGAGAGGGTGTTATGGATAAAGTACTCATTGTGGATGACGATGTGAAGTTGCTGAAGATGCTCGAACGGACGTTGATTTACGAGGGCTACGATGCGATGACGGCTGCCGATGGCGAGGAGGCGCTGGACAAGGTATACCGCGAGCGGCCGGACGTCATCATCCTCGATTGGATGCTGCCGAAGTTGAACGGTATCGGCGTGCTCGAAACCTTGCGCCAGGAGCAGAACGAGACGCCGATTCTGATGTTGACGGCGCGCGACGCCGTGCAGAACCGCGTCGAGGGCCTGGAACGCGGCGCGGACGATTATCTCATCAAACCCTTCGCCTCGCTGGAACTCGTGGCGCGCGTCCGCGCTCTGCTGCGACGTACCGGCAAGGGTAACGTCACCCAACTCACCTTCGCCGATCTCACGCTGGACGCCGCCGCGCGTGAGGTGCGGCGTGGCGAACGGCTCATCGCCCTCACGCCCACCGAGTTCGACCTGTTGGGCGTTTTGATGCGCCACCCGCAGCAAGTTCTGGAACGGCGGCAGATCCTCACCCAAGTCTGGGGCTACGATTTTGTGGGGGATGACAACGTGCTCGAAGTCTACATCGGCTATCTGCGGAAAAAGACCGAGGCGGCAGGAGAACCGCGCCTCATCCAGACTGTGCGGGGTGTGGGATACGTGCTGCGAGACGATCCCCCCCTTAATCCCCCCCGACGGGGGGGAGATCGGAGTACATCCCCCCCAGCGGGAGGAGAAGAGCGGGTTGCATCCCATCTAGCAGAGGAAGGAAAGCGGGTTGCATCCCATCTAGCAGAGGAAGGAAAGCGGGTTGCATCCCCCCCAGTGGGGGGGACCGAGGGGGGGAAGTAATGTCCATCCGCCTCCGCCTGACATTACTCTACAGCATCATCCTTGCCCTTACGCTGGTGATTTTCAGTATCGCGCTCTACGCAACACAGGCGCAGTACACGCTCAACCTGGTCCGCAACGACCTGGCGAAGGCCGCCGAACCCATCGGCATCGGATTGACGCACGCGCAGCGCAATTTTGAGTGGCCGATGCCGATTCCCTGGATCGCACAGCGCGAAGGACCGGAGGGTGATCAGGCGCGTGAGGTTTTGCAGCCGTTGTTGGTCAGGGACCGCCGTCCCCGCGACCTGATGCGCATTCTCGACGCTGAAGGCAAAGCCCTGAGTCTACCCATAAACGACGAGACGACACATCTGTCGCTCAGTCAGGAGGGCCTTGTACACCTCAAGAACGGCGAACCCTGGGAAGAGATTTCGTCCGACGAAGAAGGCCGGCTGTTCATCTATAGCCAACCGCTGATCATCAGTGGCGAAGTCGCCGGCATCGTGCAATTTGCCCGCTCGCTGGCCGACCGCGACCGCTCGCTGCGCTCACTCGGCGTCACCCTGCTGGCGGGCAGCGCACTTACCACGCTCATCGCGTTCGGCATTGGGTGGACGCTCTCCGGCGTCACGCTGCGGCCCATCCACCGCATCACCGAGACCGCGCGCGAAATCGGCGAGTCGCGCGACTTCTCCTCCCGCGTGCAGCACAGCGGCCCCAACGACGAACTGGGCCGCCTGGCGACGACATTCAACGCGATGCTCGAACGCCTGCAAGACGCCTACCAACAGGTGGCGCACGCGCTCCAGGTGCAACGGAACTTCGTCGCCGACGTTTCCCACGAACTACGAACGCCGCTCACGACCATCCGGGGTAACCTGGCGCTGCTGCAACGCCAACCACCCATCCCCCAGGCCGAACAGGACGACGTGCTCGACGATCTCATCGTCGAGAGTGAGCGACTGAGCCGTCTTGTCACCGACCTGCTCACCCTGGCCCACGCCGACGCCGGACGCAAGTTGGAATTGGGGCCGGTAGCCCTCGCGCCGCTCGTGGGTGACGTGTGCCGCCAGGCGCGCTTGCTGGCCCCCGAACGAGCCATCACCTGCACAGGCGCAGACGACCTGATTGTTCAGGCCAACGAAGACGCGCTCAAACAAGTGCTCCTCATCCTCGTGGACAACGCGATCAAGCACGCCAAAGGGCCAATCCGCGTGAATACAGACGTCCGTGACAACCAGGTTATCGTGCAAGTGCAAGATAGCGGGCCGGGGATGTCACCCGCGATACAGCAGCATCTCTTCGACCGCTTCCACCGTGGCGACCCCGCACGTTCCACACCAGGCTTCGGCCTTGGCCTCTCCATCGCCCGCGCGCTAACCGAAAGCCAGCAAGGCTCCCTCAACGTCAAAAGCGACCTTGATACGGGCAGCGCGTTTACCATCACACTACCCAAAGCCTCGTAACCGCGAAATGGATTCGCGTCCCTCTCAAAGACATATTCATCCCGCTTCAAGGGGATCGCCAGATCCCCGCCGGTCAGCAGAAGACACTTTGCGCACGCGGATTTGACAATCCGCTTTGAGCAAGTTATAGAGGCGCAGCGAGAATGATAACCCTACATCGTTAGTAACTATTCAGGCACGTAGGCCGACCACGAATTTTCAACGAATAAACGAATGGGTACCTGGCTAACGCGCGTTTCTGGTCTAGCTGAGACCTGAATTCGTTTATTCGTTTCCTGATTCGTGGTCGGCAAGTCCTACACTTGAATAGTTACTATCGTCAAATTCCTGATTTTGTGTTATAATAGATAATAATCATAAATATAACTAATATAACACCGGCACGCAAGCTGGCCACGAATCCAACACGAATTGATCCGGCACTGGCGCAGGTTTTAGTTCAGCAGCAGCCTGAATTCGTTTATTCGTCGCATCATTCGTGGTCGGCAAGCCAGTTCCGTTGAGAAAGGAGTCTTATGCCAAATCGCCTGAGCACTGAAAGCAGCCCGTATTTGCAGCAACACGCCCACAACCCCGTGGACTGGTATCCGTGGGGTGAGGAAGCCTTCGCCAAAGCCGAGGCCGAGCAGAAGCCGGTGTTCGTCAGCATCGGCTATTCGACGTGCCACTGGTGCCACGTCATGGCGCACGAATCCTTCGAGGACGCCGAAACCGCCAACATTCTCAACACCAACTTCGTCAGCATCAAAGTGGATCGCGAGGAGCGCCCCGACCTCGACCACATCTACATGGGCGCGGTCCACGCGCTGACCGGCAGCGGCGGTTGGCCGCTTTCCGTGTTCCTCACGCCGGACAAACAGCCATTCTACGGCGGGACGTACTTCCCCAAAGAACCGCGCTACGGAATGCCCTCCTTCACCCAACTGCTGCTCGCCCTCGCGGAGGCGTGGGCCGAGCGCCGCGACGAGTTGCTCGCCGGCGGGCAGCAAATCCTCGACATCCTCCAACGCCAGCAAGGGCTGCCGGCTGCCGGAGACGCGCCGACCGGCAAAGGCAGTGACCTTATCGAACACGCTTACCGCACGCTGCGCCAGTCCTTCGACAAAATTCACGGCGGATGGGGCGGCGCGCCGAAGTTCCCGCAGCCGATGGCGCTGGAATTCCTGCTGCGCTACCACCACGCCACCGGCGATCCGGCGGCCCTGGCCCTGGTCACGCAGACGCTCGAAGCGATGGCGCGCGGCGGCATCTTCGATCAACTGGGCGGCGGTTTCCACCGCTACACCGTGGACGCGAACTGGCTCACGCCCCACTTCGAGCGGATGCTCTACGACAACGCGCAACTCGCGCGCGTCTACCTGCACGCCTGGCAGGCGACGCAAGACCCGCTCTTCCGCGCCATCGCCGAGGAGGTGCTGGATTACGTCCAACGCGAGATGACCCATGCGGAAGGTGGCTTCTACGCCGCGCAGGATGCGGACAGTGAGGGCGAAGAGGGGCGCTTCTACGTATGGACGCCTGCCGAAATTCGAGACGTTTTCGGCGGCCCGGCGGAACGCTTTCTGGCCCTCTACGGCGTGACGGACGCGGGCAACTTCGAGGGGAAAAACATCCTGACGTTTGCCGGAACGTTCGAGGAACGCGAGGCGCTCGCCGCAGCGCGACGGCGCTTGTTCGAGGCCCGCGCGCAGCGCCCCCACCCCCACCGCGACGAGAAAGTGCTCGTCGCATGGAACGGCCTGATGCTCGCCGCCTTCGCCGAAGCCGCGTGGGCGCTGCAACGCGACGACTACCGGCGCACCGCCGAACGCAACGCCGCTTTCCTGCTCGATGCGCTTTCCACGGCAGACGGGCGCTTGTGGCGCGGTTGGAAGGACGGGCAGGCGCAGGTTCCGGGCTTCCTCGAGGACTACACGAACCTGAGCGAGGGCTTGCTGGCGCTCTACCAGGCGACGTTCGAGCCACGGTGGTATCACGCGGCGCAAGGGCTGGTAGAGATGATGCTAACACACTTTGCGGCGGACACTGCGGCATCTGCCGGGTTCTACGACACCGCCGATGACGCCGAAACCCTCGTCGTGCGCCCGCGCAGCACGCAGGACAACGCCACGCCCTCCGGCAACGCCATGGCGGCGACCGTGCTGCTCAAGCTGGCGCGCCTGAGCGGAGAACCGCGCTATGCAGAAATCGCACAACACAGCCTGAACGCCATCGGTGACATCGCGGGGCAGCACCCGCTCAGCTTTGCGCAGTGGCTCATCGCATTGGAGGACGCACAGGCAGTCCCGACGGAGATTGCCATCGTCGGGGACGTGCAAGCTGAGGATACGCAGGCTCTCCTGCACGCGCTCGACGACGGCTACCACCCGCACCGCCTCATCGTCGTGGGGACAGACGACACGCTGCCCCTGCTCCGCCATCGCCCGATGCTCGACGGGCAGGCAACGGCCTACGTGTGCGTCGGAGGGACGTGCAAACCGGCGGTTACGCAGGCGGAGGGACTAAAAAGGGCAACTGTTCAGCCGGGCGCATTTTGAACCACAGAGACACAGAGGACACAGAGAAAAATCAGAAATTCTCTATGATCGCGGCAATCTTGTCGCTGTTATGACTCTCCTGAAAAAAGGGGAATTTTTAACGCAGAGACGCAGAGGCGCAGAGAAAATTGAACTTGCGCTTGATATTCTTTAGCCCAAAGCACGTTTTTATCATTGAAATGTAGTCAGACATTGAAATCTTTGCGCCTTCGCGTCTCTGCGTCTCTGCGTTGAGGTTTTTTCAGTGGACTCTGTTATTCGTTCCTAAATTCGTTTGCTCGGAGCGGATCGGCAGATCCGCGACTGACGCCGGAGCGGGGAACTGCCGTTCCCCTTCAAGCACATTTGACCGGGGGAGGTTTATCACGACCACCGCCAATATTTCTACACCGCGCCGCCAGGTGTTCCTGGAAGGTCAGGTGGCTGAAGGCGTAGATGCCCTGCCCGCGCTCCGTGAGCAGGCCACTGCGCGCGTTGATGAGGGCGATGAAGCCGTCCACGGCTTTATTGGCCTGCCGTTCGTCCTTGAGCATCGCCTGGAACGGTTGTTTGAGTTGGTCGCGCAGGTCGTCGAGTTCGATCTCCCGCAGACGCTGTTCCATCAGCCACAAGGCCACTGGCTCCAACATGCTGCGCCGGTCGCCGGCGTCCAGTTCCAGGCCTTGCAACACCTCGGTCGCGGGCAAGCCTTTCACCGCGTCCCACTGCGCCAGCAGCACTTCGAGGGCTTCTTCGTACAGTTCCACGCGCCGGTCGGGCAGTTGCGCCCGGTAACGCTGAACGAGCGCGATCACCGTGAGCAGCAGCGGGTTCACCGCCAGCTCGCGCACGCGGGCGTTGGTCTTGACCGCCTGGATCAGCTTGTCCGCTTCGGCCTCAGCCTTGCGCAGGGCGTACTCGGTGGGGCCGCCCGCCAGCACGATTTCCACGGCGCGGTTCCAGTGCCGGGCAAAGCGCGCGATGTCGTCGTCGGTGAAGTCGCGCACGGTGGTGGTGGCGTAGTCCGCGCCCAGCCGCGCGCCCGCCGTGTAGCCCACAATGCGGCTGGTCACCACGTAGCGGTTCTGTGAGTAGGCCAGCGTGAACTTTTCCAGGATGCGGGCGATGCGTTGGCGCGTCGTCATACTGGCGACTTCGTCCACGCCATCGAAGAGCGCGAGGCAGTCCCCGGCTTTCAAACGCGCCTCAAAGAAGTCGGGCGGCAGGGCGAGGTTCTGGTTCGTGAAGTACAACCGCAGGTAGTCGAGCAGCAGCTTGGGGCCGTCCGCGCCCACGTCGGGACATTCCTTTTCCAGGTAACGGGCGAAGTCGCGCAGGGGAAGGAGGATAGGCAGGCGGCGTTCGTCCAAGTTGAGGCGCTGCTTGACCCAGGCTCGCCCCCCCTTAATCCCCCCCGAGGGGGGGGAGAC
>OMKS01004126.1_pt1 | contig 11121 bp, 5 predicted proteins | sample 1674721 | NCBI WGS metagenome assembly OMKS01 (sample SAMN06264996, study PRJEB25208) | sediment metagenome | isolation source: hot spring sediment | place: USA: California | collected 2014-09-02 | reverse complement strand
CATTAGAGGAGGGTGTATAAAATGCTAGATACACCCTATCAACAGTATATCTATAAATCTAAATATTCCAGGTTTATAGATGAGCTTGGACGTAGAGAGACGTGGGAAGAAACTGTTACAAGATATGTTAATTTTTGGCGTAATAGGTTTCCAAATCTCATTACGCCATCTCTATCTAAAGAGATGTTTGATGTTATTACTACCTGTAAGGTTATGCCCTCTATGAGGGCTTTGATGACAGCAGGTAAAGCTCTTGAAAGAGATTGTGCAGCAGGGTATAACTGTTGGGCTGGTGCTGTCAATCAACCCAGGGTGTTTGATGAACTTTTCTACCTGCTTATGTGTGGTGGGGGTGTGGGGTTTAGTGTAGAGCGACAGTATATAGCCAAGATGCCTGAAGTAGCCGAAGAGTTTTTTGATAGCGATACAGTTATTAAAGTAGCAGACAGTAAGATTGGTTGGGCATCTGCTTTACGAGAACTGATTAGCCTTCTTTATGCTGGTAAGGTTCCTAAATGGGATTTATCTAAAGTTAGAGCAGCAGGGGAAAGGCTTAAAACTTTTGGTGGTCGAGCATCTGGTCCAGCTCCTTTAGATAACCTGTTTAAGTTTACAGTAAAATTATTCACCAACGCCAGGGGCCGTAAACTTAATAGTGCTGAATGCCATGACCTAATGTGTAAGATTGCAGATACAGTGGTAGTAGGTTCTGTACGTAGGGCAGCTACTATCTCTTTTGGTAATCTTACAGATGACAGGCATCGTAGGCTTAAGGTTGGCGATTGGTGGGTTGCTACTCCTTACCGGCAATTGGCTAATAACTCTGTGGCATACACCGAGAAACCAGATATTGAATCCTTCTCCAAGGAGTGGCGAAATCAATATACATCTCGCTCGGGTGAACGTGGAATTGTAAACAAAGAAGCTCTCCGTAAAAAGGCAGAAAGTTGTGGTCGAGAGTTTGCAGGCGATTACCTACTAAACCCATGTGGCGAGTCTATTTTACGTGACACCGGTCAAGCATGTAACCTAAGCGAGATTGTTGTTCGTCCAGAAGATACTCTGGAAGACTTGAAGTACAAGACTAAATGGGCTATTATTTTTGGTACACTACAAAGTACATTAACTAATTTTCGCTACCTTCGTAAAATTTGGAAAGATAACATCGAAGAGGAAAGGTTGCTTGGTGTTTCTTTAACAGGTATTATGGACCACTCTATCATGCGTGGTACTGGTTCCACAGAAATGTTAATTGATTGGCTTAAGGAGATGAAAGAAGTAGCCAAAGAAACAAATGTTGAATGGGCTGCTAAATTATCTATTCCAAAGTCTAAGCAATTAACCCTCATAAAACCTTCTGGTACTGTTAGCCAATTAGTAAACAGTGCTTCTGGTATCCATCCTCGTATGTTCCCTTATTACATACGGAGAGTGCAGCAAGATGATAAAGACCCTCTGAGTCAACTCCTTGCAGATCAAGGAGTACCATATGTTAAGCTGGATAATAAATACATTTTTAGCTTTTACATCAAGGCTCCAGAGGGTTGTATAACCTCAGACGATGTATCTGCCATACAGCAGCTTAACCTGTGGCTAATTTATCGTGAACATTGGTGTGATGGGAACCCCTCTCAAACTATCTATTACACAGACGATGAGTATTTTGCTATTGCTGATTGGGTGTGGAAACATTGGGATAATATTGGAGGACTATCTTTCTTCCCTAAAGACGATCATGTTTACACCAACGCTCCTTACGAAAAGATAAGCAAAGAAGAATATGAAGAGGCTATCAGTAAGTTTCCAGTTCTTGATTGGGATAAACTCACTGATTATGAGAAGACAGATATGACTAACAGTTCCCAAGAGCTAGCATGTGCAGGAGGTGCTTGTGAGTATTAATAAGGCACAGTTTAGGGATATGGTAGAAGAGGTTCTTAAATACTTAGAGCCTGAGATTCCTTATAGCTTTACAGCAGTTGAATTACTTGTACTAACAGCAGCTACGGAAAGCCATTTAGGTACATACTTAAAGCAGGTGGGTGGTGGTCCAGCTAAGGGCGTCTATCAAATGGAACCAGATACAGCAGATGATATTTGGGAGAACTATTTAGCATATAGAGAACCATTAGCTAAGAAGATTGAGTCCTTGGTTTCTGATTATTATTATAACGACCTAGCTTATAATCTAGTATATCAAACAGCGATGGTTAGGGTGCATTACTTTAGAGTACCAGAATCCCTGCCCCCCAATACTCCCCAAGCGTTAGCTGAATACTGGCGTAAGTATTATAATACACACCTAGGCAAAGGAACTGTTGAAAAAGCTGTAGCTGATTATCTACGACTAGCTCCTCTATAATCGTTACATAATGTGGTTGATTTCCATCACCATAGTTTTTTTAATTGTTTTATGTAATTATAGCGAAGAGTAGGAATACAATAAACCCCTTAGAGACTTAATTGATCTCTAAGGGGTTTTTATTTACTCCCTCTCTAGTCTTCGTAGGTCGCTTAGTGAAATGCTATATTCACTTAATCCTCTACTTTTAGCTTCTGCATTGAACTCTTTTACAGCCCTACGAATGTATGGCATTGATACTCCTTGTTTGTAGTATTCCTTAATTCTCCTCTCTCTCGATTTAATCCTGGCTTCAACACCCCACGGAGTAACCTGTGTCCTGATAATATTACCAGCAATGGGCATATTAGCCAGTGTTCTGGCTTGGAAGTTCTCTCCCTGCTTAAACAATAGCTGGTCAACATCGTGTAGTATATTATCAAATACACCTAGAGGTGGTGCTGCTTGTGCTAGAATACTTGAAGCTAGAGAACCCCTCTCCCTGCCTTGATCTACAGAGTACATGTTCATAAACATCAACATAGCCATCTGCTTTTCAAGGTTATCAGAGAACCTTACATTCCTTCCTGTTAAAGCGTCTTTCATCTCATCTGCTGTAGCACCAATCAACGCTAATAGCGCAAGAAGATATATGGCTTGTGTAACTCCCCTTGAAGCTTCAACAACATCAAAACTTCCATCAGGTCGTTTAGCATTTTTGATATGTCTAGCAGCAACAGTAAAAGCTCTGTTTAATGCCCTAATACCAAACGTCTTTAAGATGTATGCTGTTCTGAAGTTTCCAGCCTCCATCCAAGCTGCGGTTTGAGACATGGGGTTAATAGGGTGAATGTCCATAATTCTACCATAGAGCATGGTATGAAAATCAAACGAGATTATATCATTCTTTAATTCATTCCATACTTTATCTCGAAATTGTTGGTCAAAAGTAATACTAAACCTTTCATCAAAAGCTTTTCTATTATTGGTTTTAACCCAATCCTTTATTTGAGCTTCTTCTGCATTCAAGAAAGACTCTTTACCAAAAAGGTCAACACTAGTCAATCCAGTTTTTTTGAATAACCATGACACAGCATCTGCTAATCTACCTGTAGGGAAGTCAGCAGCAGCTTGCCTGAAGTTAAACAGCTTAGATGTTTTCCTTTGATCTTTTGGTACTGAAAAACTAAGAGCTTTTGCAATACCTCCCATACCATACTTAGCCCCATGCTCAGCAAGGTTAAAACCTTGATCTCCTAACTGAGTTAAGGCGTTAGTAACAGAAGGAAGTGTGGTCATTAGTAAAAGGTTTCTAACAGAAGCCATCCATCCGTGAGCGCCTTTCATATTTAATCTAGCATGGAGGATTTCCATCATACGACTGTAATGCTCAGGCTTAACCTCTTGTAGTATATGTTGGGGAATGCTCTCCGTCAACACATCGTTAGCTGTCTCAAGCTTCTCTGCATTAAGATCAATCTCAGACTCAATCTCAGATAATCTCTTTTGGTATTCTTCTACCATTGGTCCAACTTCATTCTGCTCTTTGATGTTCAAAAGTATTTGAGCCTGCTCAGCTTTTAACTTTTGAATGGTTTTCATAATTGAAGCACGAGGAGTTTGACCAAGAGCTTTTCTCCACACCAAGTGATCGTTCAGTTCTCTTAGGTGTGTTTGCATTATATCATATGGTTTAGCATAGAATCTTACCAACCCACCATAGACGAAAGGAATTGTTTGTTCTTTCAAAGTGCCTGGAATTTTAATGCTTTGGTATCTACCCTCAAGAAAAGAATCTGAAAGTGCAACTCTTTTCTCCGATTCCGTAAGGTCTTTAACCGATTTTCCCAAACTCTTTGCATGTTTAGTTAAAATTTTATTTACAATATGAACATCTTCTCTGCCTGTTTTAGTGATTTCAGCAATAAACCCTTGTATATCACCAACAGATGTTGGTAAATAAGTTCCTTGCTCGTAAGCAGGTGTGATGCCTAATTCAACAGCTTCTTGACCAAGCATATCTACAGCTTTTAATAAACCATTCTTAAAGGCATCTACAGCAGAAGTGGGAGTCCAAGCAGGGAGATTCTCAGCATTATACTGTACAGCCCTACCTGGTCTAATCTCTGCATCTTTGGGGATATTTTTCTCCAACCACTTGAACATATACTCTCTGTGTCTTGCACTTCTACTGAAGTTATTCCACAGATACTCGTATTCTGCTGCAAGAGTTGGATTAGAATAGATATAGTTCTTTTCTATGTATCTCCAAGGAGAGACAAGATGCTCTAAGTAAACTCCACGGTTGGCTATGGTAGCTTCTGCTGTGATAGCAACTTGAGTAATCTTAGGAGACATCCTCTTTAAAGCATCAATAGATGTTTCAAATACATACTTAAAGTTATTTGATAAGCTCTCCTTAAATCGTTGTAGGTTTGAGTCTGGTTTAAATTGTTCAGACCTAATTATCTTACCAGCTTCTTTTACATCTGTTTCAACTAAAACCCTGTCCTTCTTCTTAGTTTTACCCAACCTAGCTGCATTTGTTTGAGCTTCAGCATTCATGAAGTAAACTTGTTGCATCACTTCGGAAGCAGGAGTTGGAACAACTATACCAGACTTAGCAAAGCTTTCTGCTCTACTAAACAAAAGAGCTATGTCGCCAAGAGAAACAGATAGATTAAGTCCTGTATGTTTTCTGATAAACTGTTTGATAAGACCGACAAGTCTATCTAAAAAGCTAAACTTAGCTCCTGTTTCGTGTAGGATTGCCAAAGTCTCCTTTAAGAAGACAAGATCACTCATCCCAGGTCCTTCTCTCGATTCAGCTATTTCTCTTGCTTTGGCAATATGTTGATCGCTTGACTTCATGAGGGTTTTAACAATCTTATCCTTTGGAAGCCCCATCTCGTTAAGAGCTTGTTCGATTCCAAAGTGGCCTACAACCTCATGTACTACAATCTCCCTGATGTTATCATTTTTTTCAATGTTATCAGCGATCAAGTAAACATGTTTTGTCTTAGGATCATAAACACCCTTGGCATATAAACCACCTAACCCCATCATCTTAAGCCTTAAAGATGGAGGAAGTTTGTTTACATTTTCTACAACATCTGGTTTCTTGCTCCAACCTTTAGTCTCTTCATCTACCATTCCTTGTAGGTTTTTAATGTCAATTCTATTTTTGACTTGTACTGCATCACGAATAAAAGATGGGTCTTTTTTATCTGCTTTCTTACGGATAATGATTTTAGGAGAAGTGCCAGATTTTTCTTTAGTCTTGTCAACAGGGACTTCTTTCACCACTTCTTTTTGTCTCTCTAAAGCTTTCTCAACCGTATTGACAATAGACGATGGTGAACTGCCTTTCTTAATTGTGAGACGATTTCTTTTCTTATTCCAAGAGTTTTTATCCCCAACACGAATGGTAAATTCTGGAGATTGCTTTATAAGACTATCAATCTTTTCTGCTAAATCAAAGTCCCCATCCTGTTTGACCACATCTTTCAAGGTTTTCAGAACATTCTCTACAGGTTGGGCTGTTACTTTCATCTCGTTACTGGTAATGTCTGGTTTAAACTCTGCTACTTTAACAGAACCATCAGCAACAAGCCTAGATGCTATGTGAGCAGGAATGTTCTTACCCTTAGTAGCCCTGGTTCTGGTGGATTCATCTTGTTTGATTAATTCTAAAACACGAGGATGCTTCTTAGCTTCCGTAGTTGTTTTAGTCTCAACAATTAATTCGTCTTTACCACTAGCAGATTTTCTGTAAACACTTCTTTTATTCGTTCCTGTGTGTAAGATGAAATATGTTGCTACTTTGTTGCCAGAGGAATCAGAAACAACTTTAACTTGGTCTTTACCTTTCTTACCCATAAGAGTTTCCCACTCTTTCTGAGTATCAACAACAGCAGACTTAAGAGTCTCATAAGTTTCTGTGAAGTAATCCCCTATGTTGTAAGACTCTGCAATACCACGAGCAAGACTAGCAGCCTTATTGAAAATTGTTTTTCGATCCTCTTTCCCTCCTGCTATGCGATTGTAGAAGTTTCTTACGGAATCAACATCTCCTTTTAGAATAGCAGAGACAAAGCCTTCTGTAAATTCACTCTTTCCAACCAAAGATTTAGTAGCCTGCTCGACTCTCTTCTCTACAACAGCAGGAGGAACTACATCTCCTTTATCTACTACATCTCCTTTCACACCAACTTCATCTCTCATTCCCTCTTTTATACCATGGACTGCTTTTACCTTAACAGCTTTTACAGGTGGTAAAGAGCTTTTAGTAAAAGTCTCTTTGAGAGCCTGTAGTTGTTCTTTAGGAGCCTCTACAATGGGCTTTAAATCCTTTTTAAGAGGTTTTGTAGTATCTTTGGTATCAGTGGTTGTCTTAGTCTTAAAAGCCCTCTTAGGTGTAATAGAAGCCTTGTTAAGCTTATCCTGTTTGTCAGCATCTGAGAGAATCTTTTGAACTCCTTTCGTGACAGGAGGTTTATTAGTATCTCTGAAAGAAACAAGAGCGTTCTCTATCTCTGACATATTGTCTGCTGTTGACATAACATCAAAGAATTTCACACGATCTTCAAAACCAAGGGAGTCCCAAAAGGCTCTTACGTCTGGTGATAAACTACCCTCCAAACCACTATTAATATCCTCTACAACCTGTTCAACAGATTCAGTATCACTATTATAATAGTGTTTTAAGAAGGTTTCAATATCTCCTTTCCGTCTAACAGCTGCTTTATAAACGGAATCAACATGAGATTTTTGATCCTCAGTTAATTCCATAGTATTATACATTGTATTAGCAGCTAGTTTCCTAAAACCCTCCCTATTCCTATTCTTTAGATAAGCGGAAGCTTGTTTAATAAAAGCATCTACAGATACAGCATCCCTAGCCTTAGCTGGCCCTTCTTCACCAGAGGGTACAGACCTCGATAGTTGTACATCACGCTGTGTTTTAGCTTGTGTTGGACCTGTACCCGAAGTTGTACCAGGGGGGGTTGGTTGGTACTTCTCATATGCTACAGCTTCTTCTCGTAACTGTTGATCTCTTGTTAGTGGTACTTGCTCTCCTGATGCTCTTTTCCTAAGATATTCTTTAGTAAGGTGCTGTTGTCTTTCCCACTCAAGATCAAGTTCTGATAATTCAGTTGTAGTAGTATCAGTAGAAGTGTCAGAAGTATCAACTAGGTCTTGGTTTGGTAGGTGTTCGTTAATGATTTTATCCGGGTCATTAACAGCAGTTTTAGTTCTCTCCGCTCTCATACCACGAATCATACCACCAACAGGACCAGAACCAGCAGCTATAGTAGCAGCGGAACCAAGGGGCCTACCAGCATTAGCAATATAAGCTTCTGTTAAACCACCGTATGTTTCTGCTACTTCTGGATCGTTATATAGCAAGTTGATAGTGGCTAGAGATTCTTGCCAATATTCTTCTAAAGCAGCTCTACTAGCAACATTAAAAGTCTCTTTTAAGATTGCTTTAGCTTTAGCTGTATTACCAGAACCAACAGCCTTAATGAAAGTCCTTTTAGCTTCCTTGCCTAAGACACCTTCCATTAACTTAAGAGAAGCACCTAAAGGAGCTGTAGCAGCAGCACCAAGAGCAGAGAAAGCAGCAGAACCAGGAGCATCAACACCAAGTTCTTGGTAAACTTCTGCCCAGTTACTACCAGCATACATGTTGAAGATGCTCAGTCCAGTGCCAGCAGTTAAAAGGGCTTGCTCTTGTACAATTTTTTGTGCTGCTTCCGTAGATACTTTTTGTTTGGATGCTACAGATGCCACTCTTTTCTTTAAAGCATTCTTACCAAGCTCTGTCGATCCTTTTGATACGAGAGAACCAGCAGAAAATAATCCAGCTTTACTACCAACAGAGGAGACAGCACCAACATTGGTAGCCATAAGAGCTAGTTGTGGTAGTAATTCCACACCACTCTCAACAACCCACTTACTAAAATTGATAGGATTATCAGCCCCCTCCCAAGTCTTTAGCCTTTCGAGGATTGTACTTCCACGTTCATCGTCTGTGAGAACTTCAGACAGAGCAGGCACATCTCTTTCAAAACGCCCTGCCCTTTCCATTGATCTTTCATAAACACCAAACCCATAATCACGGAGGGTGTCAATCTTGGATAATGATCCGGCAAAACCAAGAAGACCACCAGCCATTCCTGGTACATAGGTGTGGAATCCTCGTCTAAAGGCTCTGCTTACAAGCCCGTCTTTCTCTTCCTCCACATCTTGTGCATCCAAGGAAATAGTGTGTGATTTAAAACCTTCGTATCCACCATACTCCTCGAAGAACGTAGTTCTTGGTTTATTAACCGGCATTTAAAAACCTCTCCTAACATTATTTAAGCGTTGAAATACCATGGAATGTGTCTTGGTTCAAACCCCTAATCCTTCGCTCGATTTCTTTTTCTTTTCGTAGAAAATCTCTTTGAGATATTTCTCCACGATTCATCTTTTCTCGTAATGATTTAAGCTCATTGTTTAATGCTTCAACTTGTGGGTTAGTTTGAGGTTCCATAACCTCTTTATTCTCTAAAGAGGACCACAAGAACGATCCTTGTTGTTCTCCTTTATCTTTTTTACGTAGTTGTGGTGTCTGTTCTGTACCACCATCGTAACCAGGAATACCTATCAAATCAAACATCTGTTGGAATAACTCTTTCTCTTCTGGATTCTTCAAACCATCAATAGCATCCTGAGCTTCCTCGGGAGTTGAAAAGTCTTTGAATACTTCTGAGTATTTTTTTAGAGCTTCGTCAGCTTTTAATTGTGATCTAATAGGATCGTTTTCACCGTCAGACTTGAAAAGATTGAGATAGTAGTGGAAATTAGAATTAACCCAAGCACTCTTTATGTTTTCACGTTGTTGGTTTTGCTCATCCGCTGAACCACTTAACCAAGCCGCGAAGTTATCCCACCTACCAGGCTCTTCAAACATATCTTCTGCTCTTTCCATAAGTTCTGTATGGACTTTATACATAAGAGCAGGGTCAAGTTTTTCTACTTTTTCTTTAGATAGGTCTATACCAAAAAGAGTTTTAAGGGCTATACGCTTCTCTTCTGGAGTTTCATACTTACTATACTCTTCTATAGACTCAGACAGGTCTTTAAATTTAATCTGACGCTCTGTATCAGCCAAACCAGGAGCAAACATCATTGTTGCTTCAGCTTGGCCTTCTAACCCAGCTATCGTAGCTTGCTTCTTAGCCTCTACTGCCCTAGGATCAACTCCAGCAGCTAATTCAGATTCTATTCTGTGAGAAGCAGTTTTCCTGTCTTCTTCTCCACGTAGTTTAATAAGATTCTGTTCTCTTAAATTTTTTAACTCTTCTAGTCTGGCTTTAATAGCGTCATTTGAAACATCAACAAGACCTGTTCCGAATCCTTGTAAAGCCCCTCCTAAAAATCCTAGTGCCATTATCTACCTCCACCCATGGGCATCGGACCTATAGCTTCTACAGGTTCTTCCTGCTTCTCATCCTTACGATAAACTTGATTATCTTTCCCCTGAACTTGTAATTGTTCAAGAGTTTTGTGAATCTCTGGACTCTCTTCCAATTGTACGGCAAGCTCGATCACTTGTTCTTTTGTAATCTTACCAGAGGAGATAGCATCTTCAAGGTAAACTCCCACAACAGTTCCTGTAGCTTCTTTTAATTCCTCTTCTGTGATCGGTTCTCCACCAGTTTCTTCAATGATAGAGGCAACTTCTTCAATAAGAAGAACCATTCCAGACAGGGTTGTTTCAGGAGATATTTCAACCCCCTCCTCTCCAGCAGAGGACTCCAATCGTTCTATAACAGGGGCTACAATATTACCAATTGCTTCACCACGACTTCTAGACTGATTGACAGTTTGTAGAATTTGAGAAGCATTGTTATTCTTGTGAATCATGGACAAACCATTAACCATGAACAGATTGAGTTCTTTCTCGTCAATTCCACCAGAACCTTGTTCAGTTTCTGATAACTCTTGTGAAATCATTTTAACTCCTTATGAAGTCCAATGAGGTGCTTGAGTGAAGTTTGGTTGTGCTGGCTCGTTCTGTAAGAACTCAGACATTGGTCCCACAGCCTTACGATAAGTTGGCATATCTGATCTCCCAGATGGAGTGATCTTTTGTGCATCAAGCTGTTCTCTCATAATATCACGAGAGGCTTCTGCTTGTTCCTTGCCAGACATCCATTGCCCTACACCAGCCAAGGTATGACCAATTAGTTTAGAAGTAGTTGTATTTTCTTCGATGGCTTTTACAAGGCCATTGCTAACACTTTCCTTAGCCACTGGCTGAGTCGCTTCAGCTAAACCAGAGACACCTCCTGTTGGTGGTGGTTGAGAAGCAACTGTGGTTAACGGGTCTCCACCTGCACTAGATTGACCTCCTATCCAATCAGTAGAAGAGGGGCTGGCTACTGCCTCCTGAGCAACGGCTTCTCCACCAGAGCTACCACCAACACCAAACACATCCTTACCTACAGCAGAACTAACACCTGAGAGGGTGCCTCCGATCACTGCTCCTGTGATTGCTCCTTTTTTAATATCTCCACCCGAAATGGCAGAACTTGCAGCGCCAGCGGCAGCACCAACAACGGCACCAACAATAACAGCTTTTGCTACAGCTCCTAAAGCAATTTTTCCTACAACGGCAACAGCAGCAGTTTTAGCAAACGATCCCGCTATTACTGCTGCACCAACTGCGGCTACTGGCGGCATCTCCATTCCTCCCTTGTTATACCAAATAATAATTGGTCCAAAAT
>OMKS01004125.1_pt1 | contig 11122 bp, 8 predicted proteins | sample 1674721 | NCBI WGS metagenome assembly OMKS01 (sample SAMN06264996, study PRJEB25208) | sediment metagenome | isolation source: hot spring sediment | place: USA: California | collected 2014-09-02 | reverse complement strand
TTTTTTCAAGCAGAAGACGGCATACGAGATCTAGTACGGTCTCGTGGGCTCGGAGATGTGTATAAGAGACAGTCTATTTCCGTAACCACCACGCCCTTGGTTTCGGCGCCTATGCCGAGCCGCTCAAGAATGCCGGGCGTAAGATCGCGCACCTTGATGCCCAGCGCCGATTTCTCCTGCCCGGCCTTGCCAAGAAGCAAATCGCGTTCAGTAAGGGTTACCTTCACTTCAACAGCTTTTTTATCGCGCCAGATTTCGAGAGTCACTTTGGAGCCCGGCGCATAAGAGGAAATCTTCCGCACCATTTCACTGGCGGTCGTGACAGGATAGCCGTCTATCTTGCGCACCACATCATACGTCTTCAGTCCCGCCTCTTCCGCCGGAGTCCCGGGCTGCACTTGTCGCACTACCGCGCCATTTTCATCCGGAAGTCCGAGCGATTCAACATCTGAGTAATTCTTGGCGTCGTCTATCGAAACACCCAGATAACCCCGGGTCACCTTGCCCTCGCTGATAAGCACGGGCACGGTCTGTTTCGCCGTATTGATGGGAATGGCAAATCCGATGGAATTGGCGCCAAACACAATGGCCGTGTTAATGCCGATGACTTCACCGTCAATGTTGCACAAGGGCCCGCCGCTGTTGCCCAGATTGATAGCGGCGTCGGTCTGTATCAAGTTCTGAAAGGTCAGCCCCTGCATGGCGAGGCCGCGAAGCCCCTCACGCCCAAGCGCGCTGATATGGCCAAAGGAGACAGACCCTTCAAACCCGCGCGGACTGCCTATAGCGATGGCAAATTCCCCCACTTTTACCTTGTCGGAATCGCCCAGTTTCAGCGGATACAACGTCTCATCCGCGTTAATTTTAATTACGGCGATATCCGTCTCCGGGTCCGTGCCGATAACCTCCGCCTCGAATTCCCTGCCGTTGTGCAGCCGGACCACGATGCGCTCCGCATCTTCAACCACATGGTTGTTGGTGATGATGTAACCGTCAGCGTCGTAAATAAACCCGCTGCCCGTTCCGCGGGGACGCGGCTGCTGCATCCTTGGGCGCTCCTGGGGCATGGGCACGTTGAAAAACCGAAACAGGTCCTCCATCGGACCAAAGGGCGTCATGTCGAGTTCCTCGGCCTTGCCCTGAACGTCAATATTGACCACGGCAGGACGCAACCGTTCGTGGAGTTGCACAAACCCGTCCTGAATCTCGCGCAACAGGGACACATCCTGCGCCTGCGCTTCAGCCGCTCCCAAACACAGGGCAAGCGCCGCCGATAAGATCAGCCATCCTTTTGTTGTTCTTCTCATAACCAAGTCTCCTTATGGTTTTTCGAGCAACGCGGGTCCGGCAATAGCCTCATACAACCGCCGCGCCGCCCATTCTTTCAGTTTGCCGTCTTCCAGTTTCCGATCATTCATACGGACATAAAAGGCGTCACGCGCCCGGCCCACGTCCGTCACAATATGAGCCGCATTAAAATCCATGCCCATCTCCGAAAGGGTATGGGCAATATCATAAAGCAATCCGGTGCGGTCGCCCGCGACAATGTCAATCACGGTGTCCGTTCGCGACGCATCATTGTCGAACTCCACCGACGGACGCACCGGAACGGCGGAACGCGTCAAGGCAAACAACCGCTTTCGCGCTTTGTCTACATATTTGCTGATGGCGACGCCGCGCTGGATCACGTCCTCGAGCACATGCGTTACCCCGGCCGTTTCGTTTTCCGTGAGCGGCCTGCCGCTTGTGGCGTTATGCACAAGAAAACTGTCCACCACCCAGCCGTCCTCACGCGTGAACAACGCCGCGTTGCGCACATTGATCAATTGCGACGAGAAGGCGCCCGCAATTTCAGCAAAAAGGCCATGCCTGTCCCGTGTGCATACCACATACTCACTCACGCCCAACTCGGCGCGCTCGATGCAGCGCGTGGCAAGCCCTGTCCGCCGCGCCTCCGCCAGGCATCCGACGTGCTCTATGATTTGTTCGGGCGTATATCCCAATAGATAACGCTCCCCAAGTTCATCCAGATAACCATCCAGCTCAGCAGGCGGAATATCACCGGCCAGTTCGCGTATGCGCGCAATTTTTGGCGCCGTGAAAGCCTGGTCAACATTGTCCGCATCGCGCCCTGTCAACATGCGCTCAGTTCTCAGAAAAAGCTTTAACAGCAGCGCGCCTTTCCACTCATTGTAAACGTTGGGGCCCACGGCGCTGAGATCGGCATACGTGATCAACAACAGCATTCGGAGCAAATCATCATTCTTGATCAAGGCGGCAAAAGCAGCAATCGTTTCCAGCTCATCCGTATCGCGGTAAAATGCGATATCCGACATGGCCTGATGATGCCTGACAAGCAACGCCATCTGTTCCGTCTCGTATTCGTCAAGACCAATCCGTTGCGCAACGGCCTGGGCAATGCGCGCGCCTTCTTCTATATGCACTTCTCCCGCTGCCTTGCCCAAATCGTGAAACAAAATGCTCAACACCAGCACGTGGGGTTCGCGCACCCGCTCAAGGGCGCGATATAGGATGTCCGAAAGGGGCACGGCGGCGTCGGACAAATTTGCGAGCGCCTCGAGGGCGCGCAGCGTGTGCTCGTCAACGGGATAACTGTGAAAATCTTCATAACGCATGACGCCGCGCACCGCGCCGAACTCCGGAATATATGCGGCAAGCAGCCCCGCCCGGGCCGCTTCGCGCAACGCGGCGCCCGCCTTCATGGGCCGTTTGCATATTGCAAGAAAATAATGGCGCACCGCGTCGCTGGTGCGAAACTCTTCATTCACCAACCCAAGATTGTTCGACAGCCAGTGTGATGTCGCCAAACTTAGCGGCACGGCGCGCCGCGCGCTTTCCCAAACAACCTCCATCATGCGCGCAGGATTCTCTGCAAACCAGTTCTTGTCGGACGGATCAACACACAGCTGATGCTGATACTGATACACGGTAAACTGGGAACGCTCCGTTTTCTGTTGCTCGAAAAGCCGCGCCATGGACGGCTGATCGCAAATGCGCGCCGCAATTTGCAGGAAACGGCGAACATGACAGGCCGCGTTGTAGTAGTCTTCCATAAACCGCGCCACAGACTGGGGACTGTCGCCGTACCCGAACGCACGGGCAACATGTTTCTGCAAAGAAAAGGTCAACTGGTCTTCTTCGCGGCCCGTGTGAAAATGCAGCTCATTGCGGATGCGCCACAGGAAATCGAGTCCCTCAAGTAGCTCGAGATGCTCGACGGCGGTAATGTAACCGCCCTGGGCAAGCTCATCCAACGACAGCGCCCCCTGCATCAGCATAATCATCCACAAGCCCGCGTGGAAATCGCGCAATCCGCCGGCATTCTCCTTGATATTGGGCTCGAGGGCATAGAGATCGCGGTGTTCCGGAGGCAACAATTCGGGATGCTCGCGGCGGCGCACGTACGCGAGCACCGCCTCCCGATTAACCATGTCCAGATCGGCCAGCAACAGTTTCAGCCGGCCAAAAGTTGTATTGTCGCCGTGAATGAGCCGCGCTTGCGAATAGGTGGTGAACACTTGGGGATCGGCGGCGGCAAGCGCCACCGCCTCGCGCACCGTATGCAACGTATACCCGGCTTTGAAACCAATATCGCAGAAAAAAGGAAGCAGGAAAGCGTTAAGCGTTTCAACGTCCGCCGTCAGCGCATTGTCCAGCACAAGCGAAATGTCCAAATCAGAATAAGGGCTCATTTCCCGTCGCCCGTAGCCTCCAAGCGCGCACACGGCAATTTGCTGCATAATGCGTTGTGGATTGGTCGTATGCGCCACGGCGAAAGTTGCGGCAACGCGAACCACATCATCACAGAGTTGGGTCAGATGTCGCAATGTGGCGCTGCCCGACTCTGCCGCGTCATGTCGCGCCCGAATCTCATTGCGTCGCATCTGCGCGTACTCGCGCACCACGGTAATGCATGTTGCGCGGGGCACGGCCCGAAAGGCGCCAATATCTTCGCGCGCCAGTCGGCTCAATTCCGCTATGTCCACTGTCGTTACCGTCATTACAACGCCATCTCTCCATGCGCGACGGACTGATTTTGTCCGTAAGCGTTTATCCGTTAAATTCCGCTATATTCCACTATACCCGTATTGTCCTTCCGCGTCCAACCGCGTTCGCCGCCGTAGGCATATACGCGCGCCCAATCACCTTCAATCCTGTCTATCAGCACGCGATCACCTTCATATAACAAAAATCTGGGCGATTCCAGTTCATTCATGCTGAAATAAACCGGCGCCTCGTCCCGAACAGTCACCGCAAGTTTCGGCGCGTTGCGCGCGGCAAGATTTGAGCCGACGGTAAGAGCAAAAAAAACTGCGGCGAACACAAGTGAAAAACGGTACAGCCACTTAACCCGCGGCGTTCCCCGCCGGTAACACACAAACAACAACACCAGCGCCGCAGCCAATGCGGCATGAGTCAGCAGCAGGCTTTGCATGGGCGTAAAGGGATAATAATGGAGGAACGCCCCCCGGTTAAGTTCATTTCGGTCAGGCGCAGGCAAATGCCGTTTGGTATTTTTCAGGACAGTTTCCAAGTTCTTCGATGCGGCATCAAAGCGCGGATCAAGCGCCAGCGCCGCCTCATAGTATAATACGGCCTTTCCCAAACGCCCCTCCTTGAACCAGGCATTGCCGAGATTATAGAAAAGCGCCGGACTTTTAACGCCGAATTCCGAGATTAACCTTTCGTAACCCGCGATTGCCCGGATGTTGTCGCCCTGATAATAGGCTTCGTTGGCCTGATCAAAAATATCCGCGCCGTCCCCGGACAAGGAAGACAGCATGATGACGAGAAGTACCATATTCATGACCGCTTCTCCTGCAGGCAGGCGTGCAAACGATCAACAATGTCACTTGCCGTATCACAGAGCGCATTTACTTCTTCATCCGTCGAGGTGCGACCGGCATAACGCGCCCGCTCACACGCTTTCAGCACACGGACAAGCACCGCCGTGATTTCCGCATCAACATTGCGTTCAAGCAACAACGTCTCCACTTCTGACGAGGTGAGTCCCGCGCCGTTTATGTCCAGCATATCGCCTACAAAACCATTGATGGCGCGATACAACGTCTCCGTAGGGTCTTGACCTCGCGGCGCCTCGGAAATTGCCGTCAAACATTTTGTTTTGGCGTAGTAGCGCCTTTTATAACTGCGATCCTGTGTTAATCGTCTCCAGTGCTTGAGAAGAGATTGCGTCACAAGCAGCAACATCAGCGGCATCAATGGACTGACAAGGGCAAAAGTGCTAAGGCGCGCCGTTTTCCACTGCATGTTTACGGCAAGCGCCTGCGCGTCCGTGATAATGGGCAGCATGTCGCCGTCAAAAACGGCAATCCGTCGGCGCTGTTCCTCGGCCGAGCCGCCTATGGCAACAAAGGTATTGTTGTCCGCCGCAGGTTGAACAACAACCGGTATTTCGCGAAAACGTTCTGTCTTATAGTCCTTGTGAATGGGCGAAAAATAGGTGAATTCGACCGGCGGAACAACCTGCTCGCCCGCATCCAGCGGTGTAATGAGATACGAGAAGGATTTGGTAACTTCCATACTGTTTTCCTGTTGATGCGTTTCCACCTCCGGATCGGATATGTGCGCCCAGGGCATCTCCGGCATGGTTGGAGCGCCAATGGTGTTCGGATTACCCTCGCCGAGAATGGTCACCGAAAGTCTCACAGGCGTTCCCTGCGTCCATTGCTTCTCAGGAAGCTGCACATTCATACGGAATAAGCCCACTGCGCCGGTAAAATTTGCCGGACGCGGCGGCAATGGCGACACGGTGATTCGCACCGGCTCAGTGGCAAACATACGCGCCGCCGTCTGTGGTCTGCGGCGCGCATCGTACCAGCGCACGCCGCCCTGCCATTGCCATGCGCCAATGGTCAGTTCGCCGGGCATGGCGGGATACAGCGCCTGATTGATTTCCGTAATGCGATAATTGCGTCCCGCATATTGTTCGGTCACATTCTGTTGCCATTGCACTCCCAAATAAAAACCTTCCGTTTCAGGGAACGGCCACGCGCGGGGCGTTTCCACACTGACATAATATTGATCAAGCGTGTAAAGACGGAGCTTCAACAAGATCGGCTCCCCCTGATACACATTGCTTTTGCTGACGATGGCGCGCACAAACGCCAAATCGTCTATGGTAAGTTCCGCGGTATCATGGGGGGGGCGCGCGCCCATTTCAACAGTTCGCGTCACCTCAACGGTCATCGGTTGCGTGAGATATTCGCGCCCATCCACCACAACGGGAATACGCGGTATGGTATAGGTTCCCTCATTAGCTATGGAAGCGGGAAACCGCCATGTGCGCGACTGCATCATGGTGGTTTTCCCCTGTATTGTTCGTATGCTCGTTTGCGACTGATGAGACGGCGCGCCCACAACAATGCCCGCTTCGGCGACGCCGCTCATATCCGGTTCCTTCACATCGCTGCCATTGGCGCCGATAATGATGGTAAAAACCTCATTTACCGTGACGCGCCGGGACGATACATCTGCGGATACCGGACTTTGGGCGTGCGCATTCAAGGCAAGCCATGCGGCCAACGCTATGTAAACAACATAACAACGCATTACCACCAGTTCCCTTTGAAATCAATCCTGTCGCGCTGGTTGCGTTCCTCGACCTGTTCGCGCTTGTCAATGTCTTCCAACGATTCGAGAAGAGCGTCCAGATTTTCAAGCCCTTCAGGCGCCTCGCCCTCCTGCTCTGACGCCTCCTCAACCTGATTCTCCCGTCCGGCGTTCTCGCCTTCCTGCTTTTCCGATGTTTGCGGCTGCTCCTGCTCGCCTTCTCCTTCCTCTTGCCCCAATTCCTGCTCCTGTTGCGCTTGTTGTTCTTCCTGCTGTTCCTGTTCGCCTTCCTGAGCCTGACTTTGCCCCTGTCCCTCTTCCTGAGGCACGCCCACCAAAAACACCACCACCAGTTCGCCGTTGTGCAACGGCATGCCCCGGTACATCAGCGCTTTGTCCGGCGCAGCCGAAGCTTTCGCCGCCAAAGCGTCCACATAGTCGCCGTTGTCCTGCAACATCTCAATATGGGTTTCCATTTCAATGGCGCCATCCTCACGCTGCTGCAACGGCGTTGCCTTCATCGTATACTTTGCGTTGATGGGAAATAAGGTTTCCTCGCTCCAAGGCATTTCCTTGTCCACAACAGACACGGTTTCATAACTGGTGAATTCCAGTCTTTCCAACATGGCGGCAACCGGTTTAAGGGCTTCGTCCATGCGGGGCTGTTCCGGCACGGCGCCGTGGGCGTATGCGGCGTACATACGCCCAATCAACGCAGGCGGCGCAGGCGGCATTTGCCCGCCCGGCTGCGCGGGCGGCGGGGCCAGCTGCCCGACCGCCGTCATGGTCGCGCCGATAATCATCGGAATGTATAACCACCTGCTCATGGTTTCCCCTCCTTGACATCGCGCTTAATCAATCTCGCCGTATCGTCTTCGTAAGCCGCCTCCATATCAGGCAACTTCGTTGCGGCGCTGCCAAAGCGCGAAAACACTGGCGGGGGCGGGGTCTCCGGGGGCTGCTCTTCTTGCTGCTCCTCTTCCGGGGGCGTATTTTGCAGTAATTGTTTTAGTTGCAATCGCACATGGTCAAGATTGGCCTGCATGCCTTCATGGTCGGGATATTCCTTAAGCCCGTTCTCATAGGCGTCCACTGCGCGGCGCAACGCCGCCATGGCCTCTCCGTATTGCCGCTGAGGATCATACGTCATCGCTTCCATGGCAGCACAGTTGGCGCGGTTGAATGTCGCTTCCCGGGAAATGACGCCGTCGTTGCGCAACAACAGCGCATCAAATGCGCTCTTTGCCGCTTTGTAGGCCTTTTGCGCTTCTTCCACATTGCCCTCAGCCATGTGTTTCCCGCCCAGCATAAACCACGCGCAACCGACGCTGAAACGGACTTCCGGCGATTCAGGGTAGTCCACCAGCAACTCCTTCAACATATCGAGGGCCTCACCGGGAGCGCCCTGGTCCATGAGCGTTTGCGCCTGTCGTATCTCCTTGACGGGCACGGCAACAGCCGGCAGCGCGACACAGCAACACGCGCCCAGCAGGAAAAAACAAATACCATATCGGATTCGCCTACCCATGAACGCGCCCCTCCTCCAGTTTCAGGCGCCGCCTTCGCAGCCACGGCAACACTGAAAGCCATGCGCCCTCGGCGGCGAAGCACAGCCACGCCGCCGTCAACGGCCAGCGGTATCGGTTTACCAGCCGATAGCGCACCGTATCATCGGCGGTTCGCGCGCGGATATGCTCCAACTCCTGATGAATGAAGTTCACATCCGCATTGTCCGGCGTAATGCGCACATACGCGCCGCCCCCGTCAAGGGCGATACGGGACAGGGTCTCTTCATCCAATTTGGAAACGTGGGTCAGCCTTTCATCCGCCATGCGCACATATTTTCGCATCCAGGCGGGGAAGGTGATCACCGCGCCGTCGGGATCGCCCACGCCAAGAGCGAATATGGTCGCATACTTTCCAATCTCCGCGGCTGTTGCGACGGCTTCGCCGGCGGTTTCTTCGCCGTCCGAAATCAGAATCATGGCGCGATTGTTCCGTTCGTTGTCGCCAAAATAACGAGCGTCCTCTTCAAACACTTCAAGCGCCTGTTGCAACGCGCCCGCGAGATCCGAACCCTCCACGCTCAGCGTATCCGTGTTGATTGCGTCGAGTATGGCGCGGAAATAGCCGTGATCAAGAGTCAGGGGACACATCATCACCGCCTCGCCCGCAAATACCACCAGCCCGACCCGGTCCGCGGGACACCGCTCCAACAGGGATTCTATCTTTTGACGGGCCCGTTCCAGTCGCGACGGTGGCGGGTTTTCCGCCGACATGCTGAGCGAAACATCAAGCACCACCAGAATATCGCGGCTGGTGCGCGTTACGGGCATCCATGCGTCACCCCAATGGGGCTGCGCCAGGGCAATCAACAGAAACAGCGTTCCAACAAGCGTCAGCCAATACAGCGGGCGTCTTGCGCGCAAATCATAGGCCGCCAGCAACCGTTGCGCCAGTCCTGACTCCACAAACCGGTCAAGCCGTTTCTCCCGGCGCGCCTCCAAAACACGCAGCCCGGCGTAAGTCAACGCCATGAGGAACACGCCCACGCCCAGCCAAAAAGGAAGATACGCTATGGGAAAGGCAAACTGGATCATGGCATCACCTCGAACCAGAGCCGCCTTGAGAACACGGACGCCACCAAAGCCGCCGCGCCAGCAAGCAAGTAGGGCATAAACTCCTCACGCGCCTCATAATAATCGCCCACGTCTATCTCAGTAACCTCAAGCGCCCCAATCTCGTCGTAGGCGCGGAGCAATGATTCGGTGTCCGTGGCCAGATAAAAACGGCCGCCGGTAATTTCAGCCATTTGACGCATCGTTTCCGCGTCTATGGCCTCCGTGCGAACAGGAAACAACCCGCGGCGCACCGTCACCTCTTCCGTGGAGCCCGCGCCGATTGTGTACACCCGGATGCCATACTCCTTTGCCAGACGCGCCGCCGTAATCGGGTCAAGGTCGCCTCGGTTGTTCACGCCGTCGGACAGCAGAACCACCACCTTCGATTTGGCTTCCGACTTACTGAGCCGCCGCACAGCAAGACCAAGCGCTGAACCTATGGCCGTGCCCTGTTTGCGTTCGGCGGCAATCGTCGAGTTGTCCAGTTCGCGCTCCAGAATATCATAATCCAGCGTAAGCGGACACTGCGTCCAGGCAAGTCCGGAAAACAATACAAGGCCGATGCGGTCGAGCCCGAAACGGGTGTCGCGGGTTTCGCGGCGGTTGTTGATAAAACTGCGCGCCGCTTCACGCGCCACATAAAGACGGTCGTGGGGCTTGCCGTTGATGGTGAAATCCTGCTGCTGCATGCTGCCGGACACGTCAAGGCACAACATAATATCAATAACACCCGCCCGATCCTTGCGTATGTGATAACCGCGCATGGGACACGCCAGCGCCATGAGAAGAAGAAACAGTCCCAGACCGCGCAGCACGGCCGGGATGCGCCGCGCCGCGTCGGGACGTCTGCCCGAAATTCGCGCCAGTAGCTCGCCCGTGGATACCCGTATCGCGCCCGGGGCCAATCCGAGCGATTCGGCGACAAACAAGGCCAACACGATCACTCCCAGCCATAGCATTGCCGGATAGGCGAGGCCGTCATAGTCAAATATGCGCAGCCACCCGCTCATGCGGCCTCCTCCAGAGGAGCGTCCTCTGTTTCCCGCGGCATGGTGTCCTTGATGAAATGACGCACTTGCTTGAAATGCGCGTCCATGTCGTCCATGCCCGGCTGCAACCGCGCAAATTTTACCCGATCGCACTGCCTTAAAAATTCAGCCAAGAAGTGCTGCTGCTCTTCCGAGAAAATGCGCCGTTGCGCTGCCGTGTCCAAAAATTCCGGCGTAGTCTGTTCCGGCGCGTGTATCTGAAAGCGATCTTCTATGTAATAACGAAGAATTGCGGAAAGATCGACATAATAGGCGTCTATTTTTCCCGTGCCGGGCAGGTTGCGCCGTTCCAGTTCACGGAGTCGGTTTAGCGCCACATCCCACGGCGGCGCCGCAACCTCAGGCGCGTCCGGGCTGCGGCGGAAACGCCTGATTGCCAGAACGGCGGCGGCGGCGGCGACAAGCGCCCCCGCCATAATCAGCCACAGCCGCGTGGACACGCGCGGCGGCGGCAACACGGCGTCGGGCGGAGCAATACCCTCGAAGACTGCGGCCGCTTCCGCTTCCCCTGCGGTAAGTTCCCGCGCATGGAACGCAACGGGTGGCGTCGCAAGAAGGCCTTCCGCGCCGCCGCTGCGCCAGACAACGGTCAGGGGCGGCAGAACATATTGCCCCGGAAAAATGGGGTCAAGCGCATACCGCTGCGTAATACGTACTGTGCCGTCCTTGTTGAATTCACTTTCCTGCGCCAACCGCCTCACTTCCATTTGCCCGGCGTCGGCCGGCAAATCGGGAAACTCACATTCGAGAGAAGCGTCCCCTTCCGCAATCAAAGAATAGACGAAAGCACGGTGATAGGGCGTTTCCGGCGGCGCGAGAACGGATTCCAAGGCGGGTTCCGCCGCCCAAAGGGTCGCC
>OMKS01004124.1_pt1 | contig 11123 bp, 6 predicted proteins | sample 1674721 | NCBI WGS metagenome assembly OMKS01 (sample SAMN06264996, study PRJEB25208) | sediment metagenome | isolation source: hot spring sediment | place: USA: California | collected 2014-09-02 | reverse complement strand
GTCACGGAATAGCGGGAGCGTTTGCCTGTTATCGTTCGATGACTGTTATCTGCGGGAGTGGGCCGAGTGGCTGCCATTCCTGCGGGACAACGGGATGCGGGCCACATTTTATGTTTCGAATTTCATGCCCCTGATTTGCGGGGGCGAGGATGGTGCCGGGGCCGATGCGTTGCGGGCACTAGTCAGCGGAGGCCATACCGTCGGGTGTCACGGAGCGGCGCATGGGCGGGCCAAAAAGATGACCCGTGAAGTGGGTTTTGATGGATATTATCATTCCGAAATCGTGCCCTATTTTATTCTGGCCGACGAATTTAAAATCAAAAAGCCATACCATTATGCATACCCATATGGAAATGGTGACAGCGGAACGGATCGGGAACTGCTGGATATATTCGCCACGGTACGATATGGCGGACGGGAGTACTATTCTCCGGATAGGCTGCATAAGGTGCGGGTAATCCATGCCGCGAATTTCGGCAAGCGCCCGGAGGGATCATGCGGGCATGAGGATGCTGTAAGGCATGCGCATAAAAACAACGGGGCGATTGCCCTACACATGCACCGACCGATTGAAAAGCGGATGTTGTTTCTGGCGGACATGGCGCGGGCTGGGATGCGGTTTTTGTCAATTGTAGCATTCCTTGGGTTGACAGGGAACTACAACAGTCGGGTGTGTCGGCGGAGTTGCTTTCCCATTGTAGCATTCCTTGGGTTGACAGGGAACTACAACCATCCGACGTTGCGTCATCGGTGAAGTGAATTGTAGCATTCCTTGGGTTGACAGGGAACTACAACTCATACCGATCCTCACCGACCGGATTGCTTATTGTAGCATTCCTTGGGTTGACAGGGAACTACAACCGACGGCGCGGTGGAGCCGGGAACTGCTGGATTGTAGCATTCCTTGGGTTGACAGGGAACTACAACTTCTTAAATCCCTTGGAAAGCCCCATGAGAATTGTAGCATTCCTTGGGTTGACAGGGAACTACAACTCTGCCAATACTCCATGACAACATGGACGGATTGTAGCATTCCTTGGGTTGACAGGGAACTACAACTGCCAATAATTTGACATTCCCTGTAAAAACATTGTAGCATTCCTTGGGTTGACAGGGAACTACAACCCGCAGGGCCTGCCGGAATCGCCGCCTTAAATTGTAGCATTCCTTGGGTTGACAGGGAACTACAACAATCGTTTATCTGGAAAAAAAAAGGGGGACGGTTCTTGACAATTTGACAATTCGGGACAATCAAATTCAATAGCACGACAACCGGTGCAGTAAGTTTTCGATGGGGGCGTCGGAATAAAGTTATTGATGGGGAGCCACGCGCCTGGCAGGATTCGAACCTGCGGCACTGGGATTAGGAATCCCAAGCTCTATCCTCTGAGCTACAGGCGCACGGTGCAGCCATTATAGCACCGGGAGGGTGAGGGGGCAACCATCCTCCCCTACTCAGCCAGGCGGCGCACCGCCCGCATCTGGCGGGGCAGGAGCATGAAGTTGGCGCACAGCCGGCCGGTGATGTAGGCAATGGCCGCGGCCGTGACGCCAACCATGTTTCCCGGGCCCACGGCGATTCCCAGAACCAGCAGGATCACGCCTATCTCGACTCCGGTTGCCAGGGTGATCGGGGCTGTCACGCGCGCGTTAACCAGGGAGCTGCGCTGAAACGACATCCAGACCGACAACGCGGGCATGACAACCAGGATGCGCAGGGGCGCGTAGGCAAAAACGGCCAGGTCGGGTTTCAGCCCGGCCACGTTTTCAAACCAGAGCCGGCCCACCGGGGTGAAGGCGAACAGGGCCAGGCCCAGGGTGACCACGGTGGCCATGCCCGCGGCAAAGCGGGCCAGGCGCTGGTAGTTGCGGCGGCTTTCCCTTTCCAGGGCGATGACGACTTCCTGGAAAGAGAGCCCCATGGCGCGGAACAGGAAAACCAGGGAGTTGACCACGGGCAATACCGCCAGGGATTCAATGGGAAAGCGCGAACGTCCCAGGAAAAAGGTCACCATGGGATGCACGCCCAGGGCCAAAAAAGAGGTCAGGGCCAGGGGAACGTAAAACTTCAGGATTTCGCGGTAGGCCGGAACCGCCGCCGCGATCCGGCGCGCCAGCAGGTCGGCGATCAGTGAACGGGCCATCCAGTGGCTGATGGCGGCTTCGGCCACCACGCCGGCGCTCAGGGCCGCGGCTCCCACCAGGGCGCCGGGCAGGCGCAGTCGAAAAAGCAGCAGGCCGGTCAAGGACATGGCCGCCAGGCGAACCACGGTGCCGTAGGCCACGCGGCGGGTGCGGTTGCCGCGGATCAGGATGCCCTGGTGAAAGCGCCGGTAGCCGATGGCCGCGGGCCAGGGGAGCAACAGCAACAGGGCCGGAGCGGTCAGTTTGCGCACCGGTTCGGTCAGGCCGATCAGGTCTTTCATAATGAAATCAAAAACCGGAGGAATCAGCAGCAACAGCAGCGCGGCGGTGACGCCGGCATTGAGCATGAAGGTGAATCGGCGCATGCGCCTGAAGGTGGGATTGTCGGTTACCAGCGCGGTGGAGGCGCTCATGAGCATGATCACCGGGGCTTCGGCGATCAGGGCGAACGCGTAAGCCACGCCGAAAGCGGCCAGGTTGAACTTGGCCTCGGGCAGGCGGGCGATCACGGCGGTCAGAAAAGGTTGCTCCACGGCCATGAGCAGCCAGGTCATGGCCAGGGGCAGCCAGAACAGAAGGATGCGGCGGGGAGTGAGTTCGAAGGCGGAATTCATGGCTGACTCATATCCGTGTTTCCCCCGGAAATCACCAGTACCACAGTCTTTCCGGCAACCATTTGCGGGTTTTTCATTATCGCCGCCACTGGCAGGGCCGCGGCCCCTTCCACCGCAAAGCCCGCAACCCGGCTGACCAGATCCATGGCATCCGCGATCTCTTTCTCGCTAACCCGGATCCAGGAGTCGACCAGGTCGCGACAGAGCGCAAAAGTGACTGAGTCCGCTTCAACGCCGCCCGCGGCCGCGGACGCCAGGGTGGGACGGGACGGTTGCTCCAGGATGCGCCCCGCCTCAACAGAGGCCGCCATTACGTCGCTGTTTTCGGGCTGACAACCGACGACGCGGGTGGAAGCGCCGCGGCCGCGGAACCAGCCGGCCACTCCCGCCACCAGCCCGCCCCCGCCCACGGGAACCATCACATAATCCGGAAATCCCAATTGGTTTTCCACTTCCAGGCCTACCCCCGCCTGGCCGGCGACCACCCGCAAGTCGTTGTAAGGGGGAAGGTATATGTACCCGGACTCGCGCGCGAGGTCCCGGGCCCGGGCTTCCGACTTGACCACGTCGTCTCCCCAGCTCACGAGCGTGGCTCCGGCTGCTTCCAGGTTACGGGCTTTGTGCCCGGATACGTTCTCGGGTACCACCACGGTAACCGGGACGCGCATGCGCTTGCCGGCCCAGGCCACGGCCAATCCATGATTGCCCGTGGACGCGGTCACCACCCCGGCGGGACGCTGTGAAAGCGCGCGCATAAATGACATGGCTCCGCGCGCCTTGAACGATCCTGTTGCCTGGCGGTTCTCCAGTTTCAGCCAACAGCGACAATCCGCTTCACGCCCAAGGGCGCCGCATGCCGTCAACGGCGTAACCAGGACTTGCGGCCGCACCCGAGACTCGGCCGCGAGGGCCTGCTCCAGTACATCCAGGGAACCGGGATGAATGTCCTTGTTCACGGCAACCATGGTTTTCCCATTTTACCCAGCCCGCCTTGCCTGTCAAGTTGAAGGGGTGTATATTTGCAGGCGAAATTTTGAAGAAAAACTCAATTGTGCGCCCGGCGGATCCGTCCCCACCTGGAGGAAACCGGCATGGTGGCGCAAAAGATCGAGGAACGGGTGGAGCGCTCCTGCCGGTCGATTCCCAAAGTCATGGACCTGCTGTTCCGCTGATATCTGCGCCGGTCTTCAGCCGCAGTGAAGAAAGCGGGAAACCAGTTTCTTCAACTCCTGCTCATTGCCGTAGAGTTTTTCACTCAAGCCCTTGTCGTCGTAGGCCTGCAGCTGGGCGGCCAGTTTATCGATCATGTCCGCGGGGAACACGCCGTCTTTTTCGTAGATTTCCCGCTGCGCCAGCAACCGCTGGGCGGCTTCGTAACAGGAAGCGGGCAGTTGCTCCAGGTCCGCGACTTTGCTGGCATCCGTAGACACGTAGAGTTTTTCAGCGATATTGAGCGCGTCCGGATTTTCCAGGCCCTGGCGCACGGCCACGGCCATGCCGGCCAGCAGCTGGTGAACGTTGGCGCTGCCGTCCGGGCTGCGCAATTCCACGGTCTGGTTGTCTCGCGTGGACTCGTCCCGGGCAGGCGGCTCCAGCGGATTGACGCGGCGAATCATGTCGCTTACGCCAAGCCAGCCCAGGGGAACCCGCACCAGCACGGAACGGTTGCGATCACCCCAGCAGATGGCCGTGGGCGCCTCCTGGTGCGGTACCAGGCGCAGAAAAGAGGTGGGCACCGTATTGCCGAAAGCGGTCAGTGACGGGGCCAGGGTCAGGAATCCGGCGATCATGCGCCGGGCATCGTCACTCAGGCGACCGTCCTGTACCATGACGCTTTCCCCGTTTCGCAACAGGCGGGTATGCACGTGCATGCCGCTGCCCGCGTGCCCCACGATGATCTTGGGCGCGAAACTGACTTCCAGGCCGTACTTGTAAGCGATCTCCCGGATCGCCCACTTGGCCAGAACCAGTTGATCGGCGGCAACCTCCACATCTTCGGGCAGAAACTCGATTTCATGCTGAACCATTTCCTGGTCGTCGTGGATGATATTTCCCACCTCGGCATGACCGTACTTGATGCTTCCCCCCATTTCACTGATCACTTTGAGCGCTTCGCGGCGCACGCAACCCCACTTGGAGAAGGGATGGGATTCATGGTAACCCTTCTGCTGCACGATGGGGTAAATGGAGTCGATTTCCGAAATCAGGTAATACTCCAGTTCGCCCATGGCCTGAAACGTTACGCCGGTCTTTTGTTTGAGCACGTCATGGGCACGGCGCACCAGGCTTTCCGGCGCGCTCTCCAGGGGTTCGCCGTTGCTGGTAAAATACGAGCAGAGCATATCGATGGTGGGAATTTCGTTGAAAGGATTGACAAAAGCCGTGCGGAAACGCGGCACCACGTAGAGGTCTGAAGAGGTGGCGCTGATATAGCTGAACAAACTGGAGCCGTCGACCCGTTCCCCGGTAGACAGCACGTGTTCCAGGTGGCGGCGGTTGTTGATCACGAAATTCAGGGTTTTGAGCCTGCCGTCTCCACCCACGTAACGGAAATTGATCTGGCGGATTCCCCGTTCTTCAATAAAGCGCACGATGTCCGCGCGGGAAAAATCGCGGGACGGCTTGTTTAAGTGACAAACAAGCTGGTTGGGATTGAGACTGACTTCTTTATCCATTTATTGTCCTCCTCGGTTTGGAGCTGTTGATCATGCCCCGGATGTCTGGTCGACTGTCTCCACTATAACCATTTTACGCGGCGGAATCAATGGGGCTGCGGCGGACCCTCGGGCTCTTCCTCTTTTTTTGCATCATCGGCCGGCGTCATGGTGATGCCGGTGTAGCCGTAAAAAATGGATACCAGGGGGTTGGCCAGGTTCATAAAAGCAAAAGGCAGGTAGTGCAACGGGTACACCCCCAGGGTGGCGAACATGAACGCGCCGCCGCTGTTCCATGGTATCAGGGAAGATGTAAGGGTGGCCGAATCTTCCAGGCAGCGGGAAAGGTTTTTGGGATGCAATCCCCGGGCTTCGAAAGCCTTCTTGAACATGCGTCCGGGAATAACGATGGCCATGTACTGGTCCGCGGCGATGGCGTTCATGCCGATGCAGGAGAGAACCGTGGTCAGGACCAGGCTTCCCGTGCTGCGGGCGAAGTACAGCAGCGCCCGGGCGATGGTATCGAGCATGCCCGATTTTTCCATGATGCCGCCGAAAGAGAGCGCGCACAGGATCAGGGCGACGGTACTCATCATGCTCTCCAGCCCGCCCCGGCTGAGGAGTTCGTCCACCATCCTGACCCCGGTATCGGCCACGTATCCGGAATGGGCGGCGGCAAATACGCGCGCCAGGCTCTGGTGCTGAAACACGATGGCGAACAGTCCCCCCAGGCAGGTTCCGCCGAAAAGAGCGGGCAAGGGGGGAATCTTCAACACCACCATGGCGATCACCAGCACCAGGGGCAGCAACAGCACCGGGTGGACAAAGAAACCCGCGTCGATGGCGGCCAGGATGCGCTCAATCTGGCCGCCCTGCAGTTCGCCGCCGGCAAACCGGGCTCCCAGCAAAGCGTAGAGTCCCAGGGCGATCAGATACCCCGGAGTGGTGGTGTATATCATGTGGCGGATGTGCGAAAACACGTCGGTACCCGCCACGGCCGGGGCCAGGTTGGTGGTATCGGAAAGGGGCGACATCTTGTCACCGAAGTAGGCTCCCGATATGATCGCCCCCGCCACCATGGGCGCCGGAATTCCCAGTCCCTGCCCCACCGCGATCAGGGCCACTCCCACGGTCCCGGCCGTGGACCAGGAGGAACCGGTACCCAGGGATACGATCGAACAGATCAGCAGGGTCGCCACCAGGAACACCGAGGGTGAAATCAGTTGCAGGCCGTAGTAAATCATGGAGGGAACAATCCCCGCCAGCATCCAGGTGCCGATCATGGTGCCGATCACCATGAGAATCAGGATGGCGCCCATGGCCAGGTGGATACCCAGCATCATGCCTTCGCGGACACGGTACCAGGAGTGCCCGTACACCGTGGCCACAACGGCCGCGACCGCGGTTGCGCAGATCAGGGGAATATGGGCATCCAGCTTGAACACGATAATGGTCACCGAGAGCATGGCCACCAGGAACACAACCGGAATCATGGCCACGGCAAGGGGAATGTTTCGCGGATCTCCGGAAACGCGATCTCTATCTTTCATGAAGCGGTACCTCCGGGAGGGAATCAGGGCCTGGACGATTTCGGATATTTGCCACACAGACCGTTATCATGCCTGGATTGTAGCGCACCGCCGACGCCAACTCAAACACGCAACCAAACCGATGTGAATCACGTATCAACATTACACGGCCCCCCGTCAGGGCGGCCTGAAATAATCTGTCCAAAAGGAGTCATCATGAAACGTGCATTGTGCATTCTGGTCCTGATGGGTTGCCTGGTTACCCATGCTGCGGCTGAAGAGGGCATGTGGCTGCTCAACCAGTTGCCCGGCCTGCAACTGGAAAAGCAGGGACTGAAAATCAGTGTTGCCGATATCTATTCGCCCGGCAAACCCTGCCTGGCCCGGGCGGTGGTGAAACTGGGAGCCACCGGAGAGATCGTCAGCCCAGAGGGATTGGTGTTGACCAACCACCACGTGGCTTTCGGCGCCGTGCAACGGGCCTCCACCAAGGGCACGGATTATATCACCAGTGGTTTCCTGGCGCGGACCCGGGCGGAAGAGATGGAAGCCCCGGGATATTCCGCCCGCATCCTGGAAAAAATGGAAGACGTGACCCGGCGCTTCAGGAAATTCAAAAAGATCGCGGATCCGGTCAAACGCGGCAAAGCCGAGAAACGGCTCATACGCAGCATCACGGACAAAATCGAAAAGGGACATCCCGACCTGGAAGCCCAGGTGGTTCCCATGTTCCGCGGTGAACAGTTCATGCTTTACGTCTACCGTCGTTTTGACGACGTGCGCGCGGTGTATGTTCCTCCCCAGTCGATCGGCAACTACGGGGGAGATATCGACAACTGGATGTGGCCCCGCCACACCGGCGATTTCTCTTTCCTGCGCATATACATGGCTCCGGACGGCAGCGGCCGCACATATCACAAAGACAACGTTCCCTATCGGCCCGCCACCTGGATCCGCGTGGCCAGAGAAGGCCTGAGCGAAGGAGATTTCACCTTTATCATGGGCTACCCCGGCCGCACCTACCGTTACCGCACTTCCCACGCGGTGCAGGATAATTTCGAACACGTATACCCGCGACTGATCCAACTCTACAAGGAAACCATCGAGTTGCTTGAGAGCTTCCAGGATGATTCCGTGGTGGCGCGCATGAAAGTGGCCGGATTCATCAAGGGACTCAACAACGGCATGAAAAACTACCAGGGAAATGTGGACGGCATGAAACGGGCCGGATTCCTGGAAAAAAAGCAGGCGTTCGAAGCGGAACTCCAGGAGTTTTTGAAAAAAGACCCCCGCCTGTGGAAACAATACGGCAACGTGCTGCCCGCAATCGGCGGGATTTACAAGGAAATGGCCGAAACCCGGGAGGCGGACAATGTCATCGCCATGGTGAACCGCCTGAGCGGAACCATGACTTCCCTGGCGATCAACGCCTATCGCACCGCGCGGGAACGGGAGAAACCCAAAGCGGAACGGGATCCCCTGTTTTCTGAAAGTGATGTCCGGCGCAGGGTCAAGCGCCTGCGTTTTTCCCTTATGAGTTTTTATGAACCCGCGGACAAGGCGCTGCTCAAGCGCCTGCTCATGAAGGCCGACCAGTTGCCCGCGGACGCCCGTATCCAGGCATTGGAACCCATTCTTAAAGACGGCGAAAAGGGGATTGGGGCATTCGTGGAAAAAGCCTACGCCGCCACCCGCCTGAAAGACCTGGAATTTATCCAATCCCTTTTCACCAAAACGGCCAAAGAGATCGAAGCCGTCAACGATCCCTTGTTGCAACTGGCGGCCCGCATGTATCCGGAAACGGAAGCGGCACGCAAGCGCAATGAACGGCTGAACGCGCGCCTGGAAGACCTGCGGCGCCAATACATCCTCGCCCTGAAGGCCCGGTCTTCTTCTCCTCTTTACCCGGACGCCAACAGCACCCTGCGGTTTTCCTGGGGAGAGGTGGCCGGATACGAGCCTCGAGATGCCGTGCGCTACGCCCCCTTTACCACCCTTTCCGGGGTAATGGAGAAGGAAACCGGCGAAAAGCCCTTCATCGTGCCTGAAGGACTCAAGGCCATTTACAAGGAAAAGGATTTCGGCCGCTGGGCCCACCCTGACCTGAACGACGTGCCCGTGGCGTTCACCCACAAAGTGGACAGTACCGGCGGCAACAGCGGCAGTCCCGTTTTCAATGCCAGGGGCGAGCTGGCGGGCATTTTGTTCGACGGCAACTACGAAGCCCTTACCGGCGACTGGGAATTCGACAACGATATTCAACGCTCCATCTCCGTCGATATCCGTTACGTGTTGTTTATCACGGAAAAACTGGCCAAAGCCGACCATATCCTGAAAGAGATGGGTCTTTAATACCATTGAGATGCAAAAAGGCGGGCGCCCGCCGAGAGTCGGGCGCCCGCCTTGCCCTTACCCCGCTCTTCCCGTAAAATCATTCCCTGGAGATTGATTATTCCCAAACGGAATCATGTCATTAAACAACGCCCACGTCATAGTCGCTTTTGCCCTGTACCTGGCTTTCATGCTGGCCATCGGCTGGTTCTTTTACCGCCGCACCCGCAACCTGTCGGATTACATCCTGGGCGGGCGGGGGCTGAATTCATGGGTGGCGGCCATGAGCGCCCAGGCATCCGACATGAGCGGCTGGTTGCTGATGGGACTCCCGGGATTCGCTTACCTGGCCGGTATCGAGGCCGGATGGATCGCACTGGGACTGGGTGTGGGCACCTACCTGAACTGGAAACTGGTGGCACAGCGCCTGCGACGCTATACCGAGGCGGCAGACAACTCGCTGACCATTCCCAATTACTTTGAGAGCCGCTTCCATGACCGGTCACACCTGTTGCGACTGTTTTCAGCCCTCTTCATCCTGGTGTTTTTCCTGATCTACACGGCGTCGGGTTTCGTGGCCGGAGCCAAGTTGTTTTCCACGGTATTTGAATTGCCCTACCTGACCGCCCTGATCCTGGGTGCCCTGGTCATTATCACCTATACGTTCATGGGCGGATTCCTGGCGGTCAGCTGGACCGATTTCTTTCAGGGGCTCATCATGTTCCTGGCCATCACCATTGTCCCCCTGATGGTTGTCGTGCAAAAAGGCGGGTTCAACGCGACTATCTCAGCGTTATCCAACCTGAACAGAGAATTCCTCAATCCCCTGACAACCCCTTCCGGAACGGCCATCAGCCTCCTGGCCGTCCTGTCTTCACTGGCCTGGGGACTGGGCTATTTCGGACAGCCCCACATCCTGGCCCGTTTCATGGCCATCCGCAATCCCGCGAAAATCCCCCGTTCCCGCCATATCGCTATGACCTGGGTGGTAATCAGCCTGGGATGCGCCGTCTTGGCGGGCATGGCCGGAGCGGCCCTGCCGGTGCAATCCCTGATCGGGCCGGACTCTGAAAAAGTCTTTATCCTGCTGGTTGAACGCATGGCCCACCCGCTGATCGCGGGGATCTTTCTTTCCGCCATCCTGGCGGCCATCATGAGTACGGCGGACTCGCAGTTGCTGGTCACCTCCTCGGCCATCACCCACGATTTCTACAAGGTCCTGTTGAGACCGCGTGCCGGAGAACGGGAACTGCTCTGGATCAGCCGCCTGGCCGTGCTGGTCGTTGCCGTTGCGGCGCTGATTCTGGCCATGAACCCTGAAAACAGTGTACTGGAACTGGTCGCTTATGCGTGGGCCGGATTCGGCGCCACTTTCGGTCCCCTGGTACTCATCTCATTGTACTGGCCGCGCATGACCCGCAAGGGAGCCCTGGCTGGAATCATCGTGGGCGGAGTCACGGTCCTGTTGTGGAAGCCCCTGTCCGGAGGCATTTTTGACCTGTATGAAATCGTCCCGGGGTTCCTTTTCTCCGCCCTGGCCATCCTGGTGGTGAGTTTACTGGATAAGCAACCGCCGGCATCGATAAAAGCGGAATTCCGGCGCATCAATCCGCGGCGATAGGCCTTGCAGCTTCAGAACTTGCAGAAGGTGGAAAAAAGAAGCTGAGAGAGTTGATTCACCTTTTTTCGCGTACGGGCGACCGGCCGGTCGCCCCTACATTTTCAACTTCAAGTGTACGGGCGGGTTTCAAACCCGCCCCTACGTCTTCCCTTTTCAACTTTTGGATCTATTACGTTTTGTGTGGGTAAATACACATTGGTAATTGGTAAGCGGTTGTGAGTATGAGTAC
>OMKS01004123.1_pt1 | contig 11128 bp, 8 predicted proteins | sample 1674721 | NCBI WGS metagenome assembly OMKS01 (sample SAMN06264996, study PRJEB25208) | sediment metagenome | isolation source: hot spring sediment | place: USA: California | collected 2014-09-02 | reverse complement strand
CTTCTTAAGATCATCTGCACTGACTGTGGCAGCCGCGAAGCTGGGAGGCGGCACCTCCAGCGCGGGTGCATCGTCTGTGACCAGCACGGTCGCTCCGCTGTCAGGATCTGGCAGGTCGAACTCCGGCGCAGGTTCGGTTTCTGTTACCGGCTCCACTGCTGGTTCTTCTTCCGCAACCACCTCGGGTTCTGGCTCGGGGGTGGGTTCTGCTTCCGGCATCACCAATGCGCTGGTCACACCAGCGGTTAGCGGGACTGTCTGCCCGATGGAAGGTTCATCAATCGCCAGTTGACTGGCTTCTTCCTCGTCAGCAGGGGCTTCTTCTTCGGGAAGCGCCAGCGGCTCTTCATCACCGCTGTCATCCAGTGCCGGTGGAGCGACTGCTTCTTGCTTGCTGCGTCCTTCGCGATAAGCACTGGCAACCATCGCCAGGTAGAGCAGTATGATATAAACGTTCAAATACGCCGCGGCGAAAGGCAACAGGCAGCAGCACACGACAGAATAGATCAGGATGGCGTAGAAATAGGCGATGATCATGTTGATGCCATACATGACCAGGAAAGCGATGAAGAACTCCCAGAATCCATGTTTGAAAATCTGCCACCAGGCTTTGATCTGGAAAATGGCCTTGAAGTCATCTTCCGCCACCAGATGCGACAGATAAACCGGCGCAAATATCATCGCGAAGGTCATGAAAATGACACCGAACATAACCGCTGCCAAATTGGCGATCATCAAAGCCAAAATATAAATGCCAAACCAGTCCGCAGAACCGCCTGATTCGATAAGGAACACCGGCACAAAGTAGAGTGCGCCAACCACCATGAATATGAGAATGAATGGCACCAGTACGATCAGGACTGCCCCGAAGAGCTTGAGGCCGTTCATAAAATAACCGCCCCAGTCATCCCACTCCGGCAGGGCTGCTTCCTGTTCATCAACAATGATGCGCCGCATTAATTCATACAGATAGCCCATCAACAGCACGGTGGGCGCGATGGGGATGATGCTGCCCAACAAAGTGACACCGGCAGCGATCGACAATTTTCCAAACCAGCCTTGCCCACGAAACGGGAAGGTTAACAGATGCGGCAGTTTTCCAAACGCCTGTGTTTTCGACATGTTCATTCTCTCCTGATTTTCTAACAACCAACGTCAATTCATTCTACTATGAGAATACGTTAAGCATGTTCAAAAAGTTGTAAACAGCCTTTCGTTTCAACAGAAAAAAGGCAGGCTCTCGTTTTGTCTTATAATCTAAGGTAGCAATGATCGGATTTCAGTTTTTCAGAAAAGGAGCAAACCATGCAATACCGCAATTTTGGCAACACTGGCTTGAAAGTATCCGCGCTGGGTTTCGGCGCCATGCGTCTGCCCACGCTCAACAACGACTCCAACCAGATTGATGAAGCGGAAGCCATCCGCATGATCCGCCACGCCATTGACCAGGGCGTCAATTATGTGGACACCGCCTGGCCTTATCATGGCGGCAACAGCGAACTGGTGGTTGGCAAAGCCCTGCAGGACGGCTACCGCGAGAAAGTGGTGCTCGCCACCAAACTGCCCATCTACCTTGTAGAAAAAACCGAAGATTTTGACAGTTTCCTCGACAAACAACTGGAAAAACTGCAAACCGACCATGTCGGGGTGTACATGCTGCACGCCCTTAACCGCGCCCGCTGGGAAAAAGCCAAGAGCCTTGGCATCCTCGATTGGCTGCAAAAACCAAAGGAGGATGGCCGCGTCGGCTACATCGGTTTTTCTTTCCACGATGCCTACCCCGCCTTTGAAGAGATCCTCAACGACTATGACGGCTGGGATTTCTGCCAGATTCAGTACAACTACATGGACGTTAACGAACAGGCCGGACAACGCGGCCTGCACCTGGCGGTAGAAAAAGGCCTGGCGGTAATCGTGATGGAGCCGCTGATGGGCGGTTCGCTCGCCAATGTGCCCGAAGCGGTCGAAACCGTCTTCCGCAAAGCCGACCCCGACCGTTCACCCGTCGATTGGGCGCTGCAGTGGCTGTGGGACCAACCCGAGGTATCGCTGCTGCTGAGTGGCATGAGCACCATGGAGCAGGTAGAAGACAACCTGGTGTCCGCATCAAACAGCGCGGTCGGCAGTCTGAGTGATGCAGAAAAAGAGGTCGTCACCCGCGCACGTGACCTCTACAAAAGCCTGATGCCCATTCACTGCACCGGCTGTGAATACTGCCTGCCCTGCCCCAGCGGCGTTTATATCCCGCGCGTACTCGAACTGTATAACCGCGGGGTGGCGTTCGACAACTTCGGTTCGCCGCGTTTCCGCTATGGCCAGATGCCAGATGAAATGAAAGCTGACCAGTGCGTCGAATGCGGCGCCTGCGAAGAAGCCTGCCCGCAAGGGCTGGATATCATCGATTGGCTCAAGATCTGTCACGCGGTGCTGGGCGAAGAAAAAGCCGCCTACGACCCGGCCAAACATCCTGCGCACTAACACTGGCTTTTTCATACCCGGTCAAACCTTCTTAATTGAAAAATATGTGTAGCGGTGGTGGATTTACCACCGCTACGAAAAAATGACCCATTCACCCCCGCCAACTGTTTCTTGGTTTTAATCACAGGGACGGGGGTGAGCCCACACCCAGACTGCACCAGCCATGGAAAAGCAAGCCTGATTCTCTGTTCTTATGATATGATAGGGAACGGACAAACATTCTCCCGCTCTGGAGGTTCACAATGAAAGTTCTTGTCACCGGCGGCGCCGGATACATCGGCAGCACCATCTGCTCTGACCTGCTCGATCACGGCCATACCCCCATCATCCTGGATTCGTTGATCACCGGCAAAGAAGCCTTCACCCATGGACGCATCTTCTACCAGGGCGACATCGCTGACGAAGCCCTGCTGGCGCGTATCTTCGCTGACCATCCTGACATTGCTGCCTGCATCCACTGCGCGGCATTCATCATCGTGCCTGAATCGGTGGAAATGCCGCAGGCATATTACGAGAACAATGTCTGCAAATCGATTAAATTGTTCAAAAATCTGCATGACCTCGGCTGCGACCGGCTGGTGTTCAGTTCCTCTGCCTCGCTGTATGGCGTCAGCGATACTTTCATTGTGACCGAAGAGTCTCCCCTCGACCCGATCAGCCCCTACGCACGCACCAAGTACATGATGGAGATGATCCTGCGCGATTTCTGCATCGCCTACGGCATGCGCGGCATCGCCCTGCGCTACTTTAACCCTATCGGGGCAGACCCGCAGCTGCGTTCAGGCCTGCATGTGAAATTCCCTTCGCTGGTGCTGGGCAAGATGGTTGATACCGTGCTGGGCAAATATGACACCTTCGAGATTACCGGCACCGATTACACCACCCGTGACGGCACCGGCATCCGTGACTACGTGCATGTGTGGGACCTGGCGCAGGCGCACACCATGACCGTGGAGCAGTTTGACCAGGTGTTTGAACGCGCCGGCAACCCTTCCGACAATTACCTTGTCATCAATTTGGGCAGCGGCAGCGGCTGCACGGTGCGCGAGCTGGTAGCCGCCTTTGAGAAAGTCTATGGCGAGCCCCTGCCGGTGGTAGAAAGCCCCCGCCGTCCCGGCGATCAGGGCGGCGCCTACGCCAATTGCGACCGCGCGCAGGCATGGATCGGCTGGGAACCGAAATTATCGATCGAGCAGGGCATTGCGGACGCGCTTGCCTGGGCAAAAAAGCGCAAAGACATCCTCGGCTACGAATAGGCGTTACGGCAATACCATCAGAAAGCCTTCCTTTCCACTACCAATGCTTCAAATCATTGGCTAATGACTGCCACATCTTGTAAAATGGTGGTTGTGAAGAAGAAACGGATAGAGAAATTCATCCTTTTTTGCCAAGTGATAACTGGCCTGGCGGCCGTTATGTTTTTGACAATTGGCTTTTTTGGCGTCCCACTCGGTATTGACAAGGAGCCTGGTTGGGATGCAGGCAAAATCGCTGCCCTCAGTATGGGTTTACTATGCCTGTTGTTGTTGGCGTACCTGTTCTTTTACAAACCAATTCTGCAATTTCTTCGGCGGCACATAAAACAGGTGACGCGAAGTGGATGGTGGAAAAAGACGATTGCTGGTTTATCAAAAGTTTTTGGCAAAACACAACGTCCGGCTAACCCTCGCAAACGACTCCTTCCTGATCGTTGGCAAATAGCCATCCTGATGAGTGTTACGCTGTTACTGGTGTTATTCTGCTACTGGTTTTTCATCACCAACGGCAAACTGGTGCAATTTCAACCTTACTCCCAGTATTTTGACCGCTTGGCAGATGCGTTTTTGGCAGGACAGCTGCATTTGTTGGAGGAACCCCATCCTGCCCTGGGTGAACTGGACAATCCATACGACTATCGCAATCGGGAAGGCTTTCCTTATCTATGGGATGCCAGTTACTATCAAGGCAGGTATTACCTGTATTGGGGTCCTGTTCCCGCCTTGGTGGCGGCACTCGCCAAATCAATCACCCCCATGGTCGTTGAGGACCAGTATCTGGTGTTTCTGTTTCTGTCGGGTCATGCCATTGTGTTAGCTATCCTGTTGGCAATCCTGCGGAAACACTGGTTTCCCACCTCACCATCATGGACCATATCCCTGTTCACCGTGATGGCCAGTCTATCCACACCGTTGTTTTGGCTGATCAACCGGCCACATGTCTACGAAGCCGCAATTGCTGGTGGACAGTTTTTTCTAATCACGGGTTTGTTGTTCCTGATTCTATCCATGAAAAGCACCTCCTGGCAAGCTGTCTGGCTTATGGGAACAGGTTTCTGCTGGGGAGCAGCCATCAATGCTCGTTTCAGTTTGTTACTGGCTGTTGGAATGCTGAGTTTGCTGTATGCCATCATGGTGATTGCCCAACAAGGCTGGAAAGACGGTGGGCGGATCTTGGTCTGGTTGTTGCTGCCGTTAGGTTTGTGGGCTGGTTTTACTACCGCCTACAATTATTTCCGTTTTGGTAGTGTGTTGGAAACCGGTCATCGCTATCAATTAACCGGCATGGCGTATCCGCCAAGGTATGAGGATATAACATCATGGCGGTATGTCCTCCCCAATTTCTATAGTTATGTATTGCGTCCGCTAGAATTTGATCGTCAGGTGTTTCCCTTTTACAACGCACCCTACCTGACCTGGCGCATGTGGCCCTTCTATGTGCGTCTGCCAGCCCATTACTACTACGCAGAACCGGTGGCAGGCTTGATTCCACTGATTCCGGCCACCCTGACCATGTTCATACCTTTGTGGACGCTGTGGCGCTATGCCAGCGATTGGTTGCACGAGAAGGCGGACCCTATCCACATTGGAAAAATTCCCTCGAAAACATGGTTGTTTGTGTTTGGTTATGCCGGATTGTTCGGTCTTTTTGCCCCGATCCTGCTCTTCATTTCGTCTTCCATGCGTTATCTGGCGGATGTCAGTTCCATGGCTGCTCTGGTGACTTGCCTGGGCTTCTGGTGGTTACAAGAACAATGGGACAACAAACCCATCATGCGCACATTCCTGAATGTGACCCTGGTTGTGTTGATTGTGTACGGGGTTGTGGTCAGCATCCTGGTCAATTTCACCAATGGTGACAAGCGATTCCTCACTCATAATCCAGCCCTGTATATCTTTATACGGCAATTGTTCATGCCTTGAAGTGTTTTGTAACACTAATTAGCATCAACTGTCTATTCACCATGTTTCGGTCAGATGGCAGTAGTATCGTGGCTGTGGTGTTGGCATGACAGACGCCTCATTCTCCCAATGAAATCATCATGCCAATTGTAACCGATGGCGGTGTTATCAGCGAAAATCAGCGTTCCAAAATATGCGTCACCACCGTGGCGGCAGGGCCGCCCAGCGCCTGCACCAGTGCCCGCTTCGGGTTACCGGGCAACTGTGCCTCACCCGCCTCACCGCGCAGCTGCAGGCAGGCTTCCGCTGTCTGATAGACACCGTTGGCGCCCAGCACATTGCCGCGCGCTTTGCGCCCGCCCATGGTCAATATGGGCAGTTCACCGTCTCGGGCAAAATAACCGCCTGCCGCCAGTTCTGCGCTCCTGCCGCCCTGGGCATAGCCCATCGCCTCAAGGCTGAGCGCGGCATACATGGTGAAGGCATCATCCACTTCGAGGAAATCCAGCTGATGCAGAGAAAGGCCAGCTTTTTCTAACACGGTATTGAATGAATGCGCCACCGCTGAAAACGACAGCGGATCAGGCCGGTCATGCAGCGCCAGCCGATCGGTGGCATTGCTCGAGGCAGTGACCCGCACCGGCACATGCGTAAAGCTTTTCGGCAGCAGAGACGCGCGTGTTAACAATAATGCCGCGGCACCGTCGGCGTAAGGCGCCATATCCATCAGGTTCAACGGCGTGCTGAGCATACCTGAACCTTCGTACATGGCTTGCGAGATCGCCCGGCGGTACATGGCGCGCGGGTTGCCGACTGCGTTGGCGTGCGCGATCAGGGCAAACGGCGCCAAAGCGTGTTTGCCCAGCTTATATTTGTGCAGATAACGCTGCTTCAATAAGGCCGCCTGGGTGGTCATGGTGACCCCGACCATGCCTTCATAATCGTAATCGGCGCTCTGCGCAATCGCCGCTTCCACTTCTTCACCTACCATGTCGGTCGGTTTTTCAACCCCCACTACCATGGCACTGTCAACAAACCCTGAGCGGATGGCCAATACCGCCATGCGCAGCGCAGCACCGCCAGAAGCCTCAGCCGCCTCAATGGTGAAACTTTCGATGCCGCGCAGCCCGGCCTGGTCAGTCAGCAATGCCCCCAGATTCGCCTGGCGCGAGACCATCGAGGTCAGAAAACTGCCGATATAGACAGCCTGCGGGCGCATACCGCCAGCATCCTGCATGGCATCCAGCATGGCGGCAGCCGCCAAATCGCGCACACCTCGCTCCCAATGTTCGCCGACCGGGGTCTGCCCCAACCCGGCAATCACCACATCATCCGGTTGTATGCCGTTCATTGCGCCAGCTTTCTGCGGAAGCGCACGTAGGTGGCATAATCGATCTCTTTGCGCCGCGCGATATAGGCTTCGGTCGATAGCGCCAGCCCGCGCCGCTCCAAGATCCTGTCCGTCATGCGGAAGGCGAAAGCGTCCGACCCCGCGCCTGAACCATAGGACACCATCAGCACACGGTCGCCGGGTTCGGCGATGTCAAATACGGCTGTGTTGCCCACCAGCGAAGCACCTGCGTAGGTGTTGCCGATGCGTGCCGCCAGCAAGCCCGGTGCCAGTTGTTCATTGGTGAAGCCCAGTTCTTTGCCGATGCGCTGGGGGAATTTCGGGTTGGGCTGATGAAAGGTCACATACTTGAAATCACCCGGCTCTGCCCCCAGTTCCTGCATGATGGTGGCAGCGGCATGGCGGATATGTTTGAAATAGGCGGGTTCGCCAGTGAAACGCTGTCCGTGCGAGGGATATTTCTGCCCGGCGCGCCGCCAGAAATCGGGTGTATCGGTCACGAACGAATAGGCGCCCTCGATCACCACCAGTGATTCTTCCGCCGGTCCGAGGATGTACGCTGCGCCGCCGCTGGCAGCGGTATACTCCAGCGCGTCACCCGGCCGCCCCTGGGCGGTGTCAGCGCCGATTGCCAGCGCGTATTTGCCCATGCCGGAACCAACCAACCCCATTGCCATCACCATGGCTTCTGAACCTGCCTTGCAGGCGAATTCCATGTCGGCCGCCTGAATGTGGGGCGTGGCGCCAATGGCTTCTGCCACGATAGTAGAGCTGGGTTTGACCGCATAGGGATGTGATTCTGAGCCCACCCACACCGCGCGCAATTCACCGGGGTTGATACCTGCCCGCTTGAGCGCGTTGCGTGCCGCTTCAATCGACATGGTGACGGTATCTTCATCCAACCCTGCCACGGCTTTTTCCTTCACCGGGCTGCCGCCCTCTTCTCCCTGCCAAAGGCGCGCGATTTCGCTGCCCGGCAGGCGGTAGCGTGGAATGTATACGCCATAGCCCACCACCCCAACCGGGCGGTCGGTGGTCAATAACAAGGTTTGTTCTTCCATCATAAATCTTGCTCCTCTCCTCAGGCCTGTGCCTGCCATTGCGACAGTATTTCACGGGCGCGGTCAATACGCACAGCTCTTTCCTGCACCAGTTGCGCCGCCAGCCGTTCGATCTGCGCGCCAGCCGCCCCGGCAGAAATCGCTACCTGGCGCGCATGCAAAGCCATGTGCCCGCGCTGAATGCCCTCGGTCGCCAGCGCACGCAGCGCAGCCAAATTCTGCGCCAGCCCCACCGACACAACAATCTGCGCCAGTTCCTGCGCGCTCTCCACCTGCATGATGCGCAAACTGGTGCGTGCTGTCGGATGAACGCGAGTGGCCCCGCCAACGGTGCCGACGGCCATGGGCAGAGCCAGTTCACCGCACAGGTCGCCGTTTTCTGCCTGCCACCAGCGGCTCAGGCTGGTATAGCGTCCGCTGCGGGCGGCATAGGCATGCGCCCCGGCTTCCACCGCGCGCCAGTCATTGCCGGTCGCCAGCACCACGGCATCAATGCCGTTCATAATGCCCTTATTGTGCGTGGCGGCGCGATAGGGGTCGGCCTCGGCAAACGCCCAGGCGGCGATGATGCCGTCACGCACTTCCTGGGCAGTGAAATCACGGAAAGAGAGCGCTGCCAGCGGGATACAGCAGGTTGCCTTCGCCAGACGGCGGTCTGCCAGGTTTGACAAAATGCGCAAATGCGCGCGTCCGCCGGTGATGGCTTCAATGCGCGGTGAGAGCGTTTCCAACGCGGTATTGACGGCATTGGCGCCCATCGCATCGCGCACATCATAGATCAGATGCACCACCAGGAAATCGCCCAGCGTATCGCTGTACAGTTCGCGCACGATCAGGTCGCGCGGACCGCCACCCAATTTTGTCAAGATCGGGTCAATCTCGGCAGCTTCCGCCAGCAAGGTGTCTTTGTGCGCTGCAATGGCGCGCTTTGCCACGCGGATATCAGGCACATCCAGCAGTTGTATTTGCCCGATCATCTCAGGCGGGGTGGTTTCCGCCGTGAAACCGCCGCCCAACTTCACCAATTTTGCCATGTAGGAAGCAGCCGCCACCACCGACGGTTCTTCGATCACCATCGGCACCAGGCGTTCTACCCCGTTGATCACAAAATGCTGCGCCACGCCCAGCGGCAGGCTGTACAGTCCGCTTACATTTTCGATCATCTGGTTGGCGGTTTCCAACGTCAGGCCGCCTTCGCCGCTCAACGCTGCGATATCTTCATCCTGCAACCCGACATTCCCGCGCAGGTTATGCCAGCGTTCGGGCAGGCTCATCTGATAGTACTTATTTTTCTCGGTCATATCACTGAGTTCAACTTTCTGTGATCAATTGTGCCATGTATCATAGCCGAACGAAACTTTCAGAAGCTATCAAGTTGGTTAAATGCATTATACCGTAAGACGTAATTGCAACGCCGAATGGAATACTGACTTTGATCGGGGCACGATGGAGAACCAATGTGTCCAGCCAAATAGTTTCATACAGACAAATCATTTTTCATTGCATTTATTTATCATATATGATAATATATTGCTATGCATTTTCAAACTTTGTTAACCCTTGTGGGTGATGAGCCTGTCTTTGAAACCTCTTTTTTGCTGGCAGGCAATGCCAATCCTGACCAAATTCGTCTCCAACTGAATCGATGGATCAACAGCGGCAAAGTCATTCAATGGAGGCGTGGAGTATACTCGCTTGCCTCCCCTTATCAAAAAGAAACACCGCACCCGTTTGTGATCGCCAACCACCTGCAGCCTGCCTCTTATGTCAGCATGCAAACGGCTCTGTCATTTTATGGAATGATTCCGGACGTTGCCCAGGCAGTCACCAGTGTTGGCAGCTGTAGACCTGAACGGATAACCAACCCATTGGGTAGTTTCATTTTTCGCCACATCAAACCAGCAGCCTTCTTTGGCTACACCCTCGTACCAGTAACAGCCAAACAGAAAGCCATTATTGCAGAACCTGAGAAAGCCTTACTGGACCTGTTGTATCTCCAACCGGGTTCTGACTCTTTGCCTTTTCTGGCTGAATTACGCCTTCAAGATATTGAAAATTTGGACGCATCCAAACTTACAAGCATGGCTGATCGATTCCAGTCTCCTAAAATGCAGCGCGCCGTCGAACTGCTGTTGAAATTAATGGAAAATGAGAAAGGTGTTCATGTATCCCTATGAAAGAGATCTTGTTGCAAACCATTCGTCCCATTACAAATCCATTGCAAGCCAGAAATACAGCCCGGGAATTCCTGCAAGCCCGCATTTTGGTGGAATTGCAACGCCGCGGCGCCATGATCCCGCTTGCTTTTCATGGCGGAACCGCGCTAAGATTCTTATTCCAGCATGGGCGGTTTTCGGAGGATCTGGATTTTTCACTGGTTGGTGATCGCAGCCTCTATGATATCGCTGGCTGGCTGCGATCGATTCGATCAACATTAACTTCTGAGGGCTACACGATTGATGTCAAAATGAATGACCAGAAAACCGTTAATTCTGCCTTCATGCGCTTCCCCGGTTTGCTCTATGACCTGCAACTCTCTGCCCTTCCCCAAGAAAACCTTTCGATCAAGCTCGAAGTAGACACCAACCCACCAGACGGGGCAGGATTAGCAACCACCGTATTACGCCGTTATTATCTACTGCAGCTACACCATCATGACCAGGCTACCCTGTTCGCCGGTAAACTGCACGCAGTCCTGCAACGTCCCTATACCAAAGGCAGAGATATCTACGACCTGTTCTGGTATCTTGGTGATAGTAACTTTCCAACTCCCAATTTTCTATTTTTGAACAACGCCCTCCAACAGACCGGTTGGCAGGATGAAGAACTCACGACTGATAACTGGAAATCTATCCTGCGAAGTCATGCCGATCAAATCAACTGGGATGCCATCACTGCAGATGTCGCTCCTTTCCTTATGCCCGGCCATGATGCCTCTTTGTTGACAAAAGAAAATTTCCTGCGGTTGCTGGATTAATCAATCCCCATAAACCGGTGATTTCCCTCAATGAACCTCAGACCTGTAGTATAACTGTCTCTTATACACATCTGACGCTGCCGACGAAGAGGATAGTGTAGAT
>OMKS01004121.1_pt1 | contig 11128 bp, 9 predicted proteins | sample 1674721 | NCBI WGS metagenome assembly OMKS01 (sample SAMN06264996, study PRJEB25208) | sediment metagenome | isolation source: hot spring sediment | place: USA: California | collected 2014-09-02 | reverse complement strand
GGCTCAAGAAGGGTTCCACACGAGTCACACTGGTCTCCCCGCGCACTATCATAGCCGCAGTGTGGACAGGTCCCCTCCACGAACCTGTCAGGCAAAAATCTGTCACATTGGGGACAGTAAAGCTGCTCGGTTTCCTGGGTGAAAATGTAGCCGTTCTCGTAGATTTTCAGCAAAAAGTTTTGCACGAACTCCTTGTGCACAGGGTTTTCTGTGCGGGTGTAGTTGCTGAAGGCTATTCCCCACCTTTCGAAGAGACTCGACACTTGTGCATGGTTGCGGTCTGTCAGCTGTTTTGGAGGAATATTCAATCTCACAGCTTCTACCTCGATCGGTGTTCCATGCTCATCAGACCCGGTGACGTACACAACATCGTCTCTCCTGAGGCGGTAATAGCGGGCTACAACATCCGCTGAAAGAATGGAGCTTACAATATTGCCTAGATGAGGCACATAATTGATGTAAGGCCACGCCGAGGTGACCAAAATCTTAGCGAACGCAGCACACCTCCAAATAGTTACTCAGACACAACAATTTCCTTACGAAGCATATGTACTTAAAGACAACGGAAACAGAAATATATCCAGTCTCGCATTCCATAATTCTGAACACACAGCCTGCAAATCAAGTAACTGTTTTTTACTTTATACAAACGGCTCTGCCTTATGTTGGAGTGCGTAGGTAAGTTTTTTAACAAACATTTCTCTTAAAATGTTGATTATGTCATCTAAGTCGGCTGTAATATTGGCTTTTGTTGGTGGCGCACTCCTCATCATTGCTGGCGTGACTGGCTCTGCGGGTATTGTCGGCACAGCTATAGAGTATTTGATTGATCAGTTAGAGGGTTCTGCGGCAGACATACTCTCAATTGTTTTGCAGGCGTTAAACTTCGTTGCCGACTTGGGAGGTGTGGCCGTAATTTTTGGAGGCGTCCTGATATACATGGAAAGAAAAAGAGTTGCCAGATTCATTATAGGAATTGGTGCAGGGATGGGGCTGATAGGCTTCCTAATAACCTTAATTTCAGCATTCCTTCACGGTTGGGCTTACACTTTGTACTTCTTACTCATTATATCCCAATCAGTTGGTTGGATAGGTGTCATTCTTTCAATAGCTGCCACACTACTAGCCAGATAGCTCTTCGAAAGTTATATGCCGCATGGGCGCAACAAAGGCTCTTACCTTCCCGATCGAGATCGCTGGCTCAAAACCGCCAATTATGTCAATGAAACTGGCTTGCCATAACGTTTCGTTTGGTATGTTGTTTCCGATAAGCTCTTCAATCAAGACAAGGTCAATAATGGGAAGAGGAAAATCTCCAATGGCTGACGGAAAGAAAACGGGGCATAGAACCGATCGCTTGGTTGTCTTTGATGTGGAAGGGGTTTTGATTCCCAAGAATCGTTATCTTCCCTTTGAGGCATCAAGGAAAATCGGGTTCCGGGGCATCATAAAAATCATCGCCTTAGGATTTCTTTACGAAATCGGACTATTATCTCTCGAATCCGCGCTGAAGAGAATCTTTGCTTTGCTCAAGGGACTTGAAGCGGAAGAGATTCTGAAACTTCATAAACGGATACCCCTGATTCCCGGCACTGAAGAAGTTTTCAAAAACTTAAACGATAAAGGTTACAGGACAGCGCTCATCAGTTCGGGTCTTCCCACCCAAGTCGTAGAGGACTTGGCGACAAGGCTGCAGGCTGACTATGCTTATGGTCTGGAACTGGAGATAGTGGATGAACGTTTAACAGGCGCCATAGGAGGCGATGTTCTCAGGTCTGGTGGCAAAGCCGCTGTTTTGCAGCGAATACTTGAAAAAGAAGATTTGGCCCCCCAAGATTGTGTGGTGGTTACTGATGACAGAAATAATCTCTCCATGTTTCCTCTATGTAGTTTGAGGATAGGCTACAGCCCCGATTTCGTTCTAACTGCCAAATCCGACTTTGTGACAAAAGGCGCGTTAACAGAAATTTTACCGTATATAACGGGGGAAAATCAGCCACGTTCTCATTCTGTTATGTCAAGAATCCGAGGACTTAGAGAGGCAATCCATATAGGCAGCTTCCTGTTAACTTTTGTTTGTATCTATCTTCTCGGAAACACAATAGTGGCTTCTTTGATACTTGCTATAGCCGTGCTCTATGCCCTATCTGAAGTCGCCAGAGTACGCGGAATCAACATTCCCATCCTCTCCTCGATAACCTGGAAGGCAGCAAACAAAACCGAACTCTACGAGTTCGCATCAGCCCCCATCCATTTTGCCTTAGGCATAGCAATCTCACTTCTCATCTTCCCAGCGCCCATACGATACGTGGCCATCACAACATTAACCCTAGGAGACGGCTTCGCTCACATATTCGGAATGAAACTCGGAAGAACCCCGCTGCCCTTCAACAAAGGAAAGAACCTGGAAGGAACATTCTTCGGTTTCCTGTTTGCCTTCCTGGGCGCCATGATTTTCGTTGACCCAACAAGAGCTTTGATTGCTGCCGCGGTTGGAATGCTGGTGGAATCGCTTCCTCTTCCGTTAAACGATAACCTAACCATGCCCCTAGCTTCTGGACTAACCCTCCTCCTGATGTCGTAAGGCAAAACGGTTATTACGATAAAATTTAAAGATGGCAGGTTACCATATAGTATTGACGCGGTAAATTGATAGCGTGTAACAGAAAGTATCTAAGGGAGTTTTCTCTGCGTGGCAGATTCCGAAAAGATTGATTACGAACCCATATCTGTTCGCGAAGCACTCACCGAAATGAAAGACGTTTCAGAGATAATGATCGACCTAGCGTATTCTGCAGCCCTTTTCAACAGCCACGAACTTGCTGAGGAGGTTCTGGAACTCGAAAAACGCGTAGACTATCTAGCTTACATCATAGACATGAACATCATGCTCGCAGCCAGAGACGCAGAAGACGCCAAAAACCTAGCGGCAGTTACAACCGTAGCCGCAGCCACCAACAAAATCTCGGACGCAGCCGCGGACATAGCATCTATTGTTCTCAACGAGATAGGCATTCACCCCATCGTCAGGAAAGCCTTCGAGCAAGTTGAGGAACGGCTGGCACGAACAATAGTTAAACCAGATTCAATTCTCGTCAACAAGAGGCTCGGCGAGTTGGAATTAGCTGCCAATATAGGGGTTGATATAATAGCTATTCGCCGACAAAGGAAATGGCTGATAGACCCTAGCGAGAAGGAGAGGGTTTTGGAAGGTGATGTCTTAATTGTCAGAGGAGCACCTCACGGCGTTGACGAACTGAAGGGCGCCGCCGAGGGAAAAATAAAGGAGCTAGAATGAGGAGAACCAAAGTGGATATGACTGAAGAGCATTTCAAAGAAATTGTTGACAAACTTGTGCGCCTGAAGGACACTTCTGAACTCATGATAGACCTTGCCTACTCTTCGCTTCTGCTCAACAGCCAATCGTTAGCTGAAGAGGTTGAAGAACTGGAAAATTACGTGGACAACCTCCACACAGACTTTGAACTCCTAGTTTTGTCCAGCGGATTCACACCGAAAGAATCCAAAGACTTTCTTGGCTTGATACGTTTGGGAGTAGTTACAGAAAAAATAGCAGATGCTGCTATGGAAATCGCTGACGTTGTACTAAGAGGGTTAGACCCCCATCCTATATTGAGAGTTGTAATAGAGGACGCAGAGGAAACAGTAACCCGGGTTACAGTTTCAGAGACGTCCACTTTGGTGGGAAAGACAATTAGAGAAGCCCAACTTCAAGAGGAGACAGGCATGTGGATTCTGGCTATACGAAGAGGCAACTGGTGGTTTCGACCTCGCCCCGACACAATGATAAAGGCGGGCGACGTTTTGATTGCCTCAGGTTACGCTGAGGGAGAAGCCGACCTGAAGACTTTAGCTTCTGGCGAAAGCAAACTACCAGAGGAAGATGATTAAGAACGGTTTTTGACGTTTTAGATGATAAGCGCCAGTGCAACGAGAATAGCGGCGGTTGTCACCGTGTCCGCTAAGGAGCTTTCGATGGGGATAACGAAGTTGTCCGGATTCAAGCCTCGTCTGTAAGTGAAAATGGCGATGTAGTAAGAAATGAAGATCATTATTGAGACAGCGATGATATTTGTTATTAAAAGCTGGCCGGTGAAGCACATTATTCCTTCTAAGGTGTTTACCCCAAAGGCAAGTAACGATATCGCGGCGTAAGAAACAAAGAGCACAAGCGATGCGGACCATGCTCCCACTATCTCGATTATATGTTCCTTTATGGAGGAAAAAGAGGATTTAATTGATCCTAAGGCAAGTTTTGTGGTGACAGTTGAGCCTATTATAGAGCCCACATCTCCCACAGTATCGATTAACGCGGGGTAAACCATGTACACTTCAGGTCGGTTGTCTATAACCTCGCTTACCCTAACCAGTATAGACCCCGTGATATTTACTATGAACGTTACAGACACGAGAGTTAAAAGAAATTCTTTAATCATTTTAACAAATTCTGTTTCTTTAAAGTTTTTGACCAAAATGTAAATCACAACAAAAAGGAAAACGAAATCAAGCAACCAAATCAAGTAACTCCCAAATGAGGCCACATTAAAGAAGACATTCAGACAGAAGACATAACACAATGTGTCAACAATGTCGGACACCGTAGATATTATGGGATATACAACGATGTCGGGATCCAAACCACGCCTAAAAGAAATAACAGAAACGGCTAAGGTGAGGGGAGGAATGAAAAGAATAGACAGTCCCATTGTCGCAATAATCACCGCAAGTATTCCAACAAAATCGGTGAAAGTGGCGTTCCAAAGAAACACGCCAAAAATCGAAGTGCCTACACCAATCATGACGCCGCTTATAAGCGCGAGAACAATGACTGAACGTAAAAGTAAGTAAAAACTTTTTGTGTTTTTAGTGTAGCTTGCTTTGATAGTTCCCAAGTGTAAATTTGTGCCCAAGTGACCAGAAAAAAGACCGCCTATGGCTCCTCTAACGCTGAGAATTCCCGGAAAAAGAGCAATCGCCCATGGAGTTATTGAGAAGACATTGAAGTATACGGCAAGTGTTCCAGCTAGAAGTCCACCAAAATTAAACGAAAGCGACAGGATAGACTGTCCAAAGTTGGCGAGAAACGCTTTCACTTGAGGCATAGCAGCGGCTATGTTGGTCTTCGTCATCGCCTTCACTTCCGTCCATCCAGCTTAGCCTCCCAGTTTCGGTTATCATGCCATTCACACGTATATGGAGCATACAGCAGAGTGTATAGAGTTCTTGACCCATTTCTGGATCGGTAGTCCTCCGTAACGTTAACACCGCTTTTTGTCGCTCCTATTACAGCATAAACTCAGCATTGGTCTTTAAAGGCTTTTTGTCCCTTTTTTCCTCTTAACAATCTGAAGATTGGCGTAGAACAAAGAGAAATAATGAAAAAAGAGGCAAAACCAGTTTCAGATACCCATGTTAGGCACCTTTAACCGACATATTTCATGGGCTACGCTAACCCAGTCTTCCATCGCCTTTAGGCGCATCAACAAAAAGAGTCAGGTGCCCGAAAAGCCTCGAAACTAAACCTTTTCCAGCTTAAGGCTCTTCATAAGGTCCCTTTTCCTGTTTCTAACAGTGACCTCGGTCACGTTTGCCGCTTTGGCAAGACGAGCCTGCGTCACCTTCTCTTTAAGCATTCTTGCCGAAAGGTAAAGTATCGCAGCTGCTAGTCCTGAAGGGTCCTTTCCTGTGGTAGCGAAATTTTTCTTAGCGGTTTTTATCAAGTGGATGGCTAATCCCTCAACGTCGCTGGAAACCTTGGCTTTCTCAGCTACTTTCTTAACGTAGAATATTGGGTCGTCTACGGGCATCCTCATGTCCAAGTTTCTGACTATCACACTGTAGGATCGTGCAATCTCTTTTTGGGTACGCTGGCTGGCTTCCGCTATTTCTTTCAGAGTCCTGGGAAGTTTGCTGAATCTGATGGCCGCATATAAGGCTCCGGCCACCATTCCTGAGATGCTGCGTCCCCGGACCAAGCCTTCATTCAAGGTTTTCCGGTAGATTATCGCTGCCATGTCGTGCACTGAGGAAGGGATTTTAAGTATGTCGGAGAGGCGTTGGAGTTCGCTCATGGCCAACATGAGGTTTCTGCTTTGGCTGGCGTGGACTTTTGAGCGTGTCTGCCATCTTCTGAGGCGCCACATTTGCTGTTTGACTTTGGGTGAAAGGGAGCGGCCGAAGGCGTCTCTTTCTACGCGTATGACGGTGGATAAGCCTTTGTCGTAGTGTGAGTAGTCTGTTGGGGTGCCTGCTCTTGCTCTGGTGTCTCTTTCTTGGGGGGTGAAGGCTCTCCATTCAGCTTCGTGGCTTGGGATGTTCTCTTCGATGACTAGTCCGCAGCGACCGCAGACGTATTCTCCCATCTCTGAATCTGCCACTAGGTTTGTGCTCCCGCATTCGGGGCATCTGACGGTTGCTATCTGCTTTGTCACTTTATTTCATCCTGTTTTATGTTGGTGATTATACTGTGGTAAAAGCAATATTTAAATATGACGTATGTCATATTCCATCTCTCCTATCTTTTCCCGAAAAACAGACTGACAACACTTATCTTGCTTCATTCCTAAAAGAAGTGAATGCGAAAAGAGATGAAGTTCTCATTCATAAATCCAAGCCCACATTCAGAATCGATGTACATGGTTCCGACGGCTTGGCCTCCCCTAGGAATCTTGTATTGTGCAGGCGTTTTAAAGGAGGCGGGAATCGACGTTTCTCTGCTCGACCAACCTGCGAAAGGTTTCTCTTTAGATCAAACGGTGAAGTGGGTGAAAAAAGAGGACCCGGACATCGTAGGGTTTTCGGTTTTGCTCAGCACCGCAAAGGATGCGCCGAAGATTGCTGAGCAGGTTAAAGCGGAGAATCCTGACATCACGGTGGTTTTTGGGAGCCATCACTCAACATTCAACGCCCACAGAATACTGGAGAAGTATCCGTTCGTGGATATCGTGGTTAGAGGCGAAGGAGAATACACAAGCCTTGAGGTTGCGAGGTGCATAGAAGAGCTGGGAGAGCTGGACAATGTTGAGGGAATAACGTTCAGAAAAAAGGGCAGAATAGTCTCTACTCCTGACAGGCCCTTAAACAAGGATGTGGATGCTCTTCCCTTTCCTGACCGTGACCTTGCAGGGGTTAGATATGAGTCAACGGTCTTTGGGGTTAAAATCAACAGCAGAAAGTTCACTACAATGCTTTCATCTCGTGGGTGCCCCTTCAACTGCAGTTTCTGCGGAATCAGAAAGTTCACTAGACGAGCTTGGAGACCCAGATCGGTTGAGAACGTTATGGCAGAGCTAGAGTATCTGCACAGTGAGGGGTATGAGCAGTTCCTCTTCGCGGACGACAACTTTACTCTCGACGCTAAGAGGGTGTCAAGGCTTTGCCGAAGCATCAAGAAGTCGGGAATGGACATCGAGTGGTTCTGCGATTCGAGGGTGGACCACGTCAGCTACGACATGTTCAGAGAGATGGTGACTGCTGGGTGCAGATGCCTCTTTTTTGGCATAGAGAGCGGCAATCAGAGGATTTTGGATTATTACAGGAAGGGTATCACCCCGGAGCAGTCGGAAAAGGCGGTGCGTAAGGCCAGAAAGGCTGGAACAGACGTGATTGTGGGTTCTTTTATTGTGGGGGGTCCTGATGAAACTAGGCGTGAGGTTGTGAATACGTTGAAGTTCGCAAACAGGCTTGACCTTGATGTGCCCGACGTCAACATTCTGGGTGCTCACGTAGGAACCGACCTGTGGGATGATTTGGTGGTTAAGGGGCTTCTGAACGAGGATGAGCAGTGGGAAGACGAAATCTGTATCCCCAGAGACGTGCCCACCCCTGTTCCCTACGAAGAAGTGAGGAACCTGGTGTTCGAGTATTTCCGAGCCTTCTACCTAAACCCCAAACAGTTGTTGACTGAACTGCTGAGAACCTCAAAGAGCAGCTTCAGGATAGCTGCCGCCCTACAGAATCTGGTTGGTCTTCCCCACTTAATCGAGAACCTGAGCCAAGCCATCAGAAGAGACGAAAACTGAAAAGCTGATAAGTGCCTGCAGGCGTGCAAGGAAGCATATGTTTGGGATTAAAGTAAGGCACTATCCCCACCAACTAAAGGAGTTACTGAATTAAAATTCTGTGTGCCGGTTGCTATTTGAAAAGCAGTATCAAAGCAATCAGGTAGAGCCACATAGAGACCCAAATTAGCAGAGATTCTATTCTTTTTCTTTTACTCCAGAAAACGCCAGCGGCTACTACAAAGGCGATAATTGAAAGTATGATCAGTGGAATAAAAAGAGGTGTTACAAACGTTTGGTGAGCGATCTCAAACAGATTAGCGTCCCCCGTAGCATGCTTCAGTTTTTTCTTTAATAACATTTTGGGTTCGAGGTTAGAAATTAAGGCGCACACTTTTTGGTTGTGGAACGAAAAAATATTAGGTCAGTTCAAAAAAAGGATGGGAGATTTGTTTCTCCTGTTTTTAGCGCGCGCTAATTTTTTTCGGTTTTTGGTCGCCTACGCAATAGGTAACAGCTAACTACAATCGCAACAGACGACAATAATGCAGCAGTCACAAATGTCAGAGACTCAGGAATACTTTCTGTGGTACCCGTTTCCAATCCCCAGTCGTCAGGAACATCTGGCGATGTGGGTGGCCATGCTGCAAGTGTGTCGGTGCTTTCGTCGTATACTGCCAATCTAATCCACGGGGCATAACCTGCTCCTGACACATCAAAGTAGGGTGCAGATCGGTCCATCCAAAGTTCGATTATCCAGTGTGGGTTGCTGTCCAAGGGAGATGAATCTATCGAGTCTACTATGTAGATGTCGGTCTCCCAGGTGTAATCTGTGAATTCCACCCAGCCTGTTCCGTCGCCTTGGTAAATAGTTAATTCTTCGTGTCCCACCCACTCGATTTTGAGGTCATCGGCTTGAGGAGCGTCTCCGCCGTTTGCCTGATGGTCAATGCAAAGTTGGAAGTAGTCACCTGCATCGTCTGTGTCGTCAATGAAAAATTCGATCAGGAAGTGTTCGATAATGTTGCCCGGCCATGTCCATTTCTGTCTCCAATGGAAGTTCTCGGGAAGGTTTGGCGGAATCATGGCATCGGTCCATTCGTTGTCGGTAGTCCACTTTCCATCAGCAACGGGCTCTTCTATGGCTTGGTAATTAGTGGTTGCGTATCCTTCATAGTAGGCGTTAACAAGTGCTACGGGTAACGATAGACTGCACAGGATAATTACGCTGAGAACAACTAGAAGAATTCGCTTCAAGTTTATTTGGTCTCCTTTACTTCTGGTGATTTGTATTCAATTCATTAGCCTTAAAACTCTTTTTATGCAATCAAATAAGCAGGCGCTCGTTCCTTAAGAAATTTTGTAGGTTTCTAGCGTTTCTTCTGAAAACTCTACTACCGCTGATTCTGCTGTGTTTTTGGGAAGATAAGCGTAGAATAAATCATATTAGCATCTAAGTTCATCTTAGGAACAGTAGATTGGCTGAATGGCAGGATAGTTGAGGACAGGTTCATGTCGCAGGGTAACGATAGCGCCAGAAAAGAAATAGAAATTTTGAGAATCTTGAGCGAGTATGACAATCCGGTGGGTTCGACATTATTGAAGCGGGAGCTGAGAAAAAGAGGGTTTCTTCTAAGCGAAAGAACAGTGAGATATCATCTTCAACTCTTAGAGGCACAGGGATTTGTTTTAGGACACAACCGGAGAGGGAGAACAATAACGCCGCATGGTCTGGAGGAACTGAGCAGATCTCTTGCTTCTCAAAGACTCGGTTTCATCACCACACGCTTTATGTCGTTGGCGTATTCGGCGACCTATGACCCCAACTTGGACTCGGGAACAGTTGTTGCGAACGTGTCCATATTCGATAAAAGTCTTTACGACAAAACCATGGAGACCGTGAAGGCTCTTCACGAAATGGATCTTTTGTCGGCGCCATACATCAAGATACTGGACGAAAATGAAGAATACGCGGACATATCTGTTCCAGAGGGAAAAATTGCTCTCTTCACTGTCTGCAACTTGACGCTGGACGGCATCCTGATTCACTCGGGAGTTCCCCTGTTCTTTGAATATGGCGGTCTCGTCCAAGTGGTAAACCGTAAACCCATCAGATTCGTGGAAATAATCTCCTACGAAGGAACCACAGTGCCTCCGCTGGAAGTTTTCGTGTACAAGAAGATGACCTCCATCTCGAGGATACTGAGAACCGGGTCAGGCATGATGCTGGCAACTTTGAGGGAGATACCTGCTGAGGCAAGAGAGAAAACTGTGAACATCATCGAAAAACAGAGGAAGAAGGGCTGGGGAGGTGTTCTGGTTTTGGGAGAGCCAAACGAATCCGTGCTTGGAGTGCCGGTTAGCATGGACAGGTTCGGCATATGCATGGTCGGCGGCATCGTCCCAGGAGCAGTCATGGTAGAGGAAGGAGCACAGGTTGTCACCTTCGCTCCCCACTGCTTCGTTCCCATCGAAGATATGACCAGAATCTAAACAGCAAACAATTCACGTAACAGTTGTTAGAGGTCTACTAATGTGAGTGTGAACTTTAGCCAGTAAGGGTGTGCTGTACAGAGAAATTTCAGAAAAAACCTGTTTTTCAACAATCTTCTGTTATTAGGTTCCTAATAGGCGCAGCAGAAACGTGAATAAAGGCAACAGAAGTGTGAATAACGTATAGCCAACAACACACTTCCTTTCAACCAAGAATAGCACAGTTCGTTTTGTTTTCTAAAGAAGCCTTTAAATGATGGTCTCCTGCATTTAGGGCATGTTAGAGGGGTGGCTCATGAAGCTCGACGCGATTCTGGTGCTGGACTTCGGCGGACAATACTGCAATCTCATAGCCAGAAGAATCAGAGAACAACAATTATTTGTCTGTTGACCCTGTAGTATAAGAGGGGCTAAAAAAACTTGCGAAGGCAGGCTTCTGCAATTCTAGCTTTGCTGTTATTTTCTGTTGTGATTTCTAGTTCACAAATTGGAGTAGTGAAAGCGGAAAACACAATCTACATCAGAGCTGACGGCTCAGTTGAGGGAACGGATAAGATTCAGAGAGAGGGAAACGTTTACGCTTTAACGGGCAACATTAATGGTTCCATAGTTGT
>OMKS01004120.1_pt1 | contig 11130 bp, 9 predicted proteins | sample 1674721 | NCBI WGS metagenome assembly OMKS01 (sample SAMN06264996, study PRJEB25208) | sediment metagenome | isolation source: hot spring sediment | place: USA: California | collected 2014-09-02 | reverse complement strand
GGATGTATTCCACTGTTGGCACCCCGAGACAACCGTAAAAGAAAACCCCGCAGAGGCCCCAGGGAACCAGCGGCGAGGTTACCGTTCCGGAGTCCTCCGCAGTTCGTGATAAAACCTGTGGTAGGATTTTCAGCTTCTTATAGGCGGGGATATACATACGGCCGGGAATGATGATCGCCATATACTGACTGGCCGAAAAAAGATTGACCAGAATCGACGAGACAACATGGGTGGTAATTAAGCTACCCGCGGTTCTAACCAGTGAAGCCATTTTATCGAGTAGAACTGAAAGCATCTGCGTTTTCTCGAGTAAACCTCCAAAAGAAAGAGCAATAAAACCGAGTGAAATGGTCCACATCATACTCTGCAAACCGCCGCGGCTGAGTAAACTATCCAGGGCTTCAACACCTGTAGTTGAAACAAAACCATAATTCATGAAGTTTAGCACTTCTGCCAAACTGTACCCCTGGAATATCATGGCAAAAGCACCCCCAACGAGAGAGGCAATAATCATAACCGCCAGCCCGGACACACGTTTAACAGCCAGCACTACTACCAGAAGCGGCGGTATAAAATGAATTGGGCTGATATGGAAAGACCCCTTCAAACCCGTAAGAATTTCCTGAACCTGTGCGGCATCAATGGCACCACCTGCAAAGCGAATACCCATTAATGCATAGAGAATGAGGGCAATAACCAGGGCTGGGATTGTGGTGTACATCATGCTCTTGATGTGATCGAAAAGGTCGGCTTCACCAACAGCGGCAGCCAGGTTGGTCGAATCAGACAGAGGTGACATTTTGTCCCCAAAGATCGCTCCGGAGATAACCGCTCCGGCCGTCATGGCTGCAGGAATACCCAGGCCCATCCCAATACCCATAAAGGCAACCCCGAAAGTCGCACCGGTTGTCCATGAACTGCCCGTTACTACAGATGCAATGGCGCAAACCAGACAGACCGTGGCCAGGAAAATAGTCGGGGTTAATATTAGCAACCCGTAGTAAACCAGCGACGGAATAGTACCAGCCGGAATCCAGGACCCGATTAAAACACCGATCATCATCAGGATCAGCATAGGTAGCATAGCGATACTACAACCATACAAGATTGCATCCTGGCATTCTTTGTAAGTATAACCAGAACGTATAGCCACGAGAATAGCAACTACGCTGGCTAAAATAAGGGTGATATGGGTAACCCATGCTTCATCAAGCACAAAGACCTGGACAAAAAGGGCCACACAGAGGAACAGAATAACAAATAAGGCACCGGCAAAACTTGGCTTCTTGTCCTGCACTATTTTGCTTTCATCTGACATTTCTTTTACCTCCTGGTTAGTTTGATTTGAAACACACACAGTACAAGCAATGTTTTCTTGCCTTTACCACCCCCGTAGGATAACAGGGCAGACCATCTGATCTGCCCTGTTATCCTGTTCATTTTTTATCCTGCTTTTTCTTATCCTTTGCCTGTATCTTTTGCCGCCTCACCAGCTCGGCAACGATGTAAGAAGCCACATGATTGGGCAGTGTGCCCGGTCCAAACCCGGCATCATAACCGAGTTCAATAGCCAGCTCATGCGAAATACGCGGTCCTCCGCAGATCATCAGCATTTGGTCACGGAGCCCTTCAGCCTCAGCCAGCTCAATCAATTCGGTCAGGTTTTCCAGGTGGATATTTTTCTGAGTGACCACCTGGGAAACGAGTACCGCGTCGGCATTCAGTCCGACCGCCCTGGCCAGCAGGTCGGCATTGGGCACCTGGCTGCCCAGGTTGTAGGCGTCAATTTCCGGGTAGCGTTCCAGGCCGTATTCGCCTGCATATCCTTTCATATTAACAATTGCATCTATACCAACAGTATGGGCGTCACTGCCCGTGCAGGCGGCAACCACAGTCACTTTACGGCCCAGTTCCTTTTTAATCTGGGCGTTTACCTCTTTAAACGACATAATTTTCTGCTGCTGTTTCGGTACCTTGATCGCCGAGAAATCAACTGTGTGTTTGCACCTGCCGTAAAGGACAAAAAAGGTAAACCCCGCCCCCAGGTCGGCCATCGCGGTAACAGCAGGGCTGTCCAGCCCCATCTTCAGGGCCATCTGGCGGGCTGCTTCTTTGGCCTCGTCTCCGGCCGGCACGGGGAGAGTAAAGCTGACCTGCATTGCCCCGTCGTTGAGGGTATCTCCATAAGTTTTTACTTTGGAATAATCGATAGCCACCTCAGGAAAGCCTCCCTTCTACTGTTCCGCCATCATTCATAAACAGAGCGAAAAAGGGATTATAATAATCCCGATGTCGGGCAATTACGCCAGACCCGCCTTTGCCGCCTTCGCGAGGACGCTTGATATCGGCAAACATTCCCTGTTCCATTGCCGTTTCCAGACCAATTTTATCGATTTCCTGCAACATCTCACAGGCCTCATGGAGCAAGGCAACAGCCCGTTCCCGAATCCGGCCTCCTTCGCGGAAAACTATTTCTTCACCGAGGTGCCTGGCATTGTTAAAAACATAAGTTGCGTTGGTTATACTCAGGTAACGGTCGCTGATAAAAGGCGTGTGAATCGCCTCAGTGAGCATACCGAGCAGCTGAATTTCCTGGCCTGTCAGCACGGACACAAGGTTAAACATGCCGTTAATCAAGTAAGTTTTAAAAATATCGCCGGTTACATGTTTGGTCGGCGGCATGTACTTCAGCGGAGAGCGGGGAAAGAGCTCGCGGCACAACTGCGCCTGGGCAATCTCCATCAGCAGCCCGTCCTCCATGGCCGGGTTAATCTCAAAGGCGTGACCCAGCCCCATCTGTTCTTCTTTCAGGCCGGAACGAAGAGCCAGCTGTTCATTGATAAACTGCGAGGCGATCACCGTGTAACCTTTTTCAAAAGCATCGGCGGTAGTCAGGTAATTGTCCTCGCCGGTGTTGATAATTATACCGGCATAGGCATTGATCATCCTGGAGAAATGCTGATCAATGAAAGTTCGTTTCATGTTGATATCGCGAAATAGAATGCCGTACATGGCATCATTGAGCATCATATCCAGGCGTTCAAAAGCGCCCATCACCGATATTTCGGGCATGCAAAGCCCGGAAGCATAATTGACCAGGTTGGTATAGCGTCCGGTTTTTTCGCCTGCCCTGTCAAGAGCCCGGCGGACAATGCGAAAGTTTTCCTGGGTAGCATAGGTGCCGCCAAAACCCTCGGTTGTCGGGCCGTAGGGAACATAATCAAGAAGACTCTGACCGGTATGCCTGATCACGGCGACAATATCAGCTCCCTGCAGGGCGGCTGCTTCAGCCTGGACGGCATCCTCGTAGACATTGCCTGTAGCGACAATGACATATAGCATTGGTTTATTGGGGGGAGCTGCTTCACTCTTCAATTGCTCACGTTCCGCTTTTACCGCTTTAATTCTGGCTGCTGCTTCACCGACCAGTTTGTCGGCTGCTTCCCGCCATTTTTCTTCGGCGCATTCGGGAATTGAACCAACCTTAAGAGAGCCTGACGCAAGAGCTTCGGCGATTTCCTGGGGCGATTCTCCCCGGGCCACTATTGCCCTGGCCAGCCACGGGACAAGGCCTCGGTCGAGAATGCCTGCCCGAACCAGCTCGTCGACCATGATATTGGCCAGCGGCACACCACTTTCGTCAGCCCCGTCAATGCCAAGCAGCCTGGCAGCAGCCCGTTCAGTTGTTGTCGTAGTATAGTCACCAATCCAGGCATGAAGCCGGTCGGCAATTCTGCCGGCAGTTTCCCGGGCCAGTTTTACTTTTCCCGGATCAAGATTCAGCTTATTATCCACCGGGGTAATCCATCCTTTCCCTGATATAATGATTAAACAATATTTAAAAGCACTCTACTGAAGTCTTTAACACCTGTGGACCTCTCTATCGCATAAAACACCTCTTCAGGAAAGATTATCCTTCTGCAATACCAGATCGAGAACAGGACAGGGTCGGAGAGCTTCACTCATAACCTGCAGAAACATTTCCGGGTCATAATCTCTGCCCATAGGATCAGTGGGGTTCAGGGTGACGGCAATTAAATTAATTTTTTGCAGGGCCAGGATCCGTCCCCTCTTATTAATATAGCGCCGGTATATTTCCGGGCTGACGAACAGCCTGGTTGCATCCCTGACGATAACAACCGGCGGATTTTCGTAAAGCTCCATTATATCCTGCAGGTTGTTGTCCACCAGGGCTCCGCCAAAAACGAAAGCAGCTGTTTCCCGGCGGCATTTATCGATAAGCTGTGCTCCCGCCAGCAGGGGAATCATTTCCCTGACCGCTTCCACCCGGTAACCATTCCCCTCGCGGTGCAGAAGAACAGCATTGCCGCTTACCAGTCCTTCCTTCGCTAAGCTCAAAAGCAGATCATCTTCAACCGCGGGCGTTTCCAGGATCGTGCGGCGAAAGACGGTCTTTTTAACGACGTCATCCATTGTGGGCCCGAGAGATGCCCCCGTAGCCAGAATTGTTCCGTCTGAAACGGCCGGTGAAGCCGAAGCTAGCCGGTTTATAGCTCCGTCAACCAGGACCCGATCAGCACCCTGCCTGTGCATTGTTTTTACCAGCTCCAGCAGGCCGCTGACGCTTGCCGGACCGGCAAGTTCCACCCGCCCCGCTTTTTTTACTTCTCCCACCAGTACCGGGCCAAGAGGAGTGGCAAAGGAGCTCTTTTCAATAAGCTCCAGCACGGCATCGGCAGCCTCGAAGCAGGCTTCTGCCGTAGCCACCAGCGCTCCGTCAGGAGCAAATATCTTCGGTTTTTCCTTCAGGGTCAGGCGGTCAAACCTTTCTCCATCGTAACCGGCTGAAACCAGCCCCGCTCTGATTTTATTTGCTTTCAATCCTTTGACAATATGATTAAAAGCAACTGTTTTGCCAACATTTTTGGTCATACCAACAATGGCCGTTGTCTTTAGTTTCTTCTTTTGGATCAGCTGAAAGAGTTCACTCATCATATACGACCCCGTCAAAATGGATAAAAAAAGATTCTACTGCGGCTGTCATGTCAATTGCGAACGTGGTGCGGTTATTATTTCTGCTTACGCTGCTATTTATAGTTAAGCGTTGCCAACCGCAGTTATCGTTTTTGCAGTAGAATCATTTATATTTTACATGATCACAGCCCTGCCGGCATCGGCTCTGCAGGCTAAAAATTCTGTCTTTTTTTTATACACGGTGTATAAAGCGGCAGGATTTTTCAGGTCAGAGATGAATAAAGAAGTGATCTCTCTTCGGGGGTTGATAAAATGCCTTTTACCGTTTCCGACGCTTTGGAAATGGAAATATTTCACAATTGCCGCCTCCTTACCGGTCAGGCCGGGCTGCATAATAAAATTTTATGGGTTAACATCCTGGAGATTCTCGATGACCTTAGCCATATCGAACCGGGTGAATTTTTGATTACTACTGCTCATGATTTCAGCTCTCAAAGTGAAGGCGCCCAGCAGGGTATGATTGAACTTTTTGCCGCCAGGAAACTGGCGGCCATGGCTATTCAAACCGGCTATTATTTGAAAAATATTCCTTCTTCGTTCATTCGTTTCTCGGAAGAACACAATATTCCCCTGATAGAAATCCCTCCGGAAGTAAGTTTCAAGAATCTGACCCGGGCTTTGATGATCGAACTTCTCCGCAACGGGAAGCCTGACCGCGGACCATCCCGTTCGACAGGGAGACTCATGGAACAGCAGGTCTCAGCCATGAAAAACCTCTGGGATCGACTGGTGACAGTTAAGAATCCCGCCGACCTGCACATGGAACTGGGGCAATATAACCTTAACCTGCAGGATCCAATCTGCATCCAAACCTTTGCTATCCGGCAGGAAAGAGTAGACCCCGGGAGGAAGACAGAAAGAAGTGACAGAGATATTCTCAACAGCGCCCAGCTGAGTGCTGTCCAAACTCTCAGGAGGGGAAACTTTCCTTTTTTGGTCGGAACGGCTGAAGATTATGCAGTCGCCCTGCTCCAGAGCAAACAGCTGAAAACAGCCTTACCGGTAACTCTGGCCGAAGCCGCAGGCAGGCTGTCCGAAGAGCTGTGCTTTCCTTTTCCGGGCTGCAGTGTCAGGAGCGGACTCAGTTCAGTTCACAGCAATATCAGCCGGGTAAATAAAGCCCTTGAAGAATCAATCAAAGCCCTGCAGATTGCCCGGCTGGGCCTGATCAACGGTGCACAAAATGTTTCCTTTGCTGAAATGGGACTCTACCGCCTGATAATAGATATAAAGAATATGGATACACTGAGGGAAATCTACCGGGATACAATTATGCCCCTGGCAGAATACGATCGCAATACCGGCGGTTCACTGCTTTCTACCATGCAGGCTTTTCTCAAATTCGGCAGCATAAAAGAAACAGCAGCCGAACTTTATATCCACCGTCATACCATGAAATACCGGCTGGGTCAGATAGAAAAAATGACCAGTCTGAACCCCTTCAAGTCTGAAGATGCCCTGCAGTTGAATATGGGACTGCACGTCTTCAAATATCTGCAGGCCAGGAACCTGCTTCCTTCCTCTTAAACCTTAATTTGTCTCCCTCACCATCTTCCTATCTGCAGCAGGAGCCCGATCGGTTTACAGGGCCAGGCGGTCGATTGTTTCCGGGGATGGGATCCCCTCCGGGCTCCAGCCGCGGAGAGCATAATATTCATTGAGCATCCGGCCCAGATGGGGAAGGCTGCCGGCAGCCGCGCCCTCTCCGCGGTCGTGTACCAGCAGGCGAGGCGAAAGGGTATCATCCTTGCGGCTGATGCCGAGCTCGTTATTGATGATTCTTTTCAGGTTGAATATGCGCTCGCCGGTCTTAAAAAGTTCTTCCCGGTCAAAATCCCAGCCCGTTGTTCTGGCAACCCATTCGGCAATGGCTGAGGGAGGGACATGGCCCCGGATCAGGAATTTGCATAATCCAAGGGCATTGAAGGTGACCATGTAATCCTGCATTGTCCGGGCCAGAAGAGGCTTATCTTCGGAGCTGTGGGGATCATATTCGTCTTTCAAGCCGACAATGGAAGCGGGGAAAGCGCGGTTTTCGTTAAAATAGGTTAAGCCCTCAAGGTGGCAGGCTCCCCGGTTGCCGGTGGCATAAATGATCGCCATGCTGGTAAAAGCCCGCGGGTCATGGTAGGCAAATTCGAGGCCCTTGCTTTCAATGGCAAATTCGCAGGCCAGTGAGCCAAAATGTGGGGCGGCTTTTTTTACCCCCTGCGCCAGATATTCACCCAGCCCCTGCCGGTGAGCAATCTTGCTGAGCAGGGCAAGGATTGCCTCCCCGCTGCCCCATACCGGCTCAGGGCCGTCGAGAAGAGCAGGCGGAATCAGGTCATGTTCGTATAGTTCCATAGCAAAAGCAATTACCGCTGAACCGGAAATGGTGTCAATACCAAGCCGGTTGCACAGGTCATTGGCGGCAATTACATAAGCGGGATCTTCATTCAGGCACATCGCTCCGAATCCGGCGGCTGTTTCATACTCCGGTCCGTGGGAAACTGTATCTTTATACGGGCCGAGCGGTACTTTCATCTCCTTGCCGCAGCGGATGGGGCAGGAAAAACAGGCATAATGCTTGAAAAAGTACTCTTCGGCCATGGCCTGGCCTGAAACAGCGGCCGCTCCTTCCGGCCAGCTGCCCTTCGTCCAGTTGCGAATAGGCAGATCGCCCAGCTTTTCAACTACTCCCACTCCGCCGGCTGTGCCAAAATCGGTCAACCCTCTGGCTTTTTCCCTTATCTGCGGTATTATTTGTTTCCGGGATTCAGCCAGCCCGGTTTTATCAGCAACGGCAGGAAGAAGGGAGCTTTTCTTAATGGCGATCGCTTTAAGGTTTTTGTTCCCCAGTACCGCGCCCAGGCCGCATCGTCCGGCCGCCCGGGCGCTGCGGCCGTCAATGATGACCGAGGAGATGAGCACTTCATTTTCACCGGCCGGGCCGATAGCTGCCACCCTGACATCATCTCCGTATTCTTCCTGGATATGATCTACTGTTTCATAAACGTCTTTGCCCCACAAGGTGGAAGCATCCTCAAAAACCACATTTCCATCTGCAAAGTAGAGGAAGACCGGTTTTTCAGAACGGCCGGTTATTATAATCCCGTCAAACCCCGTTGTTTTAAAAGCCGCCGGCCAGTAACCGCCAACTATTGCTTCAGCCCAGATGCCGGTGGCCGGGGATATTGAGCAGAAAGCGGCTTTGCAGGCAGTAGGAAGGTTATAACCGGTTAGCAAACCGCTGAAAATCATGAGTGGAGCTTCTTCGGTCATGGGAGCAATCTCCATGTAGCGGCGTTCTCTGAATATATTTGCCGCCAGACCACTTCCCCCCAGGTATTTCCGGAAATCATCTTCCCCAACTGCTGTTTCTTTAAACCGCTTTGCCGTCAAATCAATCTCCAGTATCTTTCCATAAAATCCGCCGCTCAAGGAATTCCCTCCCGGTACTCAGATTTTGGCTGATATATTCTATTTATACAGGTTCAAATCCTCTAAAACACCGGCAGCTCTTTTCACCGATTATTATCTGGATATCTTTTCAAGTTTTCAAATCCAATTCCAGCAGGGCATATTGCTCCAGGCGGTGTATTATACCGGTAGAATAACTGATGGGGAATCGAAAGAGGGGGCCGTCGAGGACAACAGTATGAGCTTCTCCTCCTTCACCGCAGGGTGAGATGCCGATCTCTTCACAATAATCCAGGTATTCCCGGTCCAGGAACCGGCCGAGCCATTTTTCATCAAGTAGATCACTGCGGATTGTCACCAGCATTGCTCTGGCGCCCCGGTTAATCAGTTCCTCTGAAACTGCCCGCTCTTCCATCTGCCAGAGAGGAAGGTTGTAATTTATACCACAGCGGAGGCTCATCTTTTCCACCCACTGCTGGTGTTCTTCCAGGTTAATGTCGCCAAACACGCCTCCGGCAACTGCCTGCTCCTTTTTCAATCGCTGCACCGCATTCTCAAAGCCGGCTTCATAGCTTTCCCAGGTCACCGCTTCCGTTTCGAGGTGGACACCCAGGGCGTCTGCCTGCTTCTGCAGCAGCGCGGTTTTCAGTCCATGCGATCGGCTCAATCCATCATCCCCGATAAAGCTGAGCAGGCTGACTACATTCAGCCCTGCCTCTCCGGCCCGCAGCAGGGAAAGATAAGAATCTTTACCACCGCTCCAGGATACAAAAACGCGCTCACCGGGAGCACTGTTAATCAGCATCATTACTTTCCTTCCTTTCATCAGCTGCTGCAAGGTGATCAAGGCGGTTGCGGTAAACAATTTTATAACAACCGTCTTCCCTGCGGAGCAGGCTGATCGAAGCATTGTCTATTCTCATATCCCAGAAGCTTTTTCGATCAAGGGCAAGGAGATTATAAAGGAAAGCCCGGATAGTCCCGCCATGGCTGACCAGAGCAATTTTTTTGCCATCCTTCCGGCTCTTCTCCAGATGAGCGATGAACGTCCGCAGCCTGCGACATACATCTTCAATGGTTTCACCACCCGGCGCTGAGCGCCCGAAGGGATCATCAAACCACTCCCGAACAGCATTACCCCACTTTTTCTCAATCTCTCTATAAGTCAGCCCCTCCCACTCGCCAAAGTGAATCTCACGCAGAAGAGGAGTAACCAGAGGTTCTAAGCCGCTGCCGGCGCCTATTAAGCTGGCTGTTGCCACTGCCCGCTGCAGATCGCTGCAGTAGAGTTCATCGATTCCTGCAGCAGCCAGGAAAACCCCGGCTTTTTCGGCCTGACGCAGCCCGGAGGAAGATAGCGGCGATTCGGTCCAGCCCGTATATCTTTTTTCGCGGTTGGATTCTGTTTCGCCGTGGCGGACCAGGTAAAGCTCCATCCTCAGCGGGCTCCTTTCAGGTCTGATCCGGCGCTTTTTTCTTCCCTGTTGCTTACTCCGGCATCCGTAAAAGTAGCCATTTCAAGGGTGATCCTGGCCGCCGCTTCGATCAGATGCATGGCCAGCACAGCGCCGGTTCCCTCACCAAGGCGCATATCCATATGGATATAAGGCTGCAGGGCAAGGTAATCCATCAGCAGGGCATGTCCCGATTCGGCGGAAAGATGGGAAGGAACCAGGTAATGATGCACAGCCGGGCACAGTTTAACTGCTGCCAGGGCAGCGGTACTGGAGATGAACCCGTCAATAACCACCGGGATCCGCCGGGCGGCAGCCCCTGTGATCAGGCCGGTTAAGGCTGCTATCTCCAGCCCGCCAACCCTGCTTAAAACCCCGATCGGATCGTCCGGATCCGGTTTATGCAGGGCCAGGGACTCTTCCACTATTTTCTGCTTGTGGCGCAGTTTAGCATCATCAAGCCCGGTCCCCCGACCGACTACCAGCGATACTTCGTAACCGGTCAGGGCGGCCATAACCGCACTGCTGGCTGTGGTGTTACCGATTCCCATTTCCCCGGTAGCCAGAACACCGATTCCATCATTCACCGCTTCCGCTGCACTTTCGAGGCCGGTATTAACGGCCTGCAGGGTTTCAGTCCTACTCATCGCCGGTCCCCGGCGGAAATTATCGCTGCCTTTTTTAATTCGCGCGTTTTTCACTCCGGGCAAATCCAGATCTGCCTTCACCCCGACATCAACCACTTCCACTTCCACCCCGCCGAGGCGGCCGAGTACATTGATGGCTGCTCCACCGACAGTAAAATTGGCGACCATCTGGGCCGTCACCTCGGCAGGATAAGCGCTGATCCCTTCCGCGGTAATACCGTGGTCGGCAGCCATCACCACCACTCTTTTGTGGGTAGAAACAGGGAAGAAATCACCATGTATGCCTGCCAGCCGGATGGCCAGATCTTCCATCCGCCCCAGGCTTCCCAGCGGTTTAGTCAGATTATCAATCCGCCCCCGGGCTTTTTCCATGGCCTCTTCATCAAGCGGCCTTATTTTTTCCAGGGATTTGTTCAGTTTTTCAGCCAGTCTTTTTTCTTCATTCATTTTTCCAATCTCCTTCCTTTCTTATATGTCTTATGTGTCAAGGGGACGTATGTGTCAAGGGGACGGAGGAATTGACACACTTCCAGCCCCCGGTGAATGTGTCAATTCCTCCGTCCCCTTGACCTGTCTCTTATACACATCTGACGCTGCCGACGAAGAGGATAGTGTAGATCTCGGTGGTCGCC
>OMKS01004119.1_pt1 | contig 11130 bp, 14 predicted proteins | sample 1674721 | NCBI WGS metagenome assembly OMKS01 (sample SAMN06264996, study PRJEB25208) | sediment metagenome | isolation source: hot spring sediment | place: USA: California | collected 2014-09-02 | reverse complement strand
ATTTATATAGGACTTTTGAGAACACTTTTAAGTTTCAATCATCAAAAAAGCATTTTAATACTTGAAAAATCACTTAAAGAAAAAAAATATTACAATAAATTAATTCCTCTTATACCGTTGATTAAAAATTATAAATACTCTGAAACAATTGAAAATTTTATAATCCTTAAAAGTCTTGTAGTAATCATTCTTAAGACTTATTTCTTCCGAAGGTTTATCATATCTGTCGTGGTAATGAAGGTTATCTCCATCAAATCCCAATAGATATATTGGCTCATAGCCTAAAGCAACTGCTATGGAGATAGCCGCAATCCCTGTTAAAGAAGAAGCGACTTTGCCAACATAAATACCTTTTTCTAATCCTTCTTTGCCGTAAAATTCTTCTACTGGCTTATACAATTGGATGTCTTCTTTAAAATTCATCCGCCAGCTATCAATATTAGCAAATTTCAAGCAATCTAATTTATCTATCTGGTTTTTATATTTCTCGTAAAAATTACCATCTATCCATACCAAAATAGTAGGCTTGATATCGATGAAGGCAACATTACAAGCAATTGTGAATTCATTTTCTAATCTCTTAAAATCAAATCCTTTTAAAGAACTACCACCACCGATAATAAATACTCTCTTTGCCATATCATTAAGAGGTGGTAGGGAGCGATTACTCGCCCCCCACCACTATTTACTCTACTGTCAATCGGCAACATACTTGTGCATAAGCGTGATTGTGGCAAAATCTTCGTTATTGAATACAGTCTTGCCAAATCCAGCCAGCATCTTTGTACCAACTCCAGGAATGGTGTTATAATCAAAAAGTTTCTCATTCCAGGTTGGTCTGAGCGCCCAGGCAACCACTAATGCCTGCGCTCCTAACAACACACTGTAGCAATATTTGTTCGATGTGTCATAAAGGAGCGGCGAACGGTCGTATTCAAAAAGAACTACCCCATCTACTACTCCCAACGCGCCAGTGAATAGAGGATTGGATTTGCCTCTAATATTGGCATACATCTGGGCGTTTTTCCAGTCTGAGTCAGCCTTAAGGGCCTTGGAAGCATAGGGATGGACTATCATCGCATAATACTCATCGCCTTCAATTTTGACTGGACGAACTTTGGGTGTAGCTAATTGAGCCATTCGCTTGCATGCTTGAATATATGCTACGCTCAATGTTCCTGGAGATTCGCCAGTAACATCTTTTCTACGATTGGTTGTTGGTGAAGTGATTGCCGCGGTGAGAAGCGACTTCTCAGTCTTCTCGCCAATCCACTCCTTCAGAGCGTCCTTCATCTCAGTCCTTAAATCAAACGCCGGTCTCTGAAGGTCAATCAAAGAGCGCGCTCTTACTGAATGACCATATTCAGTTAACTCTTGACTGAAATCATAGAAAGTTAAGGCTTCTTCATTACCTTCCAGAGTAATCCCTGCCTGGCCAGATTGCCCTTCGCCAGTCATAACCATTCTCAACGGAAAGGTAATTTTGTCACCGTGGGTCTTCGTTAAATCGGTCTTGACCTGTACAATGTTGTCAGCGCTTTCTCCCATAAAACGAGAGAAAAATATGTTCCGCAATGCCTCTTTGAAAAGTTTCGCGGCCCATATTTTGGCAGCGAGAGCACTATCTTTTGCAAATTGTGTTTGTGCCATATTTTATTCTCCTTCTTTCCTTGCTAACTCATCTAATTCCTGGTCGGAGAGCTTTAACAGGTCGTCAATAGAGGCTTTTTCTAAATTAAATCCGCTAGTTGCGCCACCTCTGCCTCCACCTGTCTTCGGCTTCTCCTCCGTAAGTTTTTTAACTATCTCTTCTGCCTTTTTTTTGGCAAGAAGTTCACTGAAATCAGGATGAGTAAGTCCCATCTTATAGGCGGCTTCTGCGGGGTTTGGGGACCTACGGATTGCTACTTTTAGTTCAGGACTTTCTTTTAATAGCGGCTTAAGCCCCTCCTCAATAACTCTCTCGTAGGATAATTCTTCGCCTACCTTCTCCGGAGAGTATTTATTCGCTACATCTTTTTCGGATATAGCGATAAATTTGCTTTCCAAATCGCTAAGATGAGCGCCAACTGTTCTATACAACTCATCTTTTACCATCTGGGTTTCTTTCTCAAGGAGTTTTCGAGCTGTTTTGAGATTTAAATAATCCTCATCAGCAAACTCTAAACCTTCTTGAGTTTCAGGAGATTTTCCCGCTTCCTCTAAAGCTTGAGTTAAAACCTGGAGTCTATCTTCCATCTCCTCAACCCTTGCTTTAAACTCTTTCTTCTCCTGTCTCTCCTTCTGAAGGTCAGCAAGTATTCCCTTAATCGCCTTTTCCTTCTCATCCTCAGGTGCGGGAGGCGCACCTGCTTTGGCCTTTAACTCTTCAGAAAGTTTGGTCTGCTCTTCTTGAGGAAGGGCATCAAACTCCTCCTGAGTTAAACCCAAATCTTTTAATTCTGTCTCTCCCATTTCAACCTCCTTCTTATCCTCTTGAGGTGTAAGAGGAAACCCTGTAATCTTATCCCGTTACAGGTTCGGGAAACCCACTAATTCCTTTAGTGGGTAAATAAAAAAGCCCTATCAACACCACAAACCTATGGTATCAATAGGGCTTTTATTCTTTTACTTATCCCTGATTAAAATTTATTTTGAAAGAACTAATTTAAATAGTTTCTTCCTTTGGCATTTTGTAAGATTGATTTTTCACAATATTCGCCAAAGTTCCGTTAAAAAAATTCAACTGCAAATTACCCGTATAAGTCGGGCTATTTTCTAAAAGTTTCGTTATAAACTTAGTAATAAATTCTATAATCTTTGCGTGTTTTTTAAGTAACATATTCTGCTGGAAACTCTGGCACTCCTGGTGGCACTCCTGCTGGTGTTTCTACTGGCGCTTCTGCTGGCATTCTTGCTTGTTTTGCCTGCTCTAATTGCGCAAGCATCTCTTCAGCTCCAGGAATATCTCCGTACTTAAGCAATATCTCAGGAGGCACAGGAAAACCTGCCTTCACTAACTCCATCAGCATTGCAAAGTTCATCATCCTTACTGTTGTCGCTGAAGAAGAAGTTGTCAATACCACTTTGTACTTTCCTACTTTACGGGACTTGATAATGTCGATCGGGATTTTTAACTTTTCTAAATCTACAACATTGGCGATCTCTTCATCAGATAAAATATCGGTCTTACGCACAAACTCCAAAAGCGTCTCTGCTAATAATTGCTGAGACCAAGCAAAATTATCAAACACAGGTTCAATGGTAGTAAGTCCTGATTGTCTTCTTAAGTTCATCAAAATCCCCGAAGTGCCTGCCTCTTCTTTAAAACCTAACAAGTCCGGATTAACTCCTGAGATTTTTTTAATATCATCATCGGCAATCTTGTCAAGCGTAATCAAGGCATTTGATAAAGGAATCGGAGTAATACGCTCCAAATAACTGCCTTTTCGCTTCATAATATCTATGCCTGCCTCTGAGCCTCTGTTTTCTAATTTCATCCTCTCAGCGGGTAAACCTGCAAAAGTATCATCATCAAATATAAATCCCGAATTAGCAGAGGTATTAATTAAATGCAATGCCTGACTTCTGCGCTTATTTATCTCCTGCTGCGGGTCAATTAAATCCTCAACCTCGCCCTTAACATAAGTTTTATCGGCAATAATATATTCTGAACAATAACGTATTAGCGGAAAGAAAGATATATCGCCGAAAGGTTTCTCCAGATCTTGGCAGACTACATCGCCTACCATCGTGGTTAAATTCAAGACTGGCACAACTCTTTTTACTGTTCTTAAAAATGGGTATTGATTGATTAAACTCTGTAATTCATCGTCAGATTTTTTTACTTCCTGCACCTCAAGGGTGTTAAGATTTATAAGTAAATTTTTCTCAACCCATTCTCGCCAGTAACACTCCTTGACCAGATAGCGGTATTTCTCCAGATTAAGCGCCATCTCCCTTGAGGATATCTCGTAATCTTTTGTCTCTACGCCCAACCGAGAAGTCTCCATAGGGTGAACGGTAGTTAATCCTGCGGATAATTCTTTTCGGACTTTAGGAAATCTCGCCTCAATCTCGCTCTTATCTAACCAGTACCCTCTAATAACAAATCTTGCGTCTGATAAATCGTATCTTTGGCTGTAGGGGTCTTCCCAAACAAGTAAGGGGTTCTCTCTGGTCAACAATAACTCGCCTGTTAAAGGGTCTTTTTCATAGTCAATATCAACTGCAAGCCAACCCTTGCCACAGATAACTCCATCCATAAATTGCTGAGAGATTTTCCAGGGGGCATTTGAAGTATCGTAAAAGTATTTTAATAATTCCGTGAATACATCCGCTAATTCTTTTAGTCCACCCTGTCTTGCTACTATTCTTGGGTCTTGTCTATTCTGCCTCTGCCAACCCGACATATTGCGGATAATCGGCTTGATTTTATTGAAAGTTAAAGCGGGTTTTTTAAGGTTGGCTAATTGCGCCTTAACATCCGCATCCCACTGGTCGCCATAAAAAAATCGCCAGGATTTTTTAGCTCTCTCAATCCAGTTACTCCATTCATCTTGAGCACAAGCCCAAAATGTTTTTACCTTTTCTATCCTATTCATAGAACTCTCCTATTTACTCAAAATCAATAGCCAAAACATCAAACTCATAACTATATGTTTCCTTTTTGGGTTCAGAGTTCAGAAATTTACTTACTCTCTTGACTTTAAGTTTTACTCTGGCGTCTATTTCATCACCTATCATCTCATCGGTAATCGGCAATTCTTCGGTAATGTCGAGGATGTCTAAAGAGGGATACCATACTTGTCCAGATTTTGGCAAAGACGCTGCTGGCGTTCTCTTTTTTTCTAATTTTATCATTTTAGCTCCTTTTTGTTTTTATTTCTCCAACGCTTCTTCCAATTTAGAGCGTGATTTTCTTTTCTTCTTTAAGATTTTTGCTCCTGCTTTGCGGGCTTGCGACAAAGCAACAGCGAGTTGTTGTTTTCTACTCCACTCGGGATGTTCTTTTTTTATATATCTCATAATCACCCCAATATTACGAGTAACTGGTAGCGGCATTTTTAACCCCCTTAATTTTCTGCCAAAAAGTTAATCTCTTTTCCTTTGGCTCTTTTTCAATTCTTGGCAATGATGGCGGAGTAACCGGATGACGCTTTTTATTATATTCGCTATTTGGATTTGCTCGTTCTGCCCAACCCATTTAAACTCCCATAAAGCTTCCTGATAATTGAGTTTGGGGATAATAACTATCCTCTCTCTGTGGTATATATTTTGTGTATAAGTCCACAGGCCAGATTGCCAAACCCAAACTTATTACACAGTCATCATATTGCCCCACTGGAGCACAATACTTAATATTACCAAATTTACTGACTTCGTAAGTAAAACTTTCTAATTCCTGCTTTAAAGGCCCAATCTCCGGGAAGCCAATTAACCTCTGTTCAATAGCGAGAATTAATTTTTCAATTAACCTGCTCTTATTTTCATTAGTGAATTTATAAGGTATTATCCTTAAGCCTTCCCGCAACAAATCTTCATAAATCGGATCGCCTACGCCAGTAGCATCAATTACGATCTCTGCATTGTTGTACTTCTTTGCTAAAAAACTAATCTTCTGTTTTTGTAGAGACCAGGAAATTTCATTAAACCGCTCAAAAGCCACTACCCGCTTATCGTATTTTGAGAAACAAGTTAAAACTGTAAAATCTTCTGTCTTGGCTAAATCCACACCAAGCGTATATTCAAATCCCCCTTTTGGCTCTTGTAATTCTCCGCCAATGCAACGGTTAACCCCAGAAAATACCCTTGCCTCATCCTCTAAAAATTCCGCCTCAAATTCCTGTTTGAATATCCGCTCTGGCAATTCTTTTCTTGCCTGCTCAAACTCCTGCGCAGGAAAGTAAGGATTATCTTTTGAGCTGAATTTCCAACTCTGCCATTCGGGGTTATTACTCTGTCCCCGGATAAATAAATCAAAAAACCAATTCCTTGCCTTTGGCGTAGAGATAAAAACCGCTTTGCCCTGCTTATCTGATAACGCTGGTCTTATGCCCGCTTCCCAGGCTCGCTGAGGAATCCTGGCACACTCATCAAGCAAAGCAAAATCTATCCCCGCTGCTCGTAAACCCTCGTCTTCTCTCTCTGCTGATTTATATTCTATAGTCAAAGCTTTTAATAATTCCAATCTATGCTCGGCGATATTTTTATTGGTAATCAAATCTTTAAAATAATCCAATGACACAATCCAATCTTCTCTAACTAAATCAAAGGTCGGAGCAACCACCCAGACACGCACTTTATTATAATGCTTCAAGAGCGTAAGACAAACCCTTGCCATCTCCATTAAGCCTGATAAGCTCTTGCCCCAGCGCCTACCGCAGGACAAAATCTTAAATCTTGCCTGGCTCTGATGGAATTTCTCTTGCGCCCAGTGCGCTGTGTAGGGTATTTGTATTGTTAGGTTCTCCATTGTTGAAGATTACAGTAATATTTTTATGAGCAAAGCCTGTGTCCTTAACTAAATCTGGACAAATCTTCTTCAAAACCGCAACTAAAACTACTTCATACTGCAAGGCACGCTTGGCTACTACTTGAGCAAAATTTTTATAACCTTGACGCTTAGACTCATCATCAAGCGCTTTTGTAAGTTCTTCTATAAAAGTGAAATGATTTCTACCGGTAGGATTAGCGACATACCCTTTAACAAAACGACCCTTTGCATCTCTCCCAACGTGTACTTTATTTTTCTCCAACGTGTTGGTTTCCATCAGTCTAAAACCCTCACTGTTAGTTCTAATCTTTTTTTAGCAGGAATAGCAAAAGCAGAAAGTTTATGTTTCATACTCACACGAAAACTAAGTAATGCTTCGCCATCTTCGTCATCGATGTATTTATACTTAACGGCTTCAAATTTTAAACCTTCTCTCTCTTTTAACTTATGCTTCATCATAAAAAGATAAAGCATATTTTGGGGATTTTGTCAAGAAAAAAATAAGGTTAGTTTAACCTGCTAAAACAATTGTAAACCCACGCTGACGCTGGTACTTAGTACATAATACAGGTATCAGTGTTGAGTTATACAATCTCGCTTGTCTCATTCCCTTCTCAATAAACATATAATCACAGCCGTTATCTTCTTTAACTGATATACAAATATGCTTTAAGTCAATCTGGATATCTTCACCTATTAAGACCATATCTTCGTAACAAAACTTGAGAGAGTTTATTACAATGTAACGTCTCATATAATGCCCTAATACTTTAAGAGTATCAACAGAGAGATATTGGTGTATTATTTATCCGCCTTTGAGCTACTTCTGCATATTTAGAATTTAACTCAATCCCAATGAATCTCCTGTCTAATTTCTTGACCACCACTCCAGTTGTACCTAAACCTGCGAAAGGGTCAAGGACTATACCATCTCTGGGACATCCCGCCAATATACAAGGTCTGACTAAATCTTCAGGAAAAGTGGCAAAATGGACCCCCTTAATTGAATTTGGTCTTGTTGGTATATCCCAAACACAACGTTTGAATCGACCTTGTATATTTGGACGCATATTTCGGTTACGATAAGTTTCTTGTCCTGTGCCTTTATTCCAGCTACTCTCTCTATTGGCTTTAAGAACATTGCCACCCCATCTATTCATCGGCTTATTGTATCTCTCATACTGCATTTCAAAATAATATTTCTTATTCTTCACAAAAAAGAGAACATATTCAAAATCTACTGTAAATCTATCTTTTACCGACGATGGCATGCAGTTAGGTTTTCGCCAAATAATTTCATTACGCAATATCCAACCACGATTAACCATCTCAATAGCAAAACGGGACGGAATTAAACACATACATTTTGCCTGATATTGTGAATAATCCCAGTTCTTCACAGGGCAATCATTTCTACCCCTACCATATTTAGGGTCTTTAAAATTAACTATTCCATCATCAAACTTAGACCAGCCACCGTGTCCACCACCATAATAACTATCTCCAATATTCACCCACAATGTCCCACTTTTTTTCAACACTCGTTTTATCTCGTCAAATATATTACAGAGATGTTTAATGTACAATTCAAAAGTTGGTTCTAATCCCAACGAACCTTGCCAAGCTCCACACTTGGTACAGAAATTACTGCCCTTATCATCGCTTGCACCTTTATCTTTATACCACCTTTCTTTACCCGGGTTTGTTTCTCCAGATTTATGCCTTAGTGTTTTCTGTAATTGTTCCCATTCATGCTGACAACTTTCATCTCCATCCCATATCAACGGTTCAGTTTGATAATCTCGTAAACCCCAATAGGGCGGAGAGGTAACGCAACAATCTATGCTTTCATTATCCATCTTTTTTAATTCGGCTTGACAATCTCCAAGTCGTAAGTCTATCATTTTACGTTTCACACAAAAATTCCTCCGGTTTTTTACCGTTGCTTATCCATACCCTTGCTTCATATGCTTTAGTTATTTCCGGCGGTACTCTTAACGAATAAAACAATCCCTTGCTCGGACACCGCATCTTCAATACATGCACAGGCTCTATATCTATGTTTTCTATGCGATATAGCTCATATTCTCGCCAAGTGTCTAATAGTTTTCCTTGCAATTTCTGGAGTATCCTATCTATCCCTATTTTGCGTATTATTTCTCGCCGAACCTCAGCATTAGTTTCTTTGATGAGCAATTGCGGGTCAAGTTTTTCAGCAGGAGTGAGAACAATGTCTTTATCCACATGTACCCCGTTAAGAAAATAATATTTTTCTCCGTTTTCCCATAAAACTGCTTCTTTGGTTTCGTTATGCAGAACTCCATTTTTAAGCGATATTTTAGGATTGCAAACATAAACAATTTTATCGGGCAATACCCAATAGGAGAAAAGTCCATTTTTATAAAGTTCAATATATCCCTTAAAAAAATCTATGTTTTTATTGGTAACTATACAAGTAATCTCCTGGACAATATCCCAAACGATATCTGGAGAGGCATTCCAAATAATTTTATTACGAATGGCATTGCAAATGTCATCCCAAACAGCATTACGAATGGCATTACAAACAACATTGAAATCGACAACAGCATTACAAACGGTATTACAAATGGCATTCCGAATAACAATATTACGAACGGTATTACAAATGTCATCCCGAACATTGTGAACAACATTGCGAACGTCATCCCAAGCAATTTTATAAACCATTAAATACCCTTCTTTATGGCTTGGCATATTAACAAGCTTCTTTTGAGGTAATTTTATCCTATCCAGACGCTCAGAAAATAATCTCTCTATCTCTTCTTTATTCACAACAGGATTATCCCAATAACGCTTTAATTCATCACAAACCTGTTCTAATATTTCTCGGTCAATCTGATGCATTTCTCTCTAATCCCTCACTGCTCTATATTTAGCTTCTGATATTTCATATTCCCTTTGTGTCTCAATCTTGTAATTCCCTTGAGGTAACTTTATAGTGTTGTGGTCTGGATGGATAATCTCTACTTCCTCTTTAGCAGATAAATAAAGCACTCCATTTTCTTCATAAAGTTTAGCATCTCCAATTACTTCGTGCTTATGCCCTGTTGCTTCACCTTCGGCAAGAATTTTGTTTCCTTTCTCCTTTGCCGTTACAGAAATACTCACAATAGGTGTTATTTCTAATTCACCTTGACGGTATAGCTTCATGCTTTACTCACCTCCTTTTTTTCTTTCTCAAATCCATAAAATTAGCTTCTTTGAATCTCCGCCAATAATATTTGCTTAGACTTCTTCTCAATGTCATAAGCTTGCTATTTACTTTCATCTACCCCCCGACATTTCGGGTAAAGATTTCTTACCCCACCATCCTACTCACTATATTACTTCTTCTTGAGAAATAGTGAGTGGGAGGGTGGGGTATATAAGCATTTTTCGTCACCATTTACTCTCTTCCATAAGCTTTAAGTATTGTTCTACAATTTGTTTCTGAATCGCAAAACCCGCCTCTTTGTTTATTGGGTGTGCTATACTTATTCGTGTCCCGTTGTTTAATGTTCGTGAAGGATAAGCAAGACGATAGCCAAGAGGAGAAGAAGGAGAAGTATAGATTGCTATACTGCCAAGATAGAGCTGATTATTTATAATGCAAGAGGCGAAAGCAACGAGGCCGTCTTTAGGTTTGACCGGTATGATTTGGATTTCCGACACCACAAGTTCGCTCATTTTTATATCTCCTTATCTATAAATCTTCCTATTCAGGAACAGCGGTTAAAGAGACGATTTTCTTCTGCCAATATTCTATTGTCCTGGCCTGCTGGGCTGGTAAATTCTTAGATATCTTCTTTCCGGTAATAAGATAATCGCCTAAAATTTTTTTATCTTTTCCTTGACAATAATCTTTAAGTCGCTTATCGAGTTCGGCATATTCTGAGGCAGCGTCTTTTAATTCGAACCATCGCTTTATCGTTCTCTCTGCCTCAATATCATCTAAAATCTCTATCCCTTCAGCCCTGCGAATATCTGGCAAACAGATAGCTTGGAATGGACAATAATTTAAACAGACAGAAATATCTTCAATCCGCTCAGGTAGAGTTCCATTCTGGATGTGTTTATTTATCCGCTCCGCCTTTCGCAGCAGCTCTTCAACATATTCATAATCAAGCTCTACCCATATCTCTTTGGGCAAAAAGGTGAGTTTATTTTTAATATAAAATAACCCCTCCGGTTTCTCTTGAGAGGTTAGTTTATTAACCGCAGCCATAAAGAGATAAAGTTGCAATTGAGCGGGGTAAGCCCGGATATAGGGTTTTTCGCTTTTTAGCATATCTTCTGCGCTATTCAATTTATCAAAATCAAAAGGCGAAATTCCCTTAATCTCGCAAGGGTAATTCTGCCCGTTATCTGAAATTAGGCAATCAAGATGTCCGGTGATTTCCTGTTCTTTTAATTCAAAGTCCCGGCCTTGCTGGATAGTTTTATATCCGGCTTCTTGTAAATCCTGCAAGGCAAGGTTCTCAATGTTTCGGCCACCGTCGAAGATAAATTCTCGTTCTACTGGCGGCAAGACGGCCTTCTCCCAAGCAGTGCGGTGATATACTAAACACCTTTCACAAGGATGGCCTAATTGACTTGCCCTATTAGACCTGTCTCTTATACACATCTCCGAGCCC
>OMKS01004117.1_pt1 | contig 11133 bp, 6 predicted proteins | sample 1674721 | NCBI WGS metagenome assembly OMKS01 (sample SAMN06264996, study PRJEB25208) | sediment metagenome | isolation source: hot spring sediment | place: USA: California | collected 2014-09-02 | reverse complement strand
ATGTAACCGTAGCCGCCATGAATCTGAACCGCGTCGCTGACAACCTCCCGACCGATAACCGCGGCGTAAAGTTTCGCGAACGCGCTTTCCACATGAAAGTTCTCGCCCCGCGCGTAAAGCCTCGCCGCATGATAAACCAGATGACGGGCGGCTTCCAGTTTCGTCGCCGAATCGGCGAGCATCCATTTTACCGCCTGGAAATTGATTATGGGCTGCTCGAATTGCACACGCTCCCTCGCGTATTTCAATCCCTCGTCGAACGCGCCCTGAGCGATTCCCAACGCGAGAGCGCCGATACTGATTCGACCCCCGTCCAGCGTTTTCATGAAAACTTTGAAACCCTGATTCAATTCGCCGAGCATCGCGCTGTCGGGAATGCGGCAGTCCTCGAAAATCAATTCGGTCGTGCTCGAACCGCGAAGCCCCATCTTGTCTTCATGCTTGCCCACTCGAAATCCGGGAGTGTCGCGCTCGACAAGAAACGGCGTTATTCCGCGCGTTTTCGCCGGAGGGTCGGTGCTTACCGCGACAACGAACACACCGGCATGTTCGCCGTTGGTGATGAAATTTTTGGTTCCGTTTAGAATCCAGCCGTCGCCATCTTTGACAGCGGTGGTTTTGGTCGCGCCGGCATCCGACCCCGCTCCCGGTTCAGTCAGCCCGAAAGCGCCGAGATACTCGCCGGAACAAAGTTTGGGCATATACTTTTTCTTCTGCTCCTCGGTTCCGAAAGCGTAGATGGGATACGAACCGAGCGAAGTATGCGCGGCGAGAGTTATTCCAGTCGAGCCGCAGACACGGCTAAGCTCCTCGATAGCGATGATATAACTCATCACATCCATGCCCGCGCCGCCGTACTCCTCGGGCCACGGAATGCCCCAGAAACCCAACTCCGCCATTTTAGCCATTATTTCCGGGTCGAATTTGCCCGTGCGGTCCATCTCTTCCGCTTTCGGCTTCAGCTCGTTCTGAGCGAAATCGCGAGCCATCTCGCGCACCATTTTGTTCTCGGCGGAAATATCCAACTCGAGTCTCCTTTGCCACGATTTATTTGATGGCAGGATAAACCTGTCCGGCGGACTGCTTTTCACAGGGGCATAACTATCCCCTGCGGTTTTTTCGTCCGCTCACACCGGAATGCGGGAGTATAGCAGAGATAAAGGCGGGCTGTCAAAGATGTTTTTCGTCGGAGAATTTATGAAAGCATCCTGAAAATTGGTGTTATAATCCCCATTCGATGAATCCCAAAGGGCAATCGGGAATGCTCGGACGCGATACGCCGCTCATGCGGCAGTACTCCCGCGTGAAATCGCGCTATCCGGACGCGTTCGTGATGTTCCGTCTGGGCGATTTTTACGAGCTTTTCGGTAATGATGCCATTAAGGCTTCAGACATTCTCGGCATCACGCTGACTTCGCGCGACAAGGGTCCGGATGCGGTTCCGATGGCGGGCGTGCCGCATCACGCGATTATGACCTATGTGAAGAAACTAATCGATGAGGGTCACACGGTCGTAATCGCCGACCAGATGGAGGATCCGAAACAGGCGAAGGGAATCGTGAAGCGTGAAGTTACGAGAGTTATCACTCCGGGTACTGTTCTGGAGGATGAGCTTCTTGTCGCCGACCGGGGGAACGCGCTCGCGGCGGTCTGCGCGGATGAATCATCCGGCGGTGCCGAGGCGTTCTGGGGTTTGAGCGTTGTCGATGTCTCTCAGGGGACTGTGGTTGTCACGGGAGGAAATTGCCGGTTCGATAATGAATCCGTCCAATCGGAGGACAGCTTTTCCTGCGCGATAAAATGCGCGCTCGATGAATGCGGGCGTTTTCCGGTGAGGGAACTATTGATAGATGATTCATTAAGAAACCATTCGATTGTCAAAGAATGGCTCGTGAATCATCCCGGCACAACACTAAATTCGATAAGGCGGTCGGCGGATGATTTCTGGCGGCTGGATGAAAGGCTTCGTTCGCATCTCGGACTCGGCGGCGATGTTCCGTACCCGTTTCTCACTCCGGAACAGTCGGCATCTAACGAGGCGGCATTGCGAATCCGCGCGGTCGCGGTTGTGCTCGAATATATCGACGAAACCAATCCCCGCGCGCTCGCAGGACTCGACAGAATCACCCCCTACGACCCGGGCGGGTATCTTGTAATCGACTCCACCACGCTTCGAAACCTCGAAGTTTTCCGTACCCTTCGTACAGGCGACAGAAAAGGTTCGCTCGCATGGGCTATCGACCGCACAATCACTCCCGGCGGAAAGCGTCTTCTGAGCGAACTTCTCGCGTTTCCCCTTCTGGACAGGCAAAAAATCGAGCAGAGACATGAGGCAGTCGGGGAATTCGCGAAAGCCGGGCTTGCCCGCGAAGACCTCGCCAACACGCTCAAAGGGGTGAAGGATGTCGCGAGGCTTTCAAGGCGTCTCGCGGCTGGAAATCCGAAGCCGGTCGATGCTTTCGCGCTGGGAAAATCGCTTGGAAATATTCCCGCGCTTAAAAAAATCCTGTCCGGCTTCCGTTCTTCATTGATAAATGAATTAAATAATTCGGTCGATACCCATTCCGAACTTGCTGAATTGATTGCGAGCGCTATCGACGACGAGGGGTGCCTTTCGGGAAAGGACGGGGGGTATATACGCGACGGATACAATTCGGAACTGGACGAGTTGCGCTCGCTTATGCACGGTGGACGCGACCGGATTCTCGCGCTCCAGGCATCCGAGAGAGAACAAACGGGAATTAAAAATCTCAAGGTGGGATTCAATAAAGTATTCGGGTATTTCATCGAGGTGACGAAATCGAATCTTGCGCAGGTTCCCGACCATTACATAAGAAAGCAGACATTGGTCAACTGCGAAAGGTTTATCACTCAGGAGTTGAAGGAACTCGAAAGCAAAGTGCTCGGAGCCGAAGAGCGCGCGAGGTCGCTCGAGGAGGATTTATTCGAGGCGATTGTCGAAAAAATCCGCGAACAAACCGGCGCATTGAGCCGGACAGCCTCCGCGCTCGCGATGATTGATGTCCTTCTGGGATTCGCACGGCTCGCGCTCGAACGCGGATGGACAAGGCCGGAATTGAGCGGGGAAATCGAAATCGTGCTGAAAAACTCGCGCCATCCTGTTCTGGAGCAGACGCTCATCGAGCCGTTCATACCGAACGATGTCGAATTGAATGCATCGGTTAATCAGATGAATGTGCTGACCGGACCGAACATGGCGGGGAAATCGACATACATGCGTCAAATCGCGCTTATCGTGCTTCTCAATCAGGCGGGTTCGTTCGTTCCGGCGGAGAGTGCGAAACTCGGTTTATTCGACAGGCTGTTCAGCAGGGTCGGAGCCACGGATGACCTGGCACTCGGACAATCGACTTTCATGGTGGAGATGCTCGAAACCGCGCATATCCTTCATTCTTGCACACCGAAGTCTCTTGTAATACTGGATGAAATCGGAAGGGGCACGAGTACATTCGACGGTTTGGCTATCGCGTGGTCGGTCGCTGAATATCTCGCGAACAGACCCGATTCCCGTCCGATTACCCTTTTCGCGACACACTATCACGAACTGACTCAGCTCGCCGATGAAATTCCGCGCGGTAAAAACTGGAGGATTACTCTTCAGGAGCGGGGCGGAGATGTGATTTTCCTAAGGCGGGTCGTGGAGGGCAGGGCTGGAAGGAGCTACGGGATACAGGTCGCCAAACTCGCCGGACTTCCGTCGTCGGTTATCGAACGCGCAAACGAAATTCTCGCTCTTCTCGAACAGCAGAAACTGAAGGTTAATCTCGAAACCCGGTCGAGAAAAGATTCCCAAAACGCCGACACGCTGTTTCTTCCACTGCACGGAATTAACGAATCATCCGATTGAAAAAGACTGTGTCTCGATTATCATTGCATGAGCGGATTTTCGATTGAATATCTTCAATGAGCGGCGCGAGTCTGGTATGCTTCAACTTCATGCAGGTCGGCTTCGGCATGTGATGCGAGTGCCGATATAATGAATACGGATGCTCGAGTCGCTCCGACAATTTGCGCATGTCCGTCTGCGGACACCCGGCTTTTTCATGCTCGCGGGACTGACGCTGTTTTTTTGCGCGATTTTTTCCTGGGCTTTCACTTTCGCAGAACTTGCGGCTGAATTGGTTACCGGAATCGCTGTCGGATTGTCGATGGCGCTTCTTCTGGTTCCGTCGAGACGGTCGGGCATCGTTCTCATGTACGGGCTGGCGCTGAGCATTCCGTTCTGCCATTTCGCGATGGTGATAGTCGGAGACCAGGGAATTCAGTGGCAACATCTTTTCGGCTCATTTTTAATTTTCCATCTGATTGTCAGAATATTGTTCGGTGGGAAATTGCGCCTTGCCCCCGCGACGGGATGGATACTCGCGTTTGTCGCCGCGACTTTGATTTCCACTTTCGCTTTCATCGACGAACCGGCAGAGCATGTAACCGAATTCGCCAAATCGGAAATTCAATATCTGTACGGAGTGCTGTTGTTTTTCTCAATCAGCAACATAAATCCGAAATCGAAGGAGCTTATCTGGTTTCTGAAAGCGATGCTGATAATGAGCGCGCTTGTCGCGCTGTTCGGAATCTATCAGTTGCCCGCGAGATTTTTCGGATGGCCGGGAGGTGTGGTCAGGCTGAACAATCCATCGCTTTCCGGGGAATTCCAGGCGCATACGGCATTGAAAGACCTTACCCGCGCCGCATCCATTTTTTCCGAGCCGGGTTATTTCGGACGGTTTCTCGTGGGAAGCCTCGCGCTCAGCCTTCCTATCGCACTTCATCGCCCGAAGTTCTTCGGTTCACCGTTTTTGATCTGGCTGATTATCACGATTCAGGCCGGAGGTTTGATTATTTCATCCTCCATGGGCGCGTGGTACATACTTGCCAATCTCACGGTGGTCATGTTCCTTGTTGAGAGAGTTGTCGAAAAGGTCAAACTCCTCACATGGCTCGGAATCGTTTCCATTTTCGGTATCGCAATCCTCATTTCAATCGAGCTAGTGAGCGGTTTTCCGATAATAATGACCGTAACCGAGAGAATTCACGGAATCATTCAATACTTCAAGGGCGACATGTCGCAGTTGATTGCGGGCGAAAGTCTGGTTCAAAGAATCGAGACCGGAAAAATCGCGCTGGATGTGTGGAAAGAAAATCCGGTTATCGGAGTCGGGGTCGGTTCATACACGCTTATCTCGTACCGTTATGGCGAGTACAATCCGTTCGGATTCGCGGCGAATTCGCTTGTGAACACTCTTGCCGAGACCGGACTGGTCGGGTTGATCGCTCTGCTCGGTTTGTCTTTCTCAAGCCTGAGGGGACTTTGGAAAATATTCAGCCGAACCACAATCGTGAATCCCGAAGAGAACCCCGGAATTCGGGAACTTGCCGACCTCGCGTTTCTAGCTCGTCCTTTTTTCTATCTGCTTGCGGTCGAGGTGATTTATTTCCATCTCGGCGGATTCCTTATGCGGCCGGAAGTATGGTTTTATTTCGGCATCGCGGGACTGATTCCACTTCTTTACAGACGGAAAATTATCGAGATAAAGTTGAACGAGAATAAGCAATTATGAAAATTCTCTGGCTACTTCCAGTCATTCCTTTTCCCCCCGACACCGGCGGCAAGCAGGATGTTTTTTTCATGCTTCGCGAATTTTCACGCATGGGTAACGACATTACCGCCGGGATAATTTTTCACGACGAGAATCCGCCCGCTGTTCCCGATGAATTCTCTCGACTGGTAAACGATTTGTTTTTCATACCCGGAAATCCGGGCAAACTCCATTCACGGCTACTTAAAACCCTTACCGACGATGTTCCGTTTAAATTTAGAAAGTATCACTCCGAGGAGAGCGTGAGGATTCTCGCGGACAAAATCGCCGATGGGAAATTCGATACGGTTATCTGCGACCACCTTCACCTTGCTCCTCTTCTTCTGGACACCCGGCCGATTGTCGATTTCGAGAGCGTCAAGTTTCCGAAAACAGTGTTGAGAACTCCGAATGTGGAATCAGTGATAGTCAAAAAATATGCCGACAGGGTGTCAAATCCGATGGTCGCCGCGTTTGCCCGTCGAGAATCGGAAAAAATGAAAAAATACGAATCGGTTGTCCTTTCGGAATTCGACCTCGTGGCTGCGATAAGCCCGGTCGATAAGGTGACATTCGAACAGTTGTCGAAAAAATCGGCCAATATCGTTTCGATTACCGCCGGAGTCGATACCGATGAATTGAAACCGTCCTCTGGACCGCCGATTCCGGGCGAGGTCGTTTTCGTGGGTTCTTTCGACTGGCAGCCGAATGTCGATGGCGCATTATGGTTCATAGATAAAGTATGGAAAAAAATTCGGGAGAGTTTCCCAGAAGCTCATTTGAGTATCGTTGGACGAAAACCGCCGCCTTATTTGTCCGAGAAAGCATCGGATTCGATTTCCGTCACCGGTCGGGTAGAGTCGGTCGAAGATTATGTCAGGCGGGCGAGCTGTTCTATTGTGCCTTTATGGATAGGAAGCGGCATGAGGCTTAAAATTCTCGAGGCGTTCGCGCTCGGATGCCCCGTCGTCTCGACATCCCTCGGTGCGGAGGGAATAGAAATAACCGATGGCGAGGACATTCTGATGCGGGACGACCCGGCTGGATTTGCCGATGCCGTCTTACAGGTGCTTACCGACATCAACCTTCGTGATAGACTTGCCAAAAACGCGAGAATGCTTGTCGAGCAAAAATATTCGTGGTCGAAAGTCGCGAATCAATTCAGCGACCTGATTGAAATGCTTCCCGAATCGGGACGCGGGCGATAAGAGATGATTTCTGTCCTGGAATGGATATTCTGGATTTCATTCGGTCTGGGTTTCTATGTCTATTTCATTTACCCCGCCGTTTTATCGCTGATTGCGCTTTTTATCAGGCATGAAAAGCTACCGGCTGAAAAATTTTCCGATGATAACCTTCCTATGGTCGCGCATCTGGTCGCTTGTTTCAACGAAGAGAAGGAAATCGAGGGGAAAATCGAAAACTGTATGTCGCTTGATTATCCCTCGGATAAAATCCTGCTATTGATTCTCGATGATGGTTCGGCCGACCGAACAGTCGGGCTTGCCAAAAAAGCGATCGAGGCTTATCCGGGAAGAAAAGTCGAAATATTTCAATCGGCGGAAAATAAGGGGAAATCGGGGATAATCAAACTGGGCGTTGACTGGATTAAACAAAACCGTCCCGATGTGCAAGTGCTTGTGTTCAGCGATGCCAACTCGCGATGGGAGAAGACGGCGCTGAGAAAGCTTGTCGAACCGTACTCCCAGCCATCAGTCGCCGCTGTGAGCGGTCTTCTCAGGTACGCGAATCCGGATGGTACCGCCGCGGGAGATATGGAGGGTCTTTACTGGAAATACGAGGCGTTTATTAAAAGGCTTTCAAGCGGGCTCGGTTCTCTTCCCGGCGGAAATGGAAGCATTTTTTCCGTCAGGCTGGATGCCTACGAACCGTTGAGCGAAAATCGGGGCGATGATTTCGAGCTTCCGGTTCAGGCTGTCATCGGCGGATTCAAATCGGTTCTGGTCGAGGATGCCGTTTCTTATGAGCTTCCGAGCAGGGATTTCCTGTCCGAGTACCGAAGGAAACTCCGAATCACCGGACAGATGATTCCATCCGCGTTCATTCTTTTCTCCAAGGCTATGTCAAGGGGGCGGGTTCTAATCGCTTTCCAGATTCTTTCGCATAAAATCCTTCGCTACCTCGTTCCGTTTTATCAGATTTTCCTTCTTGTAAGTTCAGCCGCGCTTTCGGCACATTCGGCTTTTTATCTTTTCGCGTTCATCGTGCAGGATATATTCTATGCGCTTGCACTTGTCGGGTTTGTGGTCGAGCGCGCGGGATTGAAACCGCATAAAATTTTCAGAGTGCCTCTTTATTTCACAATGGTGAACATGGCGAGCCTTGTCAGCATTTTCAGACTCGCTACCGGAAAACAAATAAGATGGGAAAGAAACCGATGATATGAAAGGTTTGGGTGTGAATTATTATTCATGGGAAAGCGCTCGGGAAGCGCTTCGAGTGCATTTCGCGTCGTTTGTTCCGCTTCATGTAATCACGCTCACTCCCGAGATGTGCGTGCGAATGGCCGACGACCCCGATTTCAACAGGCTTGTGCGGAATGCGGGAATGGTAATCGCCGACGGCATCGGTGTGGTCTGGGGAGAAACCAGGATTTCACATCGGAAACCGAAGAAAATTCCCGGCATCGAACTCGCCTCATGGGCGCTTGAGGAAGTCGACCGGATTGCGGGGCGTGTCTATCTTGTCGGCTCGAAACCTGAAGTGGTTAAGAAAGCCGCGGTGAATATCGAGGGGGATTTTCCACGCTTGAAAGTCGCCGGATTTCATTATGGGTATTTTTCACCAGATGAAGAAGAAAGCATTGTAAAAGAGATATCCGAAAAGAATCCTCATCTTGTTCTGGTCGGGATGGGGTCGCCGAGGCAGGAAAGATTTATAGCGGAAAATCTTTCAAGCCTGAAATGCGCGGTAGCGATGGGAGTCGGGGGAAGTTTCGATGTTTGGTCGGGCTCGATTCGGCGGGCGCCGTCTTGTTTTCGAACGACGCATACCGAATGGCTTTACAGGATTTTTTCACAGCCCCGCGAACGGATAAAGCGGATACCGTCACTTTGGCGGTTCGTTGTTACGGTCATAAAGTCGCCTGAAAAGTTCGACGGCAATTAAAGCGCTATATCGGGCTTACCCCGAATCGCCATTATCTTCGATACTATCGTCTTCTCGAGAATAACTGTAAAGAAAATCAGGAAACTTGCGCCGATTATTCTCAGCCACATATCTCCGTTGATTGGGGCGGTGTGAAATATTCTGTTCATAAACGGGAGGTAGGTGAAGCCGAGCTGAAGAAGAATCGTGATGGAAATACCAAGCCAGATATACGGGTTGGAGAAAAATCCCACTTTAAAAATGCTTCTTGTAAGTGAACGGCAGTTGAAGAGGTAGAACATCTCGCCGAAGACGAAAACATTGCATGCAACTGTTCTCGCGACAATTTCTTCAACACCTCTGTGCGTTTCGAAAAAATAGAAACCGAAAGCCGCCGCACACAAAAGCAGTGAAACAAGGATAATCCGGTTGACCAGTTGCAGACTGAGAATGGGAGCGGATGGGTCGCGTGGTATACGCTGCATGAGACCGGGTTCTTTCGGCTCGAAAGCGAGCATCATTCCGAGACATACCGCGGTGGTCATGTTAATCCAGAGGATCTGCAATGGAAGTATTGGGAGTGTTGTACCCAGAAGCATCGCAAGCAGAACCACAAGACCCTCGCCTCCGTTTGTGGGGAGAGTCCAGACTATGAATTTGAGAATGTTGTCGTAAACACCGCGACCTTCCTCGATAGCCGCCTCGATTGTCGCGAAATTGTCGTCGGTAAGCACCATATCGGATGCTTCACGGGCGGCTTCGGTTCCCGCGATGCCCATGGCGATGCCGATATTCGCCTGACGAAGCGCGGGAGCATCGTTGACTCCGTCGCCCGTCATCGCAACGACATGTTTTTTTGCCTGATGAGCTTTTACCAGGCGGAGTTTGATTTCGGGCGTTACGCGGGCGAATACCATAGTCTCCTCCGCCGCATCGATAAGTTCATCATCGTTTAATTCTTCTATATCGTGTCCGGTCATGACCCCGGATGTATAACCGTACTCATCGGGCGGATTGCTGATTCCGAGTCGAGACGCGATTACACCGGCGGTCATCGCATGGTCGCCGGTTATCATTTTTACTTTAACGCCGGCTTCATGGCAGATTCTAATCGATTCCGGCACTTCTTCCCGCGGTGGGTCTATCATCGCCTGATAACCCAAAAATACAAAACCGTTTTTTATGTCATCGTACGAGATTTCATCCTTTCCCTTCAATTCTTTACGAGCGAAAGCGAGTACCCTCAATCCTTTAAGCGCGAGTGAATCAGCCGCATCCAGTGCGCGTTCTGAATCGAATTCGATTATTTTCCCATCGGGTTCTAACTCGCTCTTGCATCTAGGTAGCAAGGCTTCGGATGAACCTTTTATGTAAACGATTCTATTTTCTCCGTCTCCAGCTTCGTGAAGCGTAGCCATGTACTGGTTTTCCGATTCGAAGGGAATAAGGTCGAGACGCTTCATTTTTTCGTTAAGCTCGTCCCTGTCGATTCCGGCTTTTTGTCCGCTTATCAGAAGGGCGGCTTCGGTCGGGTCGCCTTCGACAACCCATTTGGATTCTTTTTCGAAAACCGATGAGTCATTGCACAGCACGCCGCAGTAAATGCATTCGAGAAGCGCCTCGCTTTTTACCGAATCCCAGCCTTCCATTCTGTCGATTTGCCCTTCAGGAGAATATCCCGACCCGCTGACGCTCCATGACTCTCCCCCCGCATAAATTTCCTGTACGGTCATCGCGTTTTCGGTTAGCGTACCGGTTTTATCGGAACAGATAATAGTCGTGGAGCCGAGCGTTTCGACAGCGGGAAGGTTGCGAATAATCGCGTTCCGTCGAGCCATTCTGGATACGCCGATGGCCAAAATTATTGTCAGCGCGGCGGGAAGTCCTTCGGGAATCGCCCCGACAGCCAATGCGACAGCCGCGATGAAACTGTCGTGCCAATCCATGCCGCGAAGTGTATGACCGATAACGAATGTGAAAGTCGCGGTTATCAGAATGACTATTAGCAGAATGTGACTTAGTTTGGCGATTCTTCTGGTGAGCGGTGTCTGAAGAACGCTTGCGGTGGAGATTAGTTCGGAAATTCGACCGATTTCGGTTGCATCGCCGATGGCGACCACGATTCCGGTGCCGATTCCGTATGTCACCACGGTCGAAGAGTAAGCCATGTTGGTGCGGTCGGCAAGCGGAGTTTTTTCTTCGAGCACTTCGTTATTTTTTATTACCGGAACGCTTTCTCCGGTAAGAGCGGACTCGTCGATTTGAAGGTCTCTGACAGTTAAAAGCCGAAGGTCGGCGGGGACTCGGTCGCCCGACTGCAGAAGCACGATGTCTCCCGGAAGAAGTTCCGATGCGGGAATGCGCCTGTCTCTTATACACATCTCCGAGCCCACGAGACCGTACTAGATCTCGTATGCCGTCTTCTGCT
>OMKS01004116.1_pt1 | contig 11136 bp, 8 predicted proteins | sample 1674721 | NCBI WGS metagenome assembly OMKS01 (sample SAMN06264996, study PRJEB25208) | sediment metagenome | isolation source: hot spring sediment | place: USA: California | collected 2014-09-02 | reverse complement strand
GCAGGCGTTCACGCGCAAGATCATCCACATCGGCGCAGGGATGTGGATGTGGGGCATTCTGGCGCTGTTCGACACGTGGAGCATCGGCATCATCCCTTTCGCGACGTTCATCGTGCTCAATTACGTCTTCTACCGCTTCCAGATCTTCAAGGCAATGGATGCGGTGGATTCCTCGCCGGGCACGGTCTACTTTGCGATTTCGATCACCGTTCTGTTTGCGTTGTTGTGGCGGACCGGCGGCGCACTGGATCGCGTTCCCATCGCGGCGGCGGCGGTGATGGCAATGACCTGGGGCGACGGCCTGGCCAGCATCATCGGGCAGAAGTACGGGCAGCACATCTACACGACCTTCGGGCACAAACGCAGCCGGGAAGGCTCCATTGCGATGGCCGTGGCGACCTTCGTGGTCATTTTGCTAACGCTGGCCTGGCTGCCGGGATCGGCGCTCAGCTCGAATTCGGTCGCCTTGCCGTTCTGGGGTGTGTTGCTGCTCACGGTCATTGGGACGGCTGTAGCGACGGCGGCAGAGACGTTTTCGCCCGCCGGGACCGACAACCTCAGTGTTCCGTTGCTGACCGGCCTGGTACTCTTCGTGCTCAACGCGCTGCTAGGCGGCTGACGCAGTTATGTTCCCCACCCTCGAAACGCGCTGGTTCTATCCCGGCCCCATTCCACCGGACGTGCTGGCCTGGTATCACTATGGCGAACGCGCGCCGGAAGCTCAGCCCATGCGCATCGACTACTACCTGCGGCTGGCAGGCAACGACGACCTCGGCATCAAATTGCGCGAGGGTCGGATCGAGATCAAACAGCGCGCGGAACAGTACGGCGTTGAACACCTACATGAGCATGTCCACGGCCTGGTCGAAGGTTGGCGCAAGTGGAGTTTCGGCGTCAATGATATGGGTAGCGGATTGAGCGACCTGACCGGGCCTCGCCCATCGTGGATCGCCATCCGTAAAGCGCGCCGCCTGCGCCGGTATCTGGTCACGGACGCCGGAGAGGCCATCGCCATTGCGGGTGCGGAGATCGCCCCGCAGGGATGCCACATCGAACTGGCGGAGATCACGCTCCACGGCGAGCCATGGTGGAGTCTGGCGTTCGAGACGTTCGGCCCGGAAGCAACATTGCACATGACCTTCACGCGCGTTGTTCAGCACGTCCTGCGCGGGGACACCGTCCCAAATCTGGATGCAGAGCGCTCTTATGGCTACGCGCAATGGATGAGAGGTTTAACCGCGAATCACGCGAATGTCTACATTCGCTGAATCTTCGCTAATTCTTAAGGAATTGCGGCAAAAACAACACGGTGACGCTCCCGTCCCCGTCTCGGGGACGGGCTATGGTTGCCTGTAGCACGCCTTTGGCGACCCCGGGACGGGGTCGCTGAGCGTGGCGGATCATGATCCGCCGCAAGCGTTGAAGTAGGATTATGTTCTAAGGAGCAACCGATCAGATCTATGCATATCCCATATTTACAACTCGGACTCGGTTTTGCGATCAGCGCCGGTATCGGATGGGCAGCGTACAAACGGGAGGCGCTTTCAATCAGCGGTGTGATCGGCGCGATCCTCACGGGCACGGCGATCTTCGGCTTTGGTGGGTGGCCGTGGGGACTGCTGCTTATCACGTTCTTCGTCCTGGGCAGTCTGCTCTCGAAGTACAAGGAAACGACGAAAGAAGCTCTGGCCGAGAAATTCGCCAAAGGCTCGCGGCGTGACCTGGCGCAGGCGCTGGCAAACGGCGGCGCAGGCGCGTTGATCGCCATCGCTTATTGGCTGACGGGCAATCCCCTACTGTGGTTCGCCTTCGTCGGCGCGATGGCGACGGTCAACGCGGACACCTGGGCTACCGAACTGGGCGTGCTCAGCAAGCGCCTGCCGCGCCTGATCACCAGCGGCAAGCCCGTGGATGTGGGGACGTCCGGTGGCATCTCGCTGCAGGGCACGCTGGCGACGCTGGCAGGCGGAGCCGTTATCGGGGTGGCGGGCGCGATCTTCCTCTACGTGGAAAGCCTGATCCGCTATAATCCGCGCATATTCATGCATCCGTTATCGTGCCTCGTCTATCCGGCGAATTGCACGTTCCTGCCGGGCATCGCTGCGCTGGCGGGATTGGCCGGTTCGCTATCCGACAGCCTGCTCGGCGCGACGGTGCAAGCCATCTACTACTCGACGAACCGCGAGAAGGAAACGGAGAAGGTCATCGATCCCGATGGCACGCCCAACACCCTGCTGCGCGGCTGGCGCTGGCTCAACAACGATTGGGTCAACTTCATCAGCTCTGTCATCGGCGCAGCCCTCGCCGCCCTCTTGGCGCACTTCACGATTGTCTTCTGATCACTCATTGCTAACTCCATTGAAAAACCGCCAAGTCGCCAAGAACGCCAAGATTTCGTATCATCTCAATAAAAAGGGGGGAAGTGAGGGTTTGGGGGCGGGCTGCGCCCGCCCCCAAACCCTCACCCCTAATACAGATTACTGACACTATGCCATTCTATCTATCGAAACTCTTACCCTTGTTCGTTTATCCGCTCGGCATGGCGTGCGTGCTGTTGGCAACGGCGCTAATCATCCGGCGAAACCAGAACTGGCAAACGCGCCTGATCGCCATCACGCTGGCGCTGCTCTGGTTGGGCGGCAATCGCATCGTAGCGATGACGCTGGCGCGCTCGCTGGAATGGCGTTACGCACCGCCGCCGGGTGAAGTGGCCACCATCCCGCGCGCGGATGCAATCGTCGTCTTGGGCGGGGCAACGCGCACGCCGGGCTACCCACGTCCCACCGCCGAAGTCAACGAGGCCGGCGATCGGCTGTTGTATGCCGCGTGGCTGTACCAGCACGATGCGGCAGCCTATGTCGTGGTCAGCGGCGGTGCAGCAGCGTGGAGCGGGCCACAGGGCATCTCTGAGGCCGAGGTGATGGCGGGTCTGCTTCAGCGGATGGGCGTCCCGGAGACGGCGTTACTGCTCGAAACCGGCTCATGGAACACCTACGAGAACGCCGAGGCCAGCCTGGATATCCTCAAAGCGCACGACATCGAGACGATTATCCTGGTGACGTCGGCTATTCACATGCCGCGCGCCTACGCCACGTTCGACTACCCGGAGATCGAGGTGACGCCCGCGCCCACCGACTTCTGGGTGTCGCAGGCCGAGTGGGATTACTACACACAGCCCAAATTGAGCGTCCAACTGATGAACCTGCTGCCGAGCAGCCAAGACCTCGCCTTGACAACTCAGGCCATCAAGGAGTATATTGGTATGGTCGTCTACACCGTGCGCGATTGGCTATAACAAAAAAAAGAAAGTGGGGGTTTGGGGGCGGGCTGTGCCCGCCCCCAAACCCCCACTCCCAAACCGGAGGTCTTCTATGCGAATGACACAGCTTTTCGGACAGACGTTGCGGGACGCGCCCGCCGAGGCGCAGGTCGTCAGCCACCAACTACTGCTGCGCGCGGGCTTCATCCGCCAACTGGCAGCGGGCATCTTCAGCTACCTGCCGCTGGCGCGGCGCGCGATGACAAAGATCGAGAATATCATCCGCGAGGAGATGAACGCCATCGGCGGGCAGGAGATCACCATGCCGGTGGTGAATCCGGCGGACATCTGGAAGGAGACCGGGCGCTGGTACCAGATCGGTTCGGAGATGGGACGTTTCAAGGACAAGTCGGACCGTGACATGGTGCTGGCGATGACGCACGAGGAGGTCGTCGCCGACCTGGTGCGGCAGGAGATCCGCAGCTACAGCCAACTGCCGCGCCTCATCTACCACATCCAGACCAAATGGCGCGACGATCCCCGCCCGCGCGCCGGGCTGATCCGCGTGCGCGAATTCACGATGAAAGACAGCTACAGCCTCGACATCGACGCCGAGGGATTGGATAAACAGTACCGCGCGCACTACCAGGCGTACTTCAACATCTTCCGCCGCTGCGGCCTGGATGCCATCGCTGTGGGATCGGACACGGGGATGATGGGCGGCACGTTGGCCCACGAGTACATGGTACTCACCCCCATCGGCGAGGACACGCTGATGCTTTGCGACAGGTGCGGTTATGCCGCCAACCGGCAGGTCGCATGCTTCCAGAAACCGCCCGTTGCGGACGAGGCCCCCTCCCCCATCGAGAAAATTGCCACCCCCGACGTGACCACTATCGCCGATCTCGCCGCCTTCCTGGACATTCCCGCCGCCAAAACGGCCAAAGCCGTCTTTATGATGGCAGAACTGACCGAATCACGAATCATGAATCATGAATCACGAAACACGGATCACCCAACCACCCCAACATCGGAGCAGTTCGTCTTCGCCGTCATCCGGGGCGATATGGAAGTGAACGAGACGAAGCTGGCGAACGCGGTCAAGGCGAAGGCGCTACGCCCGGCGACGGAGGCGGAGATCCGGGCAATCGGGGCAGAGCCGGGCTACGGATCGCCGTTGGGCGTGCGAGACGCACTCGTCGTCGTAGATGACGCCGTCGCCGCATCGCCCAATCTGGTCGCAGGCGCAAACGAGGCAGGCTACCATCTGCGCAACGTCAACTACGGGCGCGATTACCAGACAGATATCGTCGCCGACATCGCCGCCGCGCAAGAAGGGGATGCCTGCCCGGCCTGCGGGGATGCGTTGCGGGCCGAACGCGGTGTCGAGGTGGGCAACATTTTTAAACTCGGCACGCGCTACACCGAGGCGATGGGCGCGCGCTTTCTCGATCAGGACGGCGAACTGAAGCCGGTGGTGATGGGGTCGTATGGCATCGGCGTCGGGCGGCTGCTGGCCTGCGTCGCCGAGATGCACAACGACGACTACGGCCTGATCTGGCCGATCACCGTCGCGCCGTACTCGGTCCACTTGCTCACGTTAGGGCCGGCGGACAGCGAGGCCACCGCCGTCGCCGAACAGCTCTACGCAGAACTGCAGGCCGCCGGCATCGACGTGCTCTTCGACGATCGTGACCGCAGCCCAGGTGTCAAATTCAACGATGCGGATCTCATCGGCCTGCCGCTGCGCGTCACGGTGGCGGCTCGCGGCCTGAAGCAACAGAGCGTCGAGGTCAAGCGGCGCGACCAGAAGGAACGGGAGTTCATCCCACTGACCGATATCATCCCCGCCCTGAAATCGCGCATCACTGCACTGGAAGCGGAAATCGCAGAAACCGTCGTCGAAGTCCCGTTGCGTGAGACGTAAAACTGGATGCTGGATGCTGATGGCTGACAGCCAATCGCTGAACACCAATTGAACAGGAGGTTACTTATGGACGCATTAGAAGTTCTTTTCACCCGGCGTAGCATTCGCCGGTACACCGACAAACCGGTGACGGAGGAGGAGATCAAGACGATCCTCGAAGCGGGGATGAACGCGCCGTCGGCGAACAACCGCCAGCCGTGGAGTTTCATCGTCGTGGACGAGCGCGCGAAGCTCAACGCGATTATGGAAGTGCACCCCTACTCGCGGATGCTCGCGGAAGCGCCGCTGGCGATCGTCGTCTGCGGTGATCCCTCAGTCTCCAAATTCTGGCAACAAGACTGCGCCGCCGCGACGGAGAACATCCTGCTGGCAGCGCGCGCGCTAGGCTTGGGGACGGTATGGCTCGGCGTTTACCCTGACGAGCAGCGTGCGAAAAGTGTGGCTGCGCTGTTTGGCGTGCCGGACGACATCAAAGCGATGTGCATCATTGCTGTGGGACATCCGGCAGAGCAAAAGGGTCGCGTAGAGCGCTACGACGCGGGAAAAGTCCACAAAAACGGGTGGTAGATAAAGATGCAGGATGCAAGAAGCAGGATAATCCTACAATCCTACACCCTGCATCCTGCATCCTGCCTCCTTATAGATCAAGGCGCATTTCGATGCGGCGGAACGATTCGAGATAGCCCATATCCAGCAATCCTGGCAGGTGGGGATCGTCGAGGGGTAAGTTCTCCGTTTTCGTATCCTTGATCGGATCCTTGCTGTGCAGTGCATGCGCCAGAACGCGGGCGACCTCACGTGGGTCGCCCGTCTCCGTCTGCAAAACCAGCCGCCCCAACTGGAACGTCGTGCTCTGGTAAACCAGCCAGCCTCGACTCCCGTTCGCTAATTCGACCCGCAAAGCGGCCAGGTTGCCAGCCTTGATCAGCGATGGCGTGTCGTCCAGCCAGGAAGGCGTGCTGCGGCGCTGGTGCAGCAGGGCGATTGCCCCATCCGATCCAAGATGTTCCACCTTGTAGAGGCCAACGTCCTTTTGCAATAAACCAGGCGGACGCCGTAAAATCAACAACACACGCAGTTCACGAAATCCGAGTTTCTCAAAAAGCTTTTGCGCGGGCTTGTTATCTTTGATGACCTCGAGAATGACATAGTCCGCCCCCAATTTCCGCGCCATGCGGATGTTATCTCTCATCAACGCTTCGCCCGTACCCCGGCGGCGCTTGACGGGTAACACTCCCAATCGTGTGGACCAGCAATGTCCCGGACGGACCCCCAACATCGAGATGCCCAGGATATGCCCATCCAACGTCGCCACAGCAGAACGTTCCATATCGACGTCGTAATTGTGGATGTACTCACGCAGACGCCGTGTGTTCATCGGCATAGGTACAATGTAGTCGATACGGGTTTGATTATAGGCGTTCGTCAACTCTTCGAGCGTAAACTCGGATGCGCGATGCAGCACCAACTCTGTCGCGCCATCCTCGTTTGCATCGATGCAGTTCGTCAATACAGTTCCCCTTGTAATACCGATATGCCAAACAGACCTTATTATAACATAAGTGAGACGGGAACTGAATCGCAGATCGCTACAACCAGGTAAGCGCTCCAAGTGAGGTGGGACGCACTTGCTTGATTTATGGGTGTGGTTTTGGCGAATTCTCCACCTATTTCCAAATGTAAGTGCGTCCCACCTACTCCGAACACACCTCGAGCGTATACGCGCCTACGGGGTCGAGAGTCTCCTGCGCATCCACGCGGGTAATGATCACCGCTAATCGTTGTGCGGCGCGGTTGGATGAGGCCGGAAACGTGTGGATCAGACGCCCGTCACTGTTGGCCGTGAGCGTCACGGTATCACCGATGGGTAAAAGACGCTCACCGCCATCCACTACAAGTTGCCAGACCTGAACATCGAACACAGCCGCCGCACCTGGGATCCCATAGATGTCGAGTGTCAATGCCTGCGCATCTGCGGCCTGGTTCAGCTCGATTTCGACGTAGTCTATCCCGAAACTGCTCGGGATCCCCGCCGGATAGGGTTGCTCTGCGACATTGTAGATGAGCGGTGTACCGGTATAGGTCAACTGGTTGATCGTCGGGCCATTGTACTTATGGTTCGGATCGTAAAAACCACAAAGGCCAGGTTGCCCCAACGAAACACATCGACCGCCCTCAACGTGGAGAGCATAGAGTGCACGCGCAAACGCGTTTAGGCTTTCGCGATAGGTTGTGAACGGGCAGGACGCGCCTGCCAATGCGCGATCCATCACCAGCGACAGGTTAGCAACAACGTCGGTCGAAGTCTGAATATCGACAACCTCACCCGAATAGAGTGTCGTCAGCGCCTCTCGGACAACCTGCATCCCACCACAACGCTCGTATAAGAAGCGCCAGTACACGGCGGGTGAATAAGCATCCATTTCAGGATAACGCTTATTGAGCTTTCCGTAGAATCCGTCACCGCCGATGAACTTATTGGCATTTAACACATAGTAGCTTTCTCCGGGCCCTCCGGCAAACTCAGCATCGAACTCGCCCACAGTCGATGCGAGCACCGCCGTCCCTTCAGCGAAGAACTGCCAGGCCAAGTCTTTGCCGGATACGTCGCCGTTGCCACTGTAATGCAACCCGATGTTACGTTGTATGTTGTGAAATAACTCGTGCTGGTAGCTGCTCATCAGCCGCTCGGTCAAACTGGCATAAGATGCACTGCCAATGTTATCACTGGCGTTAAGGGAGATGCGGGAATCACCACCGGCAGGTGCAGCACTGTGATACCAGGTCTTCCCATCGTGCAAGGTCACACTCAACCGCTCGGTGTCTACGCCGCCGCGATAGGACGTCCATTCCTCGTACCAGGGGAAGCCCCACACATCGCTCTGCACGCGAAAGGCTTCCGCCATACGGGGCGCGAGCTGACCTTGCACGTAGGCTGGAACTTCGGCACGGGAGAGCTGATGCACGGCTTCGGCTACGCGGTTTTGGTAAGAGATCATATCGTAGTAGTAGAGAACCAGTTCATCCGGGGCTGCACCGTTGGTCATTTCCTGGACTTGCGAGAGTGTGACGACCACCTGATCTTCCATCAGGAAGGCATACTCTTGCTCGAACACCAACCGTGGCACGACATCACCGGCAGCGGTGAGAGTCACCTGATAGTGAAAGTAGTCCGTGGGCGTGGGGAGCACATTTGCGCCCAGCATCATAGCCGATTGAAACTCGAGCATGAATTCCGCCGTGCCACCGGTACTTGCCGTCGAATCCACAATCCACTGCACATCGTGCCACACGGGGATGCGAGACCCCAGTTCCCCACCGGTCAGGGTCGCCGTGTTGCGTTTCGACCGCCAGTGTCACCGTAACCCCGCCCGGCGGCACCGCGATACCACTCACCTTCACCACCAGCGTGCGCTCAGGAGCAGCAGTCAGAGCGCCGTTGCGATGAAGAACCAGATGAGGGATTTGCATCGTTTCTGCGGGAACGCCGTCGACCGTCTCACCGTTTTGCGTCCTGAACTCGATCGTCGCTCCAGAAGCCGCAGATAAAGTGATGCCGGTTGGTGCTTCCGGGTCCTCCGTGAGAACCATGCCGTAAGCAATTGCTTCAGCCCCACAGTCAACAAGAAGCAAGCTTATACCCAATAACAAAACGGCAAATATGAATCTTGTGATTGCTGATCGTAACTTGCCCATCGTGCTCTCCTTTCAGTTGAGTCACGATCAGCGTAGCAATCGACCATTCCGCAGAAATCGCCGAAACCATCGCAAAAATTGCCAGAACCGTCGCACAAAACGTCGCACACGAAAACTGGTCAAAAACTTGGAGGAAATAATCCACCGCAGAGGGCGCTGAGGCCACAGAGAGATAAATAGGCTATCCCTGCGTGCTCTGCGCCCTCCGCGGTGAGATATGGGGGCTAACGAAAAAACTATTGCGTTTTAGATTGATCTAGGGTACACTAGGATCAGTAATCCCGCTCACCAACAAAGCAGCCCACGACACATACCAGCGCGGGGAACCCTCAGCAATCGTATCGGTATAGTGACGGGGGAATGGAATATGACCCGGTTTGCGTTACATCTGCTTGGCGCGCCGCGCCTGGAACTAGACGGTGAAGACACCCACATAAGCCGCCGCAAGGCGATGGCGCTGCTGGCCTATCTGGCGGTCACGGGACGGGGCCACCAACGCGAGGCCCTGGCGACGCTGCTCTGGCCCGAGCACGATCAATCCAGCGCCCGCGCCGAACTGCGCCGCACGCTCTCGGTCCTCAACCGCGAACTGGGCGGCGACGGTATCCTCGCGGACCGGGAGACGGCACAGCTCAATCCCGAACTGGATTTATCACTCGACGTGACGGCGTTCCGGCAAACGTTGGCTGCGTGCGAGACACACGGGCATCCGGCGACCGAAGTATGCTCTGCCTGCGTACCGCTGCTGGAACAGGCCGTGGCGCTCTATCACGATGACTTCCTCGCTGGCTTCACGCTGGACGACAGCGCGGCTTTCGATGAGTGGCAGTTCTTCCAGACCGAGGGGCTGCGCGATGCGATGGCGGGCGCGTTGGCGCGGCTGGTGGAATGGTATGGCGACCAAGGGGAAAGTGGAATCGAGCCGGCAATTGCCTACGCCCGGCGCTGGCTAAGTCTCGATTCCCTGCACGAACCGGCGCACCGCCATCTGATGGCGCTGTATGCTCAATCCGGGCAACGTAGCGCGGTTCTGCGCCAGTATCGCGAGTATGTGCGCCTCCTCGAGGAAGAACTAGGCGTGGAACCGGATGTGGAGACGCTGGCGCTGTTTCAGGCTATCCAGACAGGAAAGCTAACAAGGGAACAGAGAGGCGGCGGAGAAGCAGACGAGACTCCGCGTGCGCCAACGATGCCGCCACATAATTTGCCGGTGCAGTTGACGGCGTGTATCGGGCGGGAGGCTGAGATCGCGGCCTTACAGAGCCGGTTGCGGGACCCAGGGTGTCGTTTGTTGACGTTGGTCGGGCCAGGCGGCATCGGCAAAACGCGCCTGGTGTTGGAATTCGCGACTACACAGCTCCCCCACTTCGCTAATGGGGTATTCTTTGTGGCGCTTGCATCGCTGCAATCCGTGAACGATATCGTGCCTACCATCGCCCAGGCGCTGGGCTTTGCTATGCACAGCAAGGACATCGCCCTAGAACAGCAATTACAAGCTTATCTCGCCAACAAAACATTGCTGCTCATTCTGGATAATGTGGAGCACTTGCTCCGAAAGCCACCATCGCCGGGGGAGGCACACGGAATGACATCCGCAGCCACAGTCGTCACCGGCATGCTGCAAGCCGCGCCCAACGTCAGAATCATGGTCACGTCACGGGCCAGACTGAACGTTTTGGGGGAGCACGTCTTCCCGATGAATGCGCTGGCCTATCCTGAAACATCATCCGAGCAGTCTGATGTGCTGTATGCCACGGCTGCCGTTCAGTTGTTCGTTCAGAGCGCAGGGCGTCTGGAGCCGGAGTTCCACCTGGACGATACGAACGTCAGGGACGTGGCCGAAATCTGCCGCCTGGTGCAGGGCATGCCGCTGGCGATTCTGCTGGCCGCCGGATGGACTGCGCTACTTTCCCCGGCCGAGATCGCGGCACAAATTGCCGGAGACCTGGAAGCGACAAACACACAGGGCGTTGATTTCCTGCAGGCTGACTGGCAGGACATCCCGGCACAGCAACGTAGCTTGCGTGCAGTCTTCGACCATTCGTGGCGCCTGCTCACGCCGCATGAGCAAGCGGTGGTACAAGCACTCTCGGTGTTCCGGGGCGGCTTTGCGATAGCGACGGCACGGGAGGTGGCTGAGGCAACACTGCGCGATCTCCGCGTGCTGAGCGACACGTCATTGCTTGAACGGGTGCCGGGCAAACGCTACACGATGCATCCTTTGCTCCAACAATACGCAGCGGAAAAGCTCGCG
>OMKS01004115.1_pt1 | contig 11137 bp, 7 predicted proteins | sample 1674721 | NCBI WGS metagenome assembly OMKS01 (sample SAMN06264996, study PRJEB25208) | sediment metagenome | isolation source: hot spring sediment | place: USA: California | collected 2014-09-02 | reverse complement strand
AAATATAGGAGCGCCGCGCCCGGGAAGGATGAGAAAATGAAAAAAACTGAAACGTGTCTGCCAAAAAAGGGCAGAAGCCATAAAGAGATATTGAATGAGCTTCGCGGTTTTGCGAAGAATGACCCGGATTACAAAAAAAGCAGAACATGGAGCCTGGTCTATTACCTGGGCGAGAGTCATACGCGTTTCCTCCAACAGGCCTATAATTATTATTTTTCCGCAAACGGCCTCAATCCGACCGTGTTCCAAAGCCTCAAAAGAATGGAGAGCGAGGTCGTGCGAATCACGGCTAATCTTCATCACGGAGACAGACAGGTGACGGGTGTTATGACCTCCGGCGGAACGGAAAGTTGTCTTCTGGCCGTGAAGACCTACCGTGATATGGCTCGCGAGCAAAAAAACATTAAAAAGCCGGAGATGGTGCTTCCGACAACCGCGCATGTAGCGTGGGAAAAGGGCGCGAAATATTTCGGCGTGAAAGCTGTGCATGCGCCGCTCGATAAAAGCCTCCGTGTTGATATTAAGGCAGTAAAAAAACTTATCAACAAAAACACTGTCATGATTCTCGGTTCCGCGCCGGAATATCCCCATGGCATGATCGACCCGATAGAAGAGCTGGGCGAAATAGCCAAAGATAAAAACATACCCCTTCATGTCGATGCGTGCCTGGGTGGATACCTGATGCCCTTTGCGGAGATGCTTGGTTATCCGGTACCTCTCTGGGACTACCGTGTCGAAGGCGTGACATCGATATCGGCGGACACGCACAAGTATGGCTTCAGCGCCAAGGGCGCATCTACCATCACCTACCGCAGTATTGAAATACTTAAATACCAGCTTTATGTCTATGAAAACTGGCCTGGTGGAATTTTTGCCTCCCCGGCGCTTTTAGGCACAAGGCCAGGCGGCGCCTATGCCGCCGCGTGGGCGGCTCTCCAGTCCTTAGGTGAGAATGGATATCGAAAATTAACTAAGACGATTATTGAGACTGCGGAGAAGCTAAAGGCCGGTATCGAAGCAATCCCCGAGCTTGAAATCCTGGGCAAACCTCTGGGAAGCGTCTTTGCTTACAACTCAAAGAGCAGGGATGTGAATATTTACGCCGTGGGCGACCAGATGGAGAGGCGCGGATGGCAGATCGACCGACTTCAGTTTCCGGAGGCGCTGCACGCGATGGTTACTCCGCTGCACGCGGCAATCGTGACACAGTATCTCAAAGATCTGCGGCAAGCCGTGCGGGCGGTAAAAGGCAAGCCGGAACTTTCCGAAAAAGGAGCGGCAGCCATGTACGGAATGATTGCCAATATACCTTTGAGAGGCATGGTTCGAAAAAACGTTCTGAAGATGTTTGCCGAAATGTACGGGCCTGACGCGAAAATGATTGACCCGGCAACGGCCAGCCTCTCGTCAGATGAAGGAGGCGGTGACAAACCTGACTTTGCCACACGCGTGGCCATGGCCTACTTGAGAGTAAAAAACAGATTCAGAAAACAAGACTAATACATTGAATTAAAATGCTTATTTTCAATTTGCGTAAAAGCTTTTGAATATAAAGTAAAAAATTCGATGCTTAAATTTACTGTGAAAAAACTAGGGCCGTCGTATCAATTCCTCTTTTAACATGTTGGCCATAATTTTTTCATAAAGTCCCGGGGCCAGGCGGCTTAGGAAATAAGTCATCTTTCCTATCGGTGTCAAGACAACCATGCGCTTCCTTTTTATAACTCCTTTAAAAACAGCTTGAGCGACATGCTCCGGTGTGTCTTCCGTTCCAACTTTGGACTGAGGATGGCGACTGACAGAACCGTCGCCATCCAGAGCCCTATCTTGTAAATGCGTTTTGGTAAATCCCGGACAGATCATCATCACATGCACACCTTTATCTTTGACTTCGGTCCGCAAACTTTCAAAAAGACCGTGCAGAGCGTGTTTGCTGGCGCTGTAACCGGTGCGTCCAAGAAGTGGGGCATAGCCGGCATGGCTGGAGGTAACTACTATGACACCCTTGCGGTCAATGAGGCTTTTTATCGCCGCTTTCGTGCAGTAGAGCGCTCCGAAGAAATTAACGTCCATTACTTTTCTATATACGGATGCATCTGTATCGACAAAGGCGCTGCGTTGGGTAATTCCGGCACTGTTGATCAGAAAATCAATTCCTCCGAATGTGTCGATGACGGCCTCGATGGTTTGCAAACATTGTTCTTCACTGCTGACATCACAGGTGAAGGCTTTTGCCTCAATACCCGATGCCTGCAGCGACGCGGCCTGGCGGGAAGCTTCTTCTGCGTTCATATCGATGAGGGCCACGCGGATGCCTTCACGGCCGAAGCGGCGGCAAATAGACAGGCCGATTCCGCTGGCTCCGCCCGTCACCGCAATGACTTTACCCGCAAACATATTTATCATAGCTCACTACCTGCAAAAATAAAATTAAGCAGTTTGTTCCATTTCTTCCCCGGCTGGCATTTTTCTTCTGGAGAAGAAAAACGCGGCGGAAAGCCCCGCGATTATGTGCCAGATTCCCCACCAGGCTACAACGATTGCCATGCCGCCAAGGCCGCCAAAGAAATTGAAAACAAGAACGAGACCCAGGGCGGAATTTTGTATTCCCACCTCAATGGAGACGGCACGCGAATCGCGCTCACCGCAGCGCAGCGCTTTTGCCGACCACCAGCCGATGTTCAGAGCCAGCAGGTTATGGATAAACACGGCGATGATGACGATGTTGACATAGTTCAGAAAATGCTTCCAGTTCGCGATAAGCGCGCCAGCCACAATTAATATGAAGAAAATTAAAGAAAAGATTTTAAATGGGCGGCGTAATTTATCCGCGATACCCGGAAAAATCCGCGATATTGTCATGCCAATAGCCATCGGAATACCGAGAATTACGACGATAGTAAAAAAAACGTCGAAGGGACTCAGGCTGACCTGACGGAGGATGGATGCCGTGTGCGGGTTAAGCCCGCCCCAGATGGCCAGGTTGAGCGGCGTCATAACTATCGCGGCCAGAGTCGAAACGGCGGTCATACTGATCGATACTGCGGTATTCCCCCTGGCCAGATAGGTGATGATATTGGAAAGATTACCGCCTGGGCAGGCAGCCACCAGTATCATTCCCAGCGCAATCGAAGGAGCAGGCTTGATAATCAGAGTGAGTAAAAAGGTAAAAGCGGGAAGAAGAATAAACTGCGCGATGAGCCCGATAGCCGGTGTTTTCGGGTTGATGAAGATTCTCTTGAAATCTTCCAGTTTCAACTCAAGGGCAACGCCGAGCATCATGATTCCGATGGCTAAGTTAATGATAAAAAGCCCCTGCGGATTAAAATTCAATCTTACCTGATCAATAACAGCTGCATCCATAAATATCCTCCTTATATAATTAGTGAATATCCCGCAGAGGTAAGTCGGGCCGCCTTGGGATATTTTCCGATTGAGAATACTTCGAAACAAATGGCGCTATTTTTTCAAATTAAAAATGTAAATCCTCCTTAACTAAAAAATTAAAGGGAAATATCAACTGCTCTTGTATCCGCCGAGATTTGCCAAAGCCACGCTGCCGGGACTGATCACGGAAGGATCAACCTTGACGTTAACACAGGCGGTTTTCCCGGAGGCAAAAGCCGCTTCCAGCGCGGGACGAATGTCCTGTGGTTTTTCCACGCAAACACCGAAACCGCCCAGGACTTCCACCATCTTATGATAGTCAACCCAACCCAGCTCAGTTCCTTCGGGTATGTGATGTCCCAGGCGAAGCTGCTGGCTGTGCATGATCATTCCCCAAGCCTGGTCGTTGCCGACAACAACCACAATCGGCAGTTTTTTACGGATAGCCGTATGGAACTCCATGAAGTTAAATCCGACCGACCCATCGCCCATGATCAGCAGAACCCGTTTGTCCGGATGTTTAAGTTTGGCGGCGTTGGCGTATGGAATCCCCACCGCCAGGCATCCGTACAGACCGTAATCCAGATAAGTTCCGCCCTTGCGGATTGTCCTGGTCATTCCCATCCAGGTAGATGTGTCACCGCCGTCGGCGACGACAATGTCATCCTCCAGATCCATAAAATCATTTACTTCTTTTGCCAGTCGCATGGGATGAATGGGAATATTTTCGCTTTCCCACATCTGCCTGGCTTCGTTTTTTCCGTCTTTGTCCGCTTTGCGGACAGTTTCCACCCACGGCGCGTATTGCTGGCGCATTTTTTCGCCAAGAGCTTGCTGCTCGAGAATGCCGTTGAGCTCAGAAAGGAAAGCTTTGGCGTCGCTGACGATGCCTAGGTCAACGCTGCGGTTGCGCCCGATTTCACTTGCTGCAATGTCCACGTGAATAAATTTCGCCTGCGGGGGGAAGATTTCGCCGAAGATATAGAAGAGACTAAGCCTGCCGCCGATGAAAAGCACCAGATCACAGCTCATCAGGCTCAGCATAGCCGCGCCGGGCCTGATCGCCAGAGATGATTCGAAGCAGAGGGGATGCGTGTCGGATATGACGCCCCGTCCCGCTCCCGCCGTAAAGGCCGGCATGCCTGTTTTTTCCACAAACTCGATAAATTCTTTTTCCGCGTCGGCATACCAGATGCCGCTGCCTCCAATAACCAGCGGGTTTTTTGCTTTCATCAGGAGATCAACAACTTTGCGAGTGTTTTCACGGTCAACAGGTTTGGAAGAAAGAGTGGTATTGAATTTTTTGACTTTTGCCGGATCAACGGTGGCGTTAAGCACGTCGCACGGCAGCTCCAGATAAACCGGGCCTGGTCTGCCGCTCATGGCCGTGCGGAATGCTATATCAATAAATTCGGGAATCCGCTCCGGGACATGACAGACCAAAGCTTTTTTTACCATAGGTTCAATAACAGGAAGCTGGCTCATATCCTGAAGGTCGAGTTTTTCCACGCTTTCCAGGCCGACGCAACCGGCGATTAGAATTACCGGGGCATTGGATAGCCTGGTGCTGGCGATTCCGGTCAGCGCGTTGGTAAAACCCGGGCCTGCCGTGACCATAGACACGGCGGGTTTTCGATTCATTCTGGCCCATGCTTCCGCCATGAATACCGCTGCCTGCTCGTGACGCGTGTCAAAAATGGTCACGTTTGTATTTTCCAAAAATTGATAAATAGGGGTGATATGTCCGCCGCTTAAAGAAAAGATGTAATCAACATTTCTCTCGATAAGAGATTCTGCAACGAGCCTGCCGCCGATAATGTTATCCATAAACTCTTCTCCTGTAATAAATATATTTTTTATTTATAATTCCATACACTGTCCACCGTCGATATTGATGGCCTGACCGGTAATATAGCGCGAAGCGTCAGAAGCAAGAAAAACAGCAAGGTCGGCGGCGTCGCGAGGCAGGCCGATATAACCCAGTGGAATTGTCGTACACATTTCCTTTTCTCTTTCTTCAATGGTGCAGTTGAAAAATGATGCCTCCAGGCCGAAACGCCATTTTTCCAGATCAGTGGCAATTTGCCCCGGACAAATCGCGTTGACCCTTATACCCGCTCCACCCAGTTCTTTGGCCATGACCTTGGTCAGCATAATGACCCCTGATTTGGCCACGGCGTAAGCGCTGTTGAAAATCGGCGGAACTTTCCCGGCACGGGAGGCGGTATTTATAATTGCCGCGGGTTTGCCCAACATCATGGGAATTACCGCGCGTGACACACGAAAGACGGAAAAAAGATTCACATCCACTGTTTTGATCCATTCTGTTTCAGGATAATTCAAGACCGTATTGGGCACGCCGAATGAAGCCCCGGCATTGTTACATAAAATATCAATATGGGCGAAATGATTTTTTATTTTTTTCGTCATTTCATTTATGGATTCGTTATCGGTAACATCAACATCTACGGAAAGACTTTTAATTTTATATTTCGCTTCCAGCAAAGAGGCAATTTCGTTCATTTCTTCATTGGTCGCGGTTTTTAAAGCGGCGTCAGGCGCGACAGCTTTTCCCAAATCGGCAATGATTACCTGACAACCACAGGCGGCGAATTTTTCGGCCATCGCGTAGCCGATTCCGGTTTTCTTTCCCGCTCCGGTGATGACTGCCGTTTTCCCTTTCAAATCGTCAAACATGATCATTCTCCTTGTTGTATGTCATTTTACATGTCCTTCCAGTGGCGGTAATCGAGATGAGAATATTTTGAAAGCAGGCGCGTCGGCAGGGCCAGAGCGTCCTTCCGGAAAGGAGGCGCGAGCTGTTTGCCGTCCACAAGAAACTCCAGGACAGTTGGTTTGCGGCTTTTTAGGCATTGAATAAAAGCGTCTCTAATTTCTGACGGACGTTCCACGCGCAGGCTTTGCGCGCCCAGCGCTTGAGCGGCGGGAACAAAACTTTCCGGAGTGGGAATATCCACGCCGATAAATCTATTATTATAAAAGTCCACCTGGTTTTTCGCTTCCGCGCCCCACCACATGTTCCGGAAAACACAAGCCACGACGGGAAGGTTATGCTCCACAGCCGTACTCACTTCGTGCAGGCTCATTCCCCAGGCGCCGTCACCGATGATGGCGATAACCGGCGCATCAGGACAGCCGATCTGCGCGCCCAGCGCCGCCGGATAGGCAAAACCGGTATTGCCGAAAGTAAGGGCGGCAATATGCTTGCGCGGTTTATTAAATTTCAGGTAACTGTTCGCTGTCGAGGCGACGTTGCCAATATCGGTAGTAACAATCGCGTCGTCCGGCAGTGCCCGGGATATCTCAAGAAGCACTCTTCTGGGGTTAACAGGATTGCCTTCTAGCATGGCGCTTTTTACAATTTCCTCTTCCCAGATTTGTTTTTCCCTGGCCACATCAGAAAGGCGTTTCGCGTCGGGTTTCCGCGCGGCGTCTTCCGCGCGCAGTCGTTTTAGGATTTCCACTGTCGCTTCTTTCGCGTCCCCAATAATTCCTATTTCGACGGGATGAGTTCGCGCGATGTGTTTCGGGTTAATATCAATCTGGATAATTTTAGCGTTTTCCGGAAAGTAATTTATGTCATACTGGGGCAGAGTACCGAAAACCGACAAGCGCGTACCGACGGCAAGGATAACATCCGCTTCGGACAAAATATTCATAGCCGCCTTTGAGCCCATATAGCCGATAGGCCCTGTAAAGAGCGGGTGGTTACCGTAAAATGCGTCATTGTGAAGATACGTGACCGCCACCGGCGCGGTCAGATGTTCAGCGATGGCTTTAATGAGGTCAAGAGCATCTGCGTCAACAACGCCGCGTCCGGATACGATAACCGGCTTTTTAGCTTTGGCTAAAAGCCGCGCCGCTTGAGCAATGCTTTCCAAAGAACCACAGCCGCGCGCGTCCACCCGGTACTGCGAAGGCTTAAGAATGCGTTCTTCCAGTTCGCCATAGAAATAATCGCGGGGAATGTCATAGAGGACGGCTCCTCGTTCAGCATAAGCAAGCCGGAAGGCGGTTCTCAGGCAATCTGCCGCGCGCTTGGGATGGGGCACGCGCACAACGGCTTTTGTGATTGCGCGGAAGACCGAGGCCTGGTCGCATTCCTGGAAGCCGTCCCAGCCGATTGTTGGCGTACCGGCTGAAGGCGAGATGATAACAAGAGGCGTATGCCCCATGTTCGCCGCGGCCACAGAAGTAACCATATTGGTTATTCCCGGTCCATTCTGTCCGGCTACCACGCCTGCCCGGCCGGTAACGCGGGAAAAAGCGTCTTCCATATGAGCCGCGCTTTGTTCGTGACGCACCGGAATGAATTTTATTCCCGCCGCCGGAAAGAGATCGAGCATATCCATAAAGGCGGAGCCGACGATACCACAAACATGATCTACTCCTTCCGCAAGCAGGGTTTCGACAATCGCCTCACTTGGTGTCATTTTTACTTTATCCATTTTACAACCTCCGCTGATTCTTTATCATTAAACAGGCCTTTGAAATTTTAAATTTTAATGGCCTGTTTAATTTTTCTTTAATAGTGCCCATGTTTCACGGGCAATCATTATTTCTTCATCGGTGGGAACAACCACAACTTTTACCGATGTTTCGCTTCGCGATATTATTCCTTCCATCTCTTTGTCTGTGTTTTTATCATCATCCAGGACAATGCCCAGCCAGGAAAGAAATTCGCAGATGCGCCGCCGCATCGGCGCGGAGTGTTCGCCTATTCCCCCGGTAAACACTAAAACATCGATTCCGCCGATAGCGGGTATCAGGGAAGAGATTCCCCTGGCCGCGCTATAGGCGAAAACCGAAAGCGCCAGGCGGGCATTTTTGTTACCCTGCCTGGCTTTTTCTTCCACGTCACGAAAGTCAGGGGATATTCCGGATATGCCTAATACGCCGCTTTCGCGATTTAAAATTTCCATAACGTCCGGAAGAGAACATTGTTCTTTATCCGCGATAAAAGAAACGATGGCGGGGTCAATATCGCCGCAGCGGGTGGCCATGACGATGCCGGATAGAGGTGTAAACCCCATTGATGTGTCCATTGATTTACCTCCGGCCACGGCGCAAAGGCTGGACCCCGCTCCCAGATGACAGGTGATTATTTTAAGCTCATCAATTTTTTCCCGCAGTATCTGCGCGGCGCGCCACGCGGCATACTGATGAGAGATGCCGTGAAAACCATAGCGGCGGACATGGTTTTCTAGATAATAGCGGTATGGAATAGCGTAAATATATGCGTGAGCGGGCATAGTATGGTGAAACGCCGTATCAAAAACAGCCACCTGCGGCACGCCCGGCAAAAGCTCATCGCACACATCAATGCCCATCAGGTTCGGGGGGTTGTGCAGAGGCGCGAGATTCTTTATCTCTTCAAGAACTTTACGTACTGGCGGATTAATGATGACGCAGGCCTTAAAGTGTTCTCCTCCATGGACAACTCTATGGCCTATACCGGCTATTTCTTTTGAATTTTTTAAAATGCCTCTTTTATGATCCGTTAGAAAAGCCAACAAGGCATGAACAGCGTCGTGATGATTTTTTAGCGGTTTTTCCTCCAAGAATTCATGTTCTTCCTTTAGATAATGCCGGAATAAAGATCCGGGCGTGCCGATTCGGTCTGCCTGCCCGCGACCGAGCAGTTCGTTTTTCTCCATTTCAAACAGTTTGTATTTCACTGATGAACTGCCGCAATTCAAAACCAGAATCTTCATGAACGCCGCCTCAAGCCGTTATATTGCGCAAAGGAACCTTCTCAACAGTATTGTTTCATATCTTTATCCAATAATCAACAAACACGAAGGTGGATAAAACCACTCCCAGGGGAACATTTACAATGACCCCGCAGGTGAAAGCCCAAAAAGGTTTCATGCCGAAAATCAGCATTTCAGAGAAGCGGGTGGACAGTCCAATGCACAAAAAGCAAAGAACAAATGCCCACGAACGGAGCTTTTTTATCGGAGAAATAACTTCCGGTTTAAGCACGCTGTCAAACCAGCTTGAACTGGCGGCAAGCTGGTTTAGGGCCTTGTTTTGATCAGGGCGGGTTGTCTTGCCGATCAATTTTTTCAGTTCATCACCGGACATGGGGCCTTTAAAGGCTAAAGTCTTTTTTGTCTCATCGATGGTCAGGCGGCCGGCAAATTCCTGGGGCACCGGGAAACCGGAAAAATCGGCTTTGTATTCCTTACCCTTGAACTTGCCTTCCCATGCAGCCTTACCCGTGTAATCAGGCGGCGTCATAGTGCTCACAATGCTGACGATTATGGAAGCCGTCAGAAACCCAAGAACAAACTTGGGAAATCGCTCCCAGATTATTCCGGCGCTTACTGTGCTTTTCTTGTTTTCCGTACCTTTTTCCCAGAACATGACGGAAACAAAAGCCAGTATGAGGCACCAGATTCCGATCCATATATCGCGACCGATGACCTTCATCAGCGTGAAAGTATGGATAGGCGATTCTCCAAAGCGGGAGGCCAGTTCTGCGGCCACGGCAAAGCCGGCGGCATCAGCGAATTCAGAAGTGCCGATAATCGCGCCGGCGACGCCCGGGGCGATTACATCCGGGACCAGTTGTTTCAGGACAAAGGTAAGCGCGAAGATCATAATGATTGCCCAGATAGTGACCACGGCGATGGAAATCGAGATGTGTTCATTTTTGGCTTTTACTGCCCCGCCTACGGCGATGGACGCGGAAACGCCGCAGACGGCTCCGCCCGCGCCCAATACCGCCCCAAACTGCGGTTCGAGCTTGAAAATTTTTGTTGCCGCCAGATAGATAGTCAGCCAGGTGACCACGGAAACAATTGTGGCCTGAATCATGGCTATGGGGCCGGCTTTGATAATCAGAGTGAAGGGCAATGTCGCGCCCAAAAGAACAATCCCGGTTTTGATATAATATTCGGTACGCAGAGAAACCTTCAGCCATTCAGGAATCTTAAAAATGTTGGAAATAAAAAGCCCGATGATAAGCGCCAGCAAAGGCGCCTCCAGGTTGAAATCTTCCATCAGCTTCCAGCTGGCCAGATAAAAAATGATTAAAGAACCGGTGAAAAGAATGACGAACCCGGGAATAAATTCTTTTAATTTGTGCCCCATAATTTTCATAGAGATACTGAATATTATGCCCAAAACTAAAAAGATGGTGAGATAGCCGCGGTAGTTTTTTGCCATATCCGCCCATACCTGGCCAAAATCAGTAAACTTCCCGGGAAGAACCGCCCACCCCTTGATGGAAACGCCCAACCAGAGAGCAACAATCGCCGTTATCACAATTCCCAGGCCGAGCCACACCGACCACCAGTCTTCCGTTTTCCAGAACTTTTCCCAACTGTGCCTTTTCATTTTTTTACTCCCTAATATAAAAAAGTCTTCTTAATAAGAGTTAAAGCCTGCCAGGATGAATCCTCTTGAACATAAAATCGGGAGCTTTACAAAAGAGCTTTTCGCTTATTGCAAACTCCTGATGGGAACAAATTTTTCACCATTATGCTGGATTGTTCTCGAAAAACAAGGCACTCTCAACCTTTTAGCGCAACACTTGTAGGTATACATCACAAGGTTTTTCCCAGTTCAAGGTTTTTCTCGGTCTCCCATTTAACATATTCTGGACTTTTTTGATCTCACGGCGGCTAACTTTATTAAAATCTGTCCCTTTGGGAAAGAACTGCCGGATCAAGCCATTCGTGTTTTCGTTCGTTCCCCGTTCCCAGGGACTGGCCGGGTGCGC
>OMKS01004114.1_pt1 | contig 11143 bp, 7 predicted proteins | sample 1674721 | NCBI WGS metagenome assembly OMKS01 (sample SAMN06264996, study PRJEB25208) | sediment metagenome | isolation source: hot spring sediment | place: USA: California | collected 2014-09-02 | reverse complement strand
CCATACGAGCATTATCCGTTCGTATGGCGCCGCGGTTCCGATCAAGCGCGACGAGTTCGCCCTTCAACCCGAGATTACTTACGCGAACGTAGTCGCCGACTTCGAGCGGTTCGATGGTTTTTTCGCGCTTCGGTCGGGCGCGCGCAATCTGCTCACGCACTTCGCCAAGTGTTTCCTGTATATCGTGGCGCGCCTGTTTCACCGCCTCGCGCGACGCGTTTGTTTCTCGTAAATTCGCAACAGTTCGTTCTACAAGCGCTCGCGCATCCTTGAGAATCTTTTCGGCCTCTTCACGCGCCTCGCGAACGACTCGCTTCCGATCGGCGTTTACCTTCGCGAAGAGTTGCGCGTATTCCTCCTCGCGACCGGAAAGTTCCTGTTCGCGATGTTCAAGGTCCCACTCAGTTTCCCGCGCACGTTCAAGCCGGGTTGTCAGTTCGGCAATGAGCTCCTCCGTTCGGACAACCGTATCGCCAAGGTCCTTCTCCGCTTCCGCGATAATTTCAGCCGACAAACCTACGCGCCGACTGATCTCAAGTGCATAGCTCGAACCCGGAATCCCGATATGCAGACGGAAGGTCGGTCCGAGCGTCTCACGGTCGAATTCCATCGACGCATTGACTGCGAGCGAGTGTTCGTGCGCAAACTCTTTCAACGAACCGAGGTGTGTCGTCGTAAAAACGCGTGCTCCGCGCTCCGCCCAATGCCTCAACAAGGCACGAGATAACGCCGCTCCCTGTTCAGGATCGGTAGCCGAACCGAGCTCATCAACGAGAATCAGCGTTTCCGGATCGGCGTTGTCGCATACCTTCGCCATATTCCGCATGCGACTGCTGAACGTCGACAGGTCCTGCTCAATCGATTGTTCGTCACCGATTTCGGCGAAGATTTTCGTGAACACAGGTAGCACGGTCAGGTGGTTCGCCGGAATGAGAAACCCCGCCTGCGCCATTGCACATGCCAACCCGATGGTTTTCAATGCAACGGTCTTTCCGCCTGCATTCGGACCGCTGATAATCACAAGCCGCATATCGTCGCGCAACCGCGCGGTTATCGGCACGGCGCCATGCCCGGATTCCTGCTGCAACCGAATATCGAGCAGGGGATGCCGCATCTCGACGAGTTCGAACGTGTTCTCCTCGCCCATGCGCGGCGCGACGCCGTTTACGCGATCCGCAAACGCGGCTATCGAGTAGAGCCGATCGATTTCTGTTACAACCGCGATGTTCTCTTTCAATTGCGGCACGTACTCGTGCACCGCAGCGGTGATCTCTTCGAGGATGCGCTCGACTTCCTGTCGTTCTTCTAATTCCAAACTGCGAATATGATTCGACTGTTCGACCGCTTCCATCGGCTCGACGAACAGCGTCTGACCGCTTGCCGATTGATCGTGAACGATTCCCGGTACCGCGCCTTTCTGCGTTGCGCGAACCGGAATCACCAATCGTCCGTCGCGAACCGAAACGATGCGATCGCCTACCACGTCGTCGCCAAGACGATTTACGAGTCGATCCAAACCCGAACGCAGCGATTGCCGGTCCTGATCGAGATCGCGACGTATCCGTGCAAGCTTTGCGCTTGCCGAGTCCTTTACGAATCCGCCCGAATCGATAACATGGTCGATTGCGCTTGCAAGCTCGGCGGTATCGATGATCGCCGTCGCGATGCCCCAGATGGCCGGATACGTCTCTTTTCGAGAGGAAAAGTGGCTTTTCAAACGACCGAGTGCGCGAACCGTATCGGCGATATCGAGGAGCGTTGAGGGATCGAGCCGAGCACCATATCGGTCCGCGATACCGATCGCGTCGCGAATGTCCCGTACGCCACCCATGGGAACCGGATCGCCCCAACGCACAGCGGCGGCCATCTCATCTGCCAGCGCGAGTTTCCGGCGCACCTCTTCGACATCGGTCGAAGGGACAGACGCCTCGATCGCTTCGTAGCCATAGACAGACGTGGCTCCCTCTGCTATCAGGCGGCGGATTTTTGGAAATTCGAGGACGCTGAGTGTATGCGGATCGATCATTGGTAGAGTACTCGGTAAAATGCCGGCGACGGTTCCACGACCTACGTGTGCACCGAAGGCGGCATTCGCTTGTTGATTATCTCGCGCGGTAGGTCGTCGAGGTACTGCTTGAATATGTCGATGAAATCAGCCAGTGGTTCGGAAAGAAACGGCTCCAGCGCATCGATAACCGCGCCCGTCACCCCCATGGACGCCTGAACAACCTTCGCGTCCATATATGACACTTTCCATTCCGGTGCCAATGGAAGCACCGCAAGCACGATCGCGAGCAGTGCAACGAAAATAAAGCCTTTTATCGCACCGACGGCGGCGCCGCCAATACCGTTCAACGCACCAAGAACCGGTACGCTGACGAGCCGATTGAGAAGTCGTCCAAGAAGACTCACGCCGACGGTCACAATCAACACGATGACGATGAATGCAACACCGAAGCGGATCGCCGCCGGTACCTCTTCACTGATTATCGACGCAAAATTCGCCGCGTATCTGCCACCGACCCAGATTGCGAAAAGGAAACCCACAATCCCAATCAGTGAGGCAACAAGCCCCTGGCGCTTTCCGTTAAGCGCCATGATGCCGATGATACACAAAGCGATCGCATCGATCACCCATAGACCTGCGCCGGCTGTCTCCATCGAAACACCTCGATCGTCTCAGATCCGACCGTAAACAAAGCAGCCGCCCCACCGCAAGGTAGGCGCGGCTACTCGGAAGAGTCCCGGGGCACCGATCTATGCGCAGTCCTACAACGCGCCGAGTTTTGCTCGCACACGTGCACCGACGACTGCGCCATCGGTTCGTCCCTTTACCTTCGGCATGATAACGCTCATTACCCGACCCATTTCGTTCGAGCCGGTGGCACCGGTCGCGGAAATCGCTTCGTCGATGATCCGATCGAGTTCTGCCTCGGTCAACTGCTCCGGCAAATACTCCTCGATAATCTTCAACTCCGCTTGCTCACGCTCGACAAGGTCTGCTCGATTACCTCGCTCGTACATGGATATGGACTCGCGTCGCATCTTGGCCGCTTTCACCAGCACCATTTCAGCGGCCTGATCTGACCACGAGTCACCGGCGCTTAGCTTTTCATACTGGAGCTGCGACCGAAGTTGGCGTATGGTTCCGAGGCGAACCTTATCTCCCGCCTTCATCGCCGACGTCATATCGGCATGAAGGCGAGATTCCAGCAACGTCATTGTCAGCGTTCCGGGTTCTTATCGACCTTCGTCGATCAACTGCTGCTTCCGTATCTTCCGCCGTGCGGCGTTCTGTTGCCGCTTACGACGTTCGCTTGGCTTTTCGTAGTGCTGATTTTTCTTCATATCGGACATGATGCCGGCCTTTTCACAGGCTTTCTTGAAGCGTTTCAGCGCTTTTTCGAATGGCTCTTTTTCGCGTACGATAACACCTGGCATTCGCTTTCAACCTCCCTTCACCGGAAAGAGTCCTCCCTCTTCGGCATCAACGACCACGCCGGACGTCGAAGAGACCTGCGCCGTATCGCGGTAAATTCGATTCGCACACACGTTACGGCTAACCTTAGAGTATACGAAGAGCCGCGACATCCGCCAACTGTTACCCGTTGGATGTCGCGGCGTAGATACCGAATGCGAAAGGTGGAATACATGAAGAACCGACGTACGTATCGACGATGCCGTAGTCGCAATTTATTATACACCCTATGGTGTACACCGACCTCGAATGATCACTGATCGTCACACACCGGCGACCCATCTCCGCTATAGCGATCGATGAGAACGTGCGCGAGCTCGTGGAACTGCTCGTGCGTGCCGTCACCCATTACGTTCGCTTCAAACGCGTCGCATGCCTCGGCAATCGACTCCATTTCTGCTCCGCCTAACTGACGCACTGCCATCGGATAGAGGATAGTATCCTCTTTCTGGATGTGGGAACGAAGCAATGGACTGTATTTCCTCGCATTTTCGACGAACTTTGCTCTGAGCTCCGGAGTCCATTCGGTGCTCTCGCCGACCTCTCCGATTGCCTTTCCATGAAGCCGTCCGATCGCGTGTTCATGGTACATCACTGCAAGCGGACCAGCCTCCTTCGAGAAACCAGAGGCGGCCATCCGTTCGAAAAGAATTTCCTCTTCCTTCCCGTGATGACACCGGTCCGCAAACTCCCGAACAAATCCGGCAAAAGACGCCGCATCTTCGATCGGAATATCCTCACCCGCGGCGACTCTTTCCGTGAAGCGATCGAGCGCGTTCATCACCTTTTCGATGACACGATGTTCGTGCATGAGCATGTCAATAGCGCGCATGGTAACACTCCTTCTTCGTGAACATATGAAGTATATGGTGGAAAAAAGAGACGCCCGCCCATTACACCGGTGTCGGCGTCTCACGCAAGTCGGCGATCGTTGTATTCTCGAGGAAAACAAACATCGCGTCCGCGGCCGGCTTCCACCGGTGATGTATCCGACACGGATGGTCGTCCGAGCAACGACCGTTCCCCAGTATACATCGACGAAACTGATCCGTGTTCTGGAACATGTTGACGATATCGATAACACGTACAGAGGCGGGATCGCAGGCAAACCGATACCCACCGTGTTTTCCGCGCTCCGCCGTCAGTATCCCTGAATTCCCCAGCATATTCATGAGCTTTGATAGGTAATTCGCTGGAATCTTCGTCGCCGCTTGAATTTCCCGAGCCAATATCGGCTCTTCGTCACGGTGCTCTATCATATACGCCAACGCCTGTAATGCGTAGAGCGGTGTCTGCGATAACATTCCGGCCTCCATTTCTTCATTCTCTTATGAAGATATATCGGCAAAACGATTCCGTCAAGGTACTCACGCGGAAACTGTTGACGACCGGCTGCCTGTTGGTATCTTCATTCCTGCGTCTTTAACGGTGGAAGAGCGCACATGCAACGTGTTCGTGCAACCACCGTACATTTCCACTCGTAAGAGACCGAGATCTTCGGGGAGACGGTCAACGAGCGGCGTTCTCAACTCAACACACTATCCGAATATCAGATACCGAAGATTTTCTTTGTTCCCGGAAACGAAGCAGCAACTCCGGTACTTCTCAGTAGCGTATTGAAGTGTTATGTTCATACAACGGACTTAGTGTCCATATGACACTTACGTGGACAAGATAGTGCGATGAATACCACAGAAGGAGACTATACGATGGTAGGTCAGGCTCCCGACTTCGGGCTTGAGAATCACGGATTCTTCAACCTTGGCACGGTTCATTGGAACCTCTCGACGTCGAGGCTCTATGAGGAAGCGATTCGCCGTCGCGAAGGCCAACTCGCTCACCTTGGACCGTTGGTTGTCCGCACCGGTCACCACACTGGCCGCTCACCGAACGATAAGTTCATCGTTCGCGAGTCAAAGACGCAGGACAAGGTCTGGTGGAGCAAAGTCAATCAGGAATTCGATGAACAGCGTTGGGAAAACATGTACCGTCGTCTCATCGCGTACATGCAGGGACGCGACTGCTTCGTACAGGACTGTTTGGTTGGCGCGCATCCAGATCACGAATTGCCGATTCGAATCATCACCGAAGACGCATGGCAAAGCATGTTCGCACGCAACATGTTTGTGCAGATTCACGACCACGAGAAATTACGTACGCACAAGCCTGAATTCACGGTAATCGCGATTCCACGCTTCCACGCGATTCCGGAAATCGACGGCACCCGCTCGGAAGTGTTCGTGATCGTCAACTTCGCTACCAACACCGTCCTCATCGGAGGCACGGCGTATGCTGGCGAGATCAAGAAATCAGTATTCACGTTCATGAACTACCTCCTGCCGCAGCAGGAAGTGCTTTCGATGCACTGCTCCGCGAACATGGGCGAAAAGGGCGATACGGCACTTTTCTTCGGGCTGTCCGGCACGGGCAAAACGACGCTTTCAGCCGACAAGGATCGCCGACTGATCGGTGACGATGAGCACGGTTGGAGCGATGACGGAATCTTCAATTTCGAAGGCGGTTGCTACGCGAAGATGATCCGCCTGTCAGCTGACGCTGAGCCGGAGATTTACTCGACGACACGGCGTTTCGGAACGCTTCTCGAAAACGTCATGATGGACGCCGACACACGTCGTTTGAATCTCGACGACGACAGCCTGACGGAAAACACCCGCGGCGCGTACCCGCTCCGCCACATCGAAGGCGCGGTTCTTCCGAGCCACGGTCCGCATCCGGACAACATTCTCATGCTGACAGCCGACGCGTTCGGGGTGCTACCTCCAATCGCGAAGCTCACGCCCGCTCAGGCGAAGTACTACTTCCTCCTCGGCTATACCGCAAAAGTTGCGGGCACCGAGAAAGGAATTACCGAACCGCAGGCGACATTCAGCGCGTGTTTTGGCGCACCCTTCCTTGCGCTTCCGCCAGCGGTATACGCACAGCTGCTCGGCAAGCGGATTCGCGAACACAAGGCACACTGCTGGCTCGTAAACACGGGATGGAGCGGCGGTCCCTACGGTGTCGGTGAGCGGATGAAGATTCAACTCACGCGCACGCTGATACGAGCGGCACTTTCCGGCGATCTCGCCGACGTAGAGACGAAGGAAGACCCGATTTTTGGGTTACACATTCCTGTTTCGTGCGAAGGTGTATCCGAAGCGGTTCTCTTCCCACGGAATTCGTGGACCGACAAGGACGCATACGACGTCCAAGCGAAGGACCTCGCGAAGCGATTCACCGAAAACTTCAAGCAATACGAAGAAAGTGTCGAAGAGGATGTTCGGAAAGCGGGACCGAAGGCTTCGTAACCCGACCTACTCATCGAGAATCCAAGGGCCGATATCGCAATGCGATGTCGGCCTTTTTAACAATACGATCAATAGGATTCGAACGCGAAACGGTGCGAGAGCCCGACTCGTGTATCCGGCTCTCCGAATGGAACGTTCAAATCGCGTGACAGCTCTACGCGGGTTCGCGGACTAACCGCCCATTCGAGCACCACCTGATGTCGCGCACCGAGTGTCGGAGACGACAAGCTCGTAAGTTCAAGCTGCCCGTGGTATGAAAGGAGGAATCCACCCCACAAGTATTCGCCAAACGTCCAATTTGTACCCTGGAGATACGCAAGATACGCCTGCTCCGCAGCCATCCCGTCAAGCTCGAACTCTCGATTCAATACGTTGAAGAGAATCGACGGGCGTACGTCGATCACGTCGAGTCTGGTAAATCGGCGCATCTGTCGAGTAAACGGAAGAAACACCGATCTCCACGCCTGCTGTTCACTCCGACGAACCAAGGTCCGGTAGCCCGCGCTCGCAAGCTCACGCGGATCGAACCCTGCGCGCTCACCGTTGCTATCATATCCACCTTCGCGCCACGGATCGTGGTAATAACCGAGCATCTCAAGGATCGCCAGTTGCCGTTCCTGCCCACTGAGACCACTGCGTATCTCGTCGGTATCGAGTTCCACCGTAAGCTCGTCGAGTCGACCACCCTCTCGGATAATACCGGTAACCGGATCGACACTTACCAATCGTGCGTAGATTCGCTGGAACTCTCGTCCGCGCGACGATTCATCACCAGGTTCCGGAAGCGTCTCCATCCCCGATTCGACTTCGATCATCGCCACGCCACGACCGCGTAGAATCGGTTCCTGATTGAGCCGGCTATCCCATTCGAATACCAACGGGCCGTCCTGGCTAAACTCAATATCGAGCACGGAGAGCCGTGCCTGCTCGCTGATAAGGTTCTCGGAGATCACCGTCAGACTGTTGTCGGCGTACGCTCCACGAATCTTGATTCGGCCGCCTTCTGCAAGTCTCGCCTCGATTTCCGCCGCCATCGATCCAAGAAGCTCGATCGGATTCTGTAAGAGACTCCGCCACAAGCTCTGCGTCGTGCGTGTTTCGTAAACAAGGTTACGTCCCACAACGAGGTCGACGTGCCATTCCGCGTTTCCAATAAACCCCATCGCTGTCGAATCGGAATTACTCTTCGTCTGTTCGAACGGGTACGTGAAAAAGCCGTCGGACGCCACAATCTCGCCGACAAACAGCGGACGCTCAACTGGACCGGCGATCGTGAAGCGATCCACACGTTCGTTTCCATGGAATCGGAGGTTGAGCCATTCACCGACACGCACTCCACCCGGGATTCGGAACGGGATGTCACGCGGCGTCGTAATCTGTATGACACCAAGCGTGAGTCCGACGGCTTCGATCACCAATGGTGTCGCACCCATCACGTCAGCCGGTACGTTTTCAACACGAACGGTTCCGTTCGCAACACGCGCCTCGAACGAATCGAAACTGAGGAGCCTACTACCGCGTTCGATTGACGCGCGTATCTTCACGCCGCGCCACGTAGGCCATATCCCGCCCGGCCAGTCGATACTTCCGTCCGTAACCTCAGCCCAACCTTCACCGATAACGACCTCCGACGGTGGACCAGCCACCCGAACAAATCCGTGCCCTGACCCGTGACCTTCGACACCTTGGTTGATCATGTGCGTAAGAAGCCAAAGCACGTCGTTTCCATCGTCATGACGGATGTATATGGGAATATCGATTTCGCCGTTCGGCTCTCGTATCGGAATTCCTCCGCCTTCGGTCACGCCGGTATAATACCCAGTTTTCGTGAGATACCCGTGCTCGAACAATAGACGTTGAGTGTCTCCGACGAGGCGAACGCGCGTCGTATCGAACGGAATCCCAATAAGCTCACCGTCTGTGGCGAGCACATCGATCTCGAGGTGAGGTTTCACCGTGTCAGCTTTCGAGTCGAAAATGCTCACCGTCCACAACGCGTCGCTCTCGGCTTGCAGGGGTACGCCGGCGATCCCAAGACCATCCTCGAGGCGGCCGTCCGGCGGACTCCATACCTGCGAATCCACAGTACGCTCATCGATTCGGTACACACCTGAGTTGAACGCCATTGCGCGACCGTTTCGACTCGTGATCGGGCCGGAAGCCCATGCAACACTGTCCGACGTAATCACCACGTCGACATCCGCGTAAAGCCCGTCGACGTCGCGGATCGTTAGCGGGTCTATACGAAAAGCACCAGATCCCGTAAGCCCAGTCTGATCCGTGTGTTCGATCGCAAGTCTGCCGTTCAGCACTCCATCGGTTATGAAACTCTCTATGTGTGCGAGTTCCGCTGCGCGCCCAGCGGGAGCATTGACGACCCGCACATCAGCCGTATACGCATCGCCAGACGCCGCTTGACCCGTAAATCGTATTCGGTTCCGCCACGCGTCGCCTCGAAACTGCCAACCATCGTCCACGCGCGTGATCGTTGCGCGCACGTCTGGCTGAAGTCGCGTTACCGGTAAAGCCGGTGTTGCAACGTTTATCACCAGTGGCGTGCTCGAGCGTCGGAGTCCCGTCTCAAGGCTGAGATCCATCGGAAACGCGGGGCGATTACCGGTATCCACAACGAGCGAACCATTGAGCACGAGTGAGGTAGGCTCAATCATCGCCGATACTTCGCCGCTAACGTACGTCGATGTTTTTCCAACTGGCGGTATGAATCGGTCGAGGTACGCTACGACGGCGACGCGCGTTTCGGAAAGAGAGTCGGTAACGATCTCTGCCTGAGCGGTAAACGTCGCCGCGTCCCCGTAAAGCGTAATGTGTCCAGTTGTATCAAGTTCCGCTACGACTTTCCACAATGGCACCGGTCGACCTCGCACGCTGAGCTCGATGTCGTCAAATGCGAGACTCGCAGTCCGATAGTCACTTGTTACCCGCGCGTATCCCGAAAGTGCGGCTCGACCTGCGATATCAGCATCGTACAGAACGGGAATGTCGTTCAGACGGATATCGGACGGATTCAGATGCAACGCGACATCCAGCGGACGAAATGTACCGCCACCACCACCGGTAATCCTGCCACCGGAAACCGTCACTTCCATGCGGTCGACAGCGAGGAGTACCGGACCGTCCGGATCGCTACTCGGCTCCGTATGCCCCGTGAGCACAAGGTCTTTCGTAATGACGCCCGAGGCGACCAGAGAATCGGACCGCATATCGAATGCCACGATCGGATTCATCGGTGAACCACGCAGTTCGAGCGCTCCACGAACATTCCCCCGTAAGTCCGCCAGACGCTCACTGAGAAACCGTCCAAGTCTATCGACGTCACCCGACCATTCGGCGTGCGCGTCAATTTCTGGCTCATCACCCCACGCAACGCGTCCGTCGGTACTCAAGACCAGCCCATTTACCAACAGATCGACGCGCTCCCACCGCGCCTCATTCCCATCCAACTTCACCAAAGCCGACACGGGTCCCACGTGAAGACTGTCATTCGGGCGGTATTCTGCATTGATCAAACCGACTTCCGCATGCACCGAGTCGTCGATCGAAAGCGCGAGATTCGCTGAGCCGTCGAAATGCGCGTCGAGATACGGCTGCAACCGACTGAGTTGCACGTCATCGACGGCGAGTTGAAGGTCTGGAGTCACACCGTTTAGAGGAAACGTTCCGAACAGCTGCAGATTGACATCCTCACTCAGCATACTTCCGCTGAGGTTCACCGCGATGTTGTCGGACGTATGCACCCACCCGACAATACTCGAAGCGATGGGAACGACGCTGTCCGCTTCACTCGAGGTAAATCCGATCTTCCCTTCTCCAACCACGAATTCGATTTCGGGAAGAGATTCAATCGGATCGCGTTTCGGGCGATTTCGCCACGCTTTGAGACGATCGATGATGGATGGATCGAGGAGTATCGTCGGCGAGACGACCTCCACACGTTTGATCGCCGAATCAAGATCATATCGCATGACCGCACGCAGGGAGATATGCACACGCACACGGGTCACGCGTACTTCACCGGGGAAGTGCGGTGAGGTAATCAACACGTCGCGGAAATCGATGTGGCCCCAGTGCCACGATACGTCGGACGCACTCAGCGTTCCCCCGACGCGTTGTTCGAACTCTTCAGCAACAATACCCTGCAAGTTCGTCACGACGTTGATGGTGGTCCGAACAACCCATATTCCGCCGATTACGACCAAAACGGCGGACACAAGCAGTGCCGCCTTCAACCACCGTGGCCATGTCTGCATGAACCGAGGCATGCCGCCAAACCTGTCTCTTATACACATCTCCGAGCCCACGAGACCGTACTAGACCTCGTATGCCGTCTTCTGCTTGA
>OMKS01004111.1_pt1 | contig 11145 bp, 11 predicted proteins | sample 1674721 | NCBI WGS metagenome assembly OMKS01 (sample SAMN06264996, study PRJEB25208) | sediment metagenome | isolation source: hot spring sediment | place: USA: California | collected 2014-09-02 | reverse complement strand
CTTCGTCGGCAGCGTCAGATGTGTATAAGAGACAGGAGTTGAACCTCTCCTTTCCCGAATCGGGAAAGGAGGATCTGGGAATCCTGGTCAAACATACCGAAGGCGAAACGGAGATTGAATCGGGAAAGCTCGAACTGTTTCAGGTATCGGAGTTGCAGTTTTACGACCGGATCAACCGAACTTTGATCACCATTGTCACCGAGGAGCCGGCGGTATTGTGGACCTTTCCGGTCTACACCATCACCGAAAGATTCGGTAAAAAAGTGTGGATATATCAACAGACAAACTGCCTACTGAGCTGGGATTGCGTCTGCGACGTAGAACACAACTTCGAAGCCGCCGTCACCTTGAAAATAGAAAAACGCTAAAGTTGAATGACACTAAAAAGGGCGTTCAGCCAAGCTTGTACCTTTGTGTAGTACCGATCGTAGGCCCACAAAAATTCGAATAAAGCCTCGCGGTGTTTGTTCTGAAAATAATAGACCTGGCCCAAATAGAAATGGGCTCGCACGGCCAATTCTTCGTCTATGTTTTCGTCCAGAAAGTCCACCAACTGCTTTTCCAACATCGGAAGGAGGTCCGAGTCGATCTCTTCGCCCTTCAAGAGTGGGCTGACTATACCGGAGAGCCGTCCCGCGCTGCTGTTGTTCGGTTTTGCCCTCTCTTCCTCTAAAAGGTCAAAATCCATTTTTCTTGTTGGGTATGTGAGGCTGAGCTTAGTGTCCTTGAGAGATTTCCAGACATCGAGGGTCTTCTCGTTCAGGGGTTCTCTCTCCGGAAGAGTAGTGAAATCCGTACTTAAGGAGCGACCGGAACGTACACCCCGGCTCAAAAGCAAAGTGGGAATGGGGACGATGCGAACCTCTCCACCGGCGGAATCCGCTTCCCAGCGGTGTGTCCCGGAATGCAGAGGCAATCTTATCGGCTTGGAGAGTACATTTTCTCCTTCGACAAAGCGGTAGTTACCCGATTTCGCCGCCTTGGTGTCAAAAATCGCGTAGTAATAATCGACTCCGGGAATTGGGTAATCCCGGTACTCCTTCATTTCAGCCGACACGCTGGCGACGGCCGTGGCACGCAAGAGGTCGCTCCGGTCTCTGATAGACTGCGTACCGCGGTAGATTATCAGCGAGCCTCGCGAGGAGGAGGCTTCGAACTTCAAGAGTATCGAATCATCTTCGGCCGTCGCTTCAATGGCGTTGAGGGTAATAAAATTGTTTAGAACTTCAGTACTCACTACCGAAACCGGTTCGACCAAGACATTACGGTGGGGAATAAAGTATTCGTAGGGACGCCCATTCTCGTTGCTTATCAGAACGGCGTAGTAATACTCTCTTTGGTCTTCGGGGGTGTCGGTAAACACTCTGTCCGATCCGTCCAATTCGGCGATTCTCGCAGCTTGGGAGAAGATCGAAGAGTCTATGGGTTCATCAAAACGGTACACGAATTGACTATCCGTCTCCACCGGAGCGGGTTCCCAGCTGAGCAAAATTCGATTGTGATTCACTTCGGCTTTCAAGCCGGAGACGAAGGGGGCAAAAATACTCTGCCCGCTCAAGAGAGGGGGGAGCAAAAAAAGTATTGCGTTTATTGTCAGGACAGCTTTTCGCATATATGTTATATTAATCGACAAGCCGATGGATAGGCAAGAGAGTAAGAGCTAAAAAACATATTTAGAGGGAGATTGTCGGTGTTTGTAGCGGTGGCCCTGGATGCGGGAAGCGAAGAACGGTTCGAAGAAGTAGGAGGTGTCTTGGAGCAGTACGGTTTCAAAAAGGTACAGGCCGGACTGTGGGAGTCGCCCTCAATTATGGAAAAGTACCTAAGTCGACTGAAACGTGACATAGACAGAAAGACGGATTTTTACGACAAACTCCGAATTTATCAGTACCCCCTGGAAGGTACATTGATTATCACCTCGCTGAAACGGAAGCGATGGAAAAGAACTAAACTCAAAATATAGGAGAAACACATGTTAACTGAATTACAACAGACCTTAGACACTCTCGAAGGAGAGATCAACGAAGCCTGGAGGCGTCTTTGACCCCGAGAGACTGACAATGGAGATAGAAGATCTGGAGCGTAAAACCGGCGAGCCTGACTTCTGGAACGACCGAGAAAAGGCCGAACGAGTTTTCCAACAAATCAACAAAAAAAGAGCGTATATCGACCCCTGGAGAGAAATTAAAGAACAGTTCGAAGAGGCTCAGGGGCTCTTCGAGCTCGCCCTGGAAGAGGGAGAGGAAAGTCTCTCAGCGGAGATCGAAGGGAAACTTGCGGGGATTAGAAAAAAAGTGGATGAGCTGCGGAGTATCGAGCTGCTCTCGGAACGTTTTGACTACAACGACGCCTTCCTCACTATACACTCGGGCGCCGGCGGAACGGAGGCTTGCGATTGGGTGAGCATGCTCTACCGGATGTACTCCAGGTGGTGTGAGAATAGGTCTTACAAGTACGAGTTGCTCGATCTGCTCGAAGCCGAGGGAGGGATCAAGTCCGTTACCATACAGGTCTCCGGCGCCTACGCTTACGGCTACCTGAAAGGAGAATCGGGGATCCATCGACTTGTACGGATCAGCCCTTTCGACTCGGCCAAAAGACGTCATACCTCATTCGCCTCGGTCCACGCATCACCGGTGATCGAAGAGGACATTGAAGTGGATATCAAGCCGGAAGATATCCGTATTGACACCTACCGAGCTTCGGGAGCCGGCGGTCAGCACGTAAACAAGACCGATTCGGCGGTTCGTGTTACCCATCTGGAAACGGGTCTCGTGGTACAGTGCCAGAACGAACGGAGCCAGCATAAGAACAAAGCGACCGCAATGAAGGTGCTCAAATCGAGATTATACGAATTGTATCAAGAAGAAAAAGAGAAAGAGCACCAAGAACACAGCCAGGAGAAAAAGGATATCGCTTGGGGGAATCAGATAAGAAGTTATGTGTTTCACCCGTACAACATGGTGAAGGACCACCGGACCGGTCACCAGACCGGAAACGTCCAGGCGGTAATGGATGGAGGAGTAGATGATTTTATCGAAGCCTTCCTCAAATGGCGGGTATCGGAAAAATGATATCGGACCGCGGGTACTTGTAGTCGACGATATCGCAATGCTGAGGAACGCTCTTCGTGAAGCTCTGGAGGAGGGGGGGATGCGGGTGATCGCCGAAGCGGGAAACGGCCGCGAAGCGGTGCTGCTCTATGAGGCGCACAAACCGGACGTGGTGCTTTTGGATATCACCATGCCCGTGATGGACGGTCTGGAAGCTCTGCGAAGAATCAAGAAAAGAGACCCTCGGGCTCGGGTAGTTATGTGTTCGGCAATGAACGGTCAGAGGTACCTGGTTCGGGCGGTCCAGCTTGGCGCCCGTGACTTTATCGTCAAACCCTTTAAAAAATCCAGGATAATCTCCGCGGTACGGAAGGCAGCGGAAGAGGTATGAGGACAAAAAAGCCGCGGACCAGGAGGAAAAGGATCGCCTCTCTTGTCTTGTTACTGGCGGTACTGCAGCAACTTGCGCCTATTCGCTCCGCCTTCGCCGCTGAAAACGGAGGAAACGGAGAGAGCGGGAGCTTTCAGGAACTCGAGTCTTGGCGACTCGCCGTCTGCCGACTCCAGGGGGGGAAGCTACCAGAGGAGGGACGGAGACTTCAATATTCGATACCCCGGTATCTCATCGAGGAGCTGGAAAAGATACCTCTTCGGTATCCTGATCGGCATGAGGTCTCCGCAATGAGAGCCCAGAAACTAAGTCGGGAGATAGATCGCCTGCAGACTCGCTACCACGAGCTTCAATACCGCCGGGATCGGGCTTTTTTGCGTTCCGAAAAGAAAAGCCGGCGGAACTTGGAGGATCAACAAGACCAAGTGCTGCGGGAGATTTATGAACTGAACCGAGCATTGAGTCGAATCGAAAGCTCTGAAACTACTTCGAAGCTTGAAGGAGGAAAAGCGGAGGGACTGCCCATAGAGTTGGGTGAAAAAAATAAAAGGGCTGAACTGTATCACCCTCCCGATATCGATTTAGCGGCGTGGAGTCGCTTGGAAGACTTCGACGCGGTCCTCAGCGGCAGTATTGAGGTTCTAGATGAGCTCTACTATGTGGAGCTTGTCCTGTATCTGCGTGGCCAGGACGAAAGGATAGTCTTTTTCCAGGAGGCTTTCTTTCCCTATGAGAGCCGTGAACTCATAGAGAAAATTACCCCTCGCTTGCGGGATTTAGTCTACGCTCGGGACTGGGCCGACCTGCTCCTCCGCGTCCGGCCCAGAGAGGCTGAGATTTATTTGGATGAAAAGAGGGGCGCCCCTGATAACGAAGGACGGTTATCTTTTTTAGAGCCGGGACCGCACCTCTTACAAGTAAGGGCGCCGGGATACGTGGACCGTGAGCTGGGGTTGAGCCTGGAGAGTTCAAGGACTAAAGAGATAGAGGTGGTCTTGGAGAAGGAGACTCCCATTTCTCTGTTGGTGAGAAGCCAACCTCCCGGGGCGGAGGTCTATCTCAATGCCACTCCTATGGGAAAGACTCCGTTACTGCTGCGGGAGCTTAGCTCACCGGCGGTACTTGCACTGCAAAAGGAGAACTACCGAGATATCTATCGAATATACTCAGGCGACTCTGGGGAGCTGGACATAAGCTTTCCGGTACGAGATGAGGTCTTCTCGGAGCTAAATGGTAGGGCTCAGGACCGGGTGTACCGGAGTTTGGCAGGTTTCTTTCTCACGATCCCATTGACTATGCTCAGTTACGGACAGAGCAGTCAGTACGCCTACGCTCATAACTCGGCGATGATCTCCGGGGCCGAGCAGAGTGAAATCGATAGATTGCACGCCGCTTCCTCTTTGTGGTACACTGCCTATCTGGGAGGCCTTTTTATCAATGCGATCTTCCTGACCGATAGTATCATCAGCACGGGATACTACATAAAAAATTCCGAACAGTGGTAGACCTTTTTTTATCATGGAGAGAGATGGTGAAGAAAAAAAATTTAGGCGGCGCTCTACGTGCGCTTTTTAAGGGCAATCAAAAGCATGAAGACTTTATCGAAGCCCTGGAAGATCTCCTGATCGAGGGGGATATCGGCGCGCGCACGGCGATGGAGGTGGTCGAAGAGGTTGAAAAGAGAGCTAAGTCGCTGACGAGCCGAGAGGATCTGTTGGTAATTGTTCGCGAGGTTCTGGGGCAGTATATTAAAAGTACCGACTTGCAGCTCATCCCGGATTCTACCAACGTGCTGCTCTTTCTTGGGGTTAACGGGGTGGGAAAAACCACTACCCTGGTCAAAATGGCCCACTATATGCGGGAAGAACGGGGCTTGGAGAGCGTGCTTGTTGCTGCCGACACCTTCCGTGCCGCGGCGATCGACCAGCTCCAAGAACACGGTCGAAGATTGGATTTGCGGGTGGTTCGTCAGAATCCGGGCGCCGATCCGGGCGCCGTGGTTTATGATGGGATCGAAAGCGCTCACAACAAGAGTATCCCCCTGGTAATGGTTGATACTGCCGGAAGGATGCACACCAAAGCGAATCTGATCAAAGAGCTGCAGAAAATCGATAAAATCATCAAGTCGAAAAACGAAGCAGGAACTTATCACAAGCTTCTTGTTATGGACGCCACAACCGGTCAGAACGGAATGCAACAGGCTGAGATGTTCCATCACGCCGTGGGTATAGATGGGGTGGTTCTGGCCAAGTACGATTCGGCTTCAAAAGGGGGAACGGTGGTGTCTATCTGTCGAAATTTAGATATGCCTTTTGTCTTTATGGGGACCGGTGAGAAGTACACGGATATTCAACCCTTCGACAAGAATCGTTTTCTAGACATTCTTCTTTCTGATGAATAGGCTTATAAGATCCTTTCTACTGATTTGCGTTTTTCTCCCGTTGTACAGCACAACGATGTACGGACAGGAAGGTAGGACGGTTCAGTTTTTCCGGTCCAACGGTCTGGGGATGGAACTGGAGGAGATCGAAGGGGATCCGGGGGAAGATTCCGGCTATGTGTTGGAGAAGAAGATATGGAACGGAGGGGTGGAGAATCAGCTCTACCTGGACGGCCAGGTCATTGAGCGGCGGGTTTTAGAACGAAAGGGGGAAGTGCTCTACGGAAGGTGTTACCGTCGAGGAGTGCTGGTAGAGGAGACAATTACAAGTGACGGCCTGCTTTTGGAAGAGAAGTCCTACGAGAAAGGGGAAGTAACGGCCCGGCGCTACGCCTACGATGATGGCGCTCTTGTCGAGATGGAGATCCAATACCCCGACGGAACCCGGCAGCGACGAGAGTATCTGCGCGGCGAAGATGGAGACCTTTTGCGAACCTTTGTACACGGCAGCGATGAGGACGGGGCCTCAAACTCGGTGTTCGACTCGGGTGTGGAGAGTCGAAATGTACGGCAGTGGCATCTCGACACCGAAGGGTGTATCTACTTTTTCAGTCAAGAGGAAGGTGTACGGCTCACCGAGAAGTACTGCGACGGAGAGCTGGTGTACGGAAAGACAAGCACCCCATCCCAAGAGGGTGTGTTGGAAAACGAGATATTCCCTACCAAGGGTCGGGAGGTCGAGACTCGTTACGACTCGGAAGGGCGCAGGGTCTGGCAGTTGACGATAGATGGGGAGTCGCGAAAAGAAGTAGAATACGAGTATCGAAACGGACTGCTCCGGCTGGTCGAAGAGAGCGTCAGCGGAGTGGAAGATGCGCGCTACCACAGTCGCTATTATTATCACCAGGACGAAGAAGATTGGGTATTGATACGGAAAAAAACTTGGAAAAATGGAATACTGCATCGCACGGTGTCATACATGGATGATGAACAGGATATCACCATTTATCGACGCGGAGAACCGGTGGTCGTTCTGAAGTACAAAGGCGAGGACTTGGTGGAACGTAGAAGTCTGATCGGAGACGAAGAGTGAGATCGCGGTACTGGAATTGGATCATCTACGTTGGGTCACGGTACATCAAATCCAAGCGGAACAATAGGGGGATCACCCCATCTTTTTTGTCGATGGCCGGTATCTCGGTTGGTGTCATGGCTTTGGTCTCCGTCCTCAGCGTGATGAACGGACTACAGCTGGGATTTATCGAAGACATTCTGGAGATCAATTCGTACCATCTTCGCCTGAGTTTTACCGAAGAGGTTGAACGGAACTCCGAACTGAAAGAGGCGGTGGAGAGTCTGAAGGAGGTGGAGGCGCTGGTTCCCTTCAAGGACACGCAGACTCTGATCCAGGGAGAGTATTCCGACTACCATTCGGTACTGGTGCGAGGATTGGAGCCGAGCTCCGCCGGTCGCGACCGGGATTTCATTGATCATCTCAATCTCGTCGAGGGTGGTTTCAGCTTTGATGTAGACGGAGAGCCGGGGATAGTGATGGGGAGAGCGTTGGCCAGGAGATTGGGGCTGTCCGTTGGAGACAGGCTGGATATAGTCACCATGCGGGGGAGTGATTTTAGCAGTCTGCGCCCTCAGCATGCGAGTTTCGTGCTCAGCGGTCTGTTCCACTCCGGCTACTATCAGTACGATTCGTCGTACTGCTTCGTCGACCTCCAGAACTACCGGCTGCTGGATAGTTCGACACAAAAGCTGGTCTACGGCATCAAACTCCACCAGGCGGAACAGGACCGCCGCGCCGTAGAGAGTATTCAACGCCTTTTGCGGGATAGATTAAGAAGCGAAGAAGACTATGAGCTGGTTTCTTGGCGCCGGTATAACCGATCCTTTTTTAGCGCGCTTAGGGTGGAGAAGTTGACCATGATGATCCTCCTGGGGCTCATTTTCGCGGTGGTAGCCCTCAACATCAGGGGCGCTTTAGAACGGACGGTGATGGAAAAACGGGAGGAGATAGGCATACTAAGGGCTTTGGGAGCCTCTTCCCTGGCGGTACGACAGATCTTTTTGATCGAGGGTTTACTCATTGGCATCGGTGGAAGCGTGATAGGGCTGCTGCTTGGATTGGTTTTGAGCCTGAATATAAACACCATTTTTGAATTTATGGAAGAGCTCTCCCTCCGACTATCCGTGATAGGGGCCGGTTCGGCCAATCAGCTTTACTCTTCGACAAAATTTTACCTGGATGAACTGCCGGTGCGGGTGCTTTTCTCAGATGTCTACCTCATTGTTCTGTTTGCAGTGGGGGCCAGTCTTCTGGCCGCCCTGGCTGCTTCGAAGAGAATCAGCGAGTATAATCCGACGGAGATATTGCGATATGAGAACGAATAACGACAATCTTGTGGAGATAGTCAATCTGGGAAAGATCTACAAAAACGGCTCTGAAGAGCTACATATCTTGAGAGGGGTAGATCTAAAGATAGCCCGGGGAAGCAGTATCTTGATCAGCGGGGAGAGCGGTTCGGGTAAAAGCACCCTGTTGAACCTGATAGGAGGACTGGACAGACCGAGTTACGGCTCGGTGAAGGTCGGCGATTTTATGGTCGACCACGGGAGCGAAGAGGAGATGACCGCTTACCGGAACCAACAGGTAGGATTTATCTTCCAGTTTCATTATCTAATGAAAGATTTTAGCGCTCTGGAGAATACCATGCTGCCCGCCTTCATGGGAGGGGAAGCGAAAGAGAAGGCGCTGAAGCGCGCGGCGGAGCTCTTGGAACGGGTCGAGCTGGGGGATAGAGAGGATTTCTATCCGTCACAACTATCCGGCGGAGAGAGACAGCGGGTTGCGGTGGCTCGAGCCTTGATCAACGAGCCCGATATCGTTCTGGCCGACGAACCGACGGGAAACTTGGATGAGAAGCACTCGGAAATAGTGGCGGAGCTCTTGTTCGATCTGAGCAAGTTTTTTGAAACTACCCTTGTCGTGGTGAGTCATGATCTCTCATTGGCCAAGAGAGCCGACCGCCATTTGCGGTTGAATGAAGGAGTCTTGAAAGGGTGAACTATTTGTCCAGAGCCAATTTCCTCGGATTTCGCTTGCTCTTCCATTCACGAGCCTCAAAAAAGACCCGCTCCCACATCATTGGTGCGATCCTGGGAATAGGCGCCTCACTCATCCCCCTGATCGTGGTGATCCAGGTGTCCGGTGGAATGATCGAGGGTATAAGTCGTCGATTCTTAGAGATCGGTTCCTACCACGTTCAGCTACGTTCGTTTACCGAGCTTGAAGAAGAAGAGTTGAACTATGCCGCTGAGACTCTGAAGAATCATCCTCGGGTAAAGCATGTGTTTCCGGTGATTTTCGGAGAAGGATTGCTGTACTCCGAGGCGGGAAAAACCGGGGTGAGTATCCGTTCCCTGCCGGCGGATATCTACGAAGAGGATGAAGGCCTGCGTCGCTACCTCGATATCGAAGAAGGGGCATTTCGGCTGGATGAGGCGAATCAGGCCATGTTGAGCCGCGAACTGGCGGATCGGCTCGGCGTCTCGATCGGCGATCGGGTGCGACTGCTCACCGCCAGACCGGTACCGGGAAGAGCACCCATACTGCGTCCCTCTATTTTCAACGTCCAGGGTATATTTTCCACCGGTTACTACGAGCTTGACTCCCTGAGTATGTACATCCCGGTGGATACGGGGCGAGTTCTTTTTCACGAGTCCGGCGGTGTGGTTCTGGGGGTGAAGGTAGAGCGGCCCTTTGAAAACATCGAGACCTTGGCGGCGGAATTACGTGACTCCTTGCCTCCGTTTTGGCAGATCTACTCGTGGTTCAACCTCGAACGCCCGATGCTCGAGAGTTTCTACACTACCCGAAACCTGTTGGTTTTCGTTATGTTTCTCATCGTAGCGGTCGCAGCGGTCAATATTTCATCCTCTATGATCATGCTGGTGATTGAAAAGGAGCCGGAGATAGCAATGCTCAAGAGCATGGGGACCTCACCCCGTTTGATAGTTCTCTCGTTCCTACACACAGGACTTTTCATCGGTTTGGCCGCCACTATCATGGGTTTGGCTTTGGGGCTGCTCGCGGCGGTCAACATAAACGAACTCATAGGCGCCTTGGAGACGGCAATAAACATGGTCTACGCTCTGGTGTCGAGAATAATAGCTCCCACGGCGGGGGGGGCGGAGGAACTTAGTATTTTTGACCAGTCATACTACTTGGAGGAAATCCCAATTAGGATTAGGTTTGTGGAAATCTTTTACACCGCCCTCTCCTCTCTCTCGCTATCCGCTTTGGCCGCCTATATCCCAGCTCGGAAGGCCGGCCGGATAAGGCCATATGAGATACTCCGGAAGCATTGAATCGAAATAACGGTTCACAATGCGCAGCGAAAGTAGTATATTCGGAGAGAGAAAAGGCTCGAGCATTCCTTGGATGTGACAAAGTGATTCAAATAGTTTACAATGGAGGAGAAAACGGAGGATTTGATGATATGTGATATTTGTGGCGAAAACGAAGCCATTGTTCATGTCCAACAGATAATGGGTGGTGAGATATTCGAAGTACACATGTGCGCCGAGTGTGCCAAGGAGAAGGGCGTATCTTTGGACAAAGACGGTGAGGGCGAGTTCTCTCTGTCACAGCTGCTCAGTGGCCTGGTAGAATCTTTCGACAGCGGCAAAGAATCCAAGGTATCCTCCGAATGCCACCGATGCGGGAGCACTATTCAGGAAATTCAGGACAATGAGAAGCTGGGCTGTCCCGATTGCTACAATGTGTTTAGAAATCTAGTCGACGACGTCTTGAAGGAGCACGGCGATAGTATCAGCCACCGTGGAAAGTATCCGGAAAAGCTCAAGGCCTACAAGGCGATTTTGATAGACAAGGAAGTGCTCAAACGGAAGCTCAAAGAGGCCGTCCTCAGAGAGGAGTATGAAAACGCCGCCAAGATCAGAGACAAAATAAAAGAACTGGAACACTACAGTCAGTTGCGCAAGGATAGCGAACAGTGACGGAGTTTGAAAATATACTGAAAGAACCGACTTGGTTCGCCGAAGGAGGACCCGAGTCGGATGTGGTCTGTTCGAGTAGAGCCCGTTTATCGAGAAATCTCTCATCCTTTCTTTTCCCCAACAAACTGAGTGATAAAGAGTCCGCCGAGGTCCAGCAGAGTATCCAGCAGGCCTTCCAGAGGTCTAAATATAAAGAGAATCTGCGGATCGGCCTGCTCGAGGATCTACCGGTCCTGGAGAGAAGGAAGATGATCGAGAGGCATTTTCTCTCGCAAAACTATTCACTCCAGAAG